>Ga0214473_10003218_pt1 | contig 19887 bp, 22 predicted proteins | sample RVTome_7_FD_203509 | JGI IMG/M metagenome (GOLD analysis project Ga0214473, IMG submission 203509) | Soil microbial communities from uranium-contaminated site in the Upper Colorado River Basin, Wyoming, United States - RVT98D197 | ecosystem: Environmental > Terrestrial > Soil > Contaminated >... | reverse complement strand
GACCATGTAAACACCCGCAGTCACCATCGTAGCCGCGTGGATCAGGGCGGAGACCGGCGTAGGGCCCTCCATGGCGTCCGGCAGCCAGACGTAGAGGGGGATCTGGGCCGACTTCCCGGTGGCGCCGATGAAGAAAAGAAGGGTGATCGCCGTCGCGATTTCGGTCGTCAGGACCCCGTTTGCCGACAACAGGGGGACCTTCGCGAAAACTTGGGTGTAGTCGAGCGTCCCGAACGTCCAGAACAGGAGGAACATGCCGAGAATGAATCCGAAATCGCCGATCCTGTTGACGATGAACGCCTTCTTGCCCGCGTCGGATGCGCTCTTCTTCTCGTACCAGTATCCGATCAGCAGGTACGAGCACAACCCGACACCTTCCCAACCGACGAACATCAGGAGGTAGTTGCTGCCGAGGACCAGGATGAGCATCGCGAAGGTGAAAAGGTTCAAGTAGACGAAGTACCTGGCGAACGCCTTCTCGTGGGACATGTACCCGGCGGAGTAGACGTGGATCAGGAACCCGACGCCGGTGACGACCAGGATCATCACGGAGGATAGCGGGTCGAGCTGGAGGGCCGCGGAGGCGGAAAAACTTCCCGCCTGTATCCATGGGAAGAGGACCTGGACGAAGAGCCGGTCGTGAGGCGCCCTGGCGGCCAGCGCCATGACCGACAGCAGCGACACGACGAAGGCCGCCCCCACCACCGCCGGGCCGATGAAGGCGACGAGCTTGCGATAGGCGGGAGCGGCGTGATGCCCGCCGTGCGCGTCTCCGTGCGAGCCCCCGTGCCCCTTGTCCAACGGGGGCGAAGTCCCGAGGGCCGAAGGTCCGAGGGGACCGCCGCTTCCGTGCGCGGCTTCGGCCAGCAGCAGCGGGCGTTCGGAGAACAGCGCGATCGCGCCGTTCAGGATCACTCCCAGCAGCGGCAAGCCAGGAACGAGCCAGAGGAAATCGAGGATGCCGCTCACCATTTCAGCACGCTCAGCTCGGTGATGTCGATCGTCTCCTTGAGCCTGTATATCGCGATGAGGATGGCCAGCCCCACCGCCGCCTCGGCGGCGGCCACGGTCATCACCATGAACGCGAACACCGAGCCCGTGGGGTCGCCAAGGTGCGAGCCGACCGCGATGAAGGCGACGTTTACGCCGTTAAGCATTATCTCAACGCTCATGAGGATGATGAGCGCGTTCTTTCGCGCCACAACCCCCACCACGCCGATCCCGAACAGGATCCCGGAGAGCAGCAGGTATGCGGACGGCTCCATCATCGTTCGTTCCCCGTCAGATCTTCTTTTTCGCCATCGCGATGGCCCCGATCACCGCGGCGAGAAGCAGCACCGAGGTGATCTCGAAGGCGAGCAGGTAATCGGTGAACAGCGCCCTGCCGACGGCCTCGACCGATCCCGCGTCGGCGGCGGGCCCGGCCGGCAGGACGAACCGCCGGGCGAGCACGGCCCCCTCGAGGATCAGCAGCCCCGCGGCGACGACTCCCAGGACGCGCATCACGGTCGTCTTCTCCGCAGGCAGCCTGTTCTCCGGCACGTTGATCAGCATGATGACGAATATGAACAGGACGACGACCGCGCCTGCGTAAACGATGACCTGTATCGCCGCCAGGAAGTGGGCCTGCCGAAGCGCAAACAGCGCCGCCACCGCGAAAAGCGTCAGGATCAGGTAGAGGGCGGAGGACATCGGGTGCTTCCGCGTCACCACCATGATCGCGCCGCCCACGGCGATCGCGCCGAATATGATGAACAGTATTTGCTCCATCGTCGCCTATTTCTCCAGAAGCCGGTCGATAGTGTAGATGAGCTTCTCCCGGGTGTCCTCGGGCGGCGTGTACCAGCCGGTGTCCATGCGTATAGCGTCCACCGGGCACGCCTCGACGCACTGCCCGCAGAAGATGCACCGCAGCATGTCTATGTCGAACCGCACCGGGTACTTCTCGATCTTCGGATCCGGGGACTCACCCGCCACGATCGTGATGCACACGGCGGGGCAGGCGGTGGCGCACATGTAGCAGGCCACGCACCTCGGGGCGCCGCCGGGCCGCTTCATCAGCCGGTGGCAGCCGCGGAACCTGGGCGGCATCACCCGTCGCACCTCGGGATATTCGATGGTGGGGATGTCCTTGTTGTGGACCATGTTGTGCAGCATGTGCCCCATCGTCACCGCGAGGCCCTTTACGATCTCGAGCAGGTAAAGGCTCTCCCCGAAGGACATCTTCGGGGGCCTGGCCACTTTTTTCACGCTTATCGTCATGGATCTCACACACCGCCCCGGTCCAGAAGCAGCAGGACCAGTCCCGTCACGAAAATGTTCGCCAGCGCAAGCGGAAGCATCACCTTCCACCCCAGCCGCATGACCTGGTCGTACCGGAACCGGGGGATCGTCCACCGGACCCAAACGAAGAGCCAGCAGAAAAAGAGCGTTTTCGCGATGAACGACCCGATCCGCACGACCAGAACCGCGGCGGGCGGGACTGCAACCGAAACGCCTCCGGGAAACACAAACCCGGCATCACCGAGATACGGAAACTGCCATCCGCCGAAGAACATCGTCGCAAGGACCGCCGATCCCACCACCATGTGTATATATTCGGCCATCATGAACATGGAGAACTTGAAGGAGGCGTACTCCGTGTGGTATCCGGCGACAAGCTCCGATTCCCCCTCGGGCAGGTCGAAGGGGGTGCGGTTCGCCTCGGCGTAAAGGGCCACCAGGAACAGGATGAACCCCAGCGGCTGGACGAAAACCCCCCACTTCGGAAGGACCCCGAACAGCAGCGCTCCCTGACCCTGTGCGATCTCGGAGAGCCGCAAGGTTTCGAACACCATGAGGATGCCGACGATGGACAAGCCCATCGAGACTTCGTAGGAGATCATCTGGGACGCGGAGCGCAGGCCCCCCAGGAGCGGGTACTTGCTGTTGGAGGACCATCCCGCCAGCACGACGCCGTAGACCGCCATCCCGGATATGGCGAAAAGGTAAAGGATGCCGACGTTCAGGTCGGCGATCTGGAGCGCGATCGTCTTGCCGGCGATCGTGACCGGGGGCCCGAACGGGATGATCGCCATCGTCATGACCGCCGGGGCGAGCGCGAACATCGGCGCCAGCTGGTAGAAGAGCCGGTGGGCGCCGTCCGGGATGAAATCCTCCTTGAAGAGGAACTTCAGGGCGTCGGCCAGGGGATGGAAGATGCCGCCCAGCGTGAGGCCCAGGATGCGCGCCCGGTTGGGGCCGCGGCGGTCCTGGATGTATGCCGCCCCTTTGCGCTCCACCCACGTCATGATCACGACGAGCCCGAAAACGAAAGCGAAGAACACGCCGATCCGCCCCACCGATACGCCGATATCGAAGAAGGGGGTCATTTCGCCCCTCCGGCCGGCCGGCCCTGCTCGCCCAGGGACTCGTAGCTCAATCCCGCGAACGGCTCCTCCGAAGCGGACAGCGCCTGGAACACGGAAGCTTCGCCCGCGAAGGCCCACGCAGCGCCCATCCGGTTCGCAAGCTCCGAGACGATCTCTATGCCGGCTCTCGCCTTGCCCCGCGGCCGGAACCCCGGCTGGAACCGCTGCACCCGCCCGGCGTAGTTGGTGAAGGTCCCGCCCCGCTCGGCGAAGGAGGCCTGCGGCAGCACGGCGTGCGCCGCCCGCGGGACCGCGCCGTCGTTCGTGCCCACGTTGGCGACGAAGGGGACTTTCGAAAGGAGACTGACAATCTCGCCTTCCGTAAGGTCGGCGAGTACGTTCCCGAAGACGAGGAGCGCCCGGATCTTCCCCTCGGAAACCGCCTTGAGCGTGCGGTCGAACCCTTCCTCGGAAAAGCCCAGCAGCTGCGCTCCCAACGAGTTCGGGTTCTTGTCCGCCCTGATGAGGAAATCGTCGAAAGTTTGGTCGCCGGGGGCCCGGAAGGAAAAGCCGGTATACGGCGTCTTCAGGATTTCCTTCGCAAGTTTCCGGACCAGGAACAGCTCCTCGTTAGAGGACTGCGGCGATGCGATGACCGCCGTCGATTCGGGGCCGTGCGCTTCCGCGGCGTCCTTGAATTTCATTGCCGTCGTGTACATGACGGATTCCCAGGCGGCGGCGATCGGCTTGCCCCCCTCGCGGATCACCGGGGTGAGCAGCCGGTCCTCGTTGGCCTTCCTGTATTCCAGCCGCCCGAAGTCGCACATCCAGGTCTTGTTTACGGCATCGTTTTGCCGCGGCCGGAGCCGGTAGAGGATGTCTCCCTTGAAGTCGGCGTAAACGTTGCACCCGTTGGCGCACCCGGTGCAGATCGAGTTCGCGGTCTTGAGGAACCAGACCCGGCACTTGAACCGGAAGTCCTTGCTCGTCAGCGCGCCCACGGGGCATATGTCGGCCAGGTTGCCGGTGTAGTTGTTGGAAAGCGGCCGGCCGGGGAAGATCGAGATCTCCGAATGGTCGCTGCGGTCGAAGAACTCCATCTCGCAGGTGCCGGTGACCTCCCGCAGGAACCGCACGCAGCGGGAGCAGAGGATGCACCGCTCGGCGTCCAGCACGATCTGCCCGCCGATGTCCTGCACCTTCTTCTTGTGGACCTTGTCCTCGAGCGGGAACCGGCTCTTGTGCAGCCCGAACTTCATGTAGTAGCTCTGCAGGCCGCACTCTCCCGCCTGGTCGCATATGGGGCAGTCGATCGGATGGTGGATGAGCATCAGCTCGAGGACGCCGGTGACGGCCTTCCTCACCTTCTCGGTGTCGGTCCGCACCACCATCCCCTCGGTCACCACGGTGTTGCAGGAGATCTGGAGCTTCGGGAACTTCTCCACTTCGACCAGGCACATCCGGCAGTTCCCGGCGATCGACAGCTTGGGATGGTAGCAGTAGTGGGGGATCTCGATCCCGAGCTGCTTCGCGGCCTCGAGGATCGTCATCCCGTCGGCGACGGTCGCGGACATTCCGTTTATGACGAAGGTCGGCATTTGGGTCCTAGAATCTATTCCCGAACGGGCATTTTTGATCCTTGATGTGGCGCTCGAACTCCTCGCGGAACTTCCATATGAACGACTGGGCGGGCATCACCGCCGCGTCCGCCAGCGGGCAGATGGTCCTGCCCATCATGTTGTCGCACACGTCGAGGACCAGCTCGAGGTCCCCCTCCCGCCCCTGGCCGTTCTCGATGCGGCCCATGACCTTCGCCAGCCACCCGGTCCCTTCCCGGCACGGGGTGCACTGCCCGCACGACTCGTGGGCGTAGAAATTCATCAGCACCGAGAGTGCCCGGACCATGCAGGTGCCTTCCGCGATCACGATCACGCCGCCGGAGCCCGGCATCGTCCCGATCTTACCCATAGACTCGATGTCGTACGTCACGTCGATCTCGTCGGGGCGAAGCACCGGCGTGGAGGACCCTCCGGGGATAACCGCCTTGAGCGCCTTTCCGTCCTTCAAGCCCCCTGCGTGCGTGTAGATGATGTCCCGCAGGAGCACGCCCGCCGACAGCTCGTAGACCCCGGGCCGGTTCACGGGGCCGCTGACGCCGATAAGGCGCGTGCCGCCGTTCTTCTCCACCCCGAGCGATGCGAACTTCTCTCCGCCGTGGGTGACTATCCACGGCACGTCGGCGATCGTCTCCACGTTGTTCACTATCGTTGGGAGGCCGAACGCCCCCACCGATGCAGGGAACGGCGGCTTGATCCTGGGCCATCCCCGCTTCCCCTCGAGGGAGTTGATGAGGGATGTCTCCTCCCCGCATATGTAGGCGCCGGCGCCGCGATGGACATATACGTCGAGGTCGAACCCGGAACCCAGGATGTTCTTCCCGAAGAACCCCTTCGCGTACGCCTCGGCGACGGCCTCCTCTACGATCTTCGCCTCGCGGACGAACTCCCCCCTGATGTAGATGTAGCTTAAGTGGATCGTCATGGCGTACGAGGCGATCGCGATGCCCTCCAGAAGAAGGTGCGGCGCCCTGGCCATGATCTGCCGGTCCTTGAACGTCCCGGGCTCCCCTTCGTCCGCGTTGATCACCAGGACCCGCGGGCGGGAAAGGTCCTTGGGGAGGAACCCCCACTTTACCCCGGCCGGGAATCCCGCCCCGCCGCGCCCCCTCAAATTCGCCTTCTTGACCTCGTCGACGATCCGCTCCTTGGGCCCGGAGAGCGCCTTGCGCAGCGCCTCGTAGCCGCCTAGCTCCAGGTACCTGTCGACGCGGCGATACCGTTCGTCGGCGAAGTGGGTTGTGAGGACCGTTTCCATCGTCGTCTTCGTTTTTTCCCTTACGGCAGCCCGTCGAGGAGGGCGTCGATCTTCTCCTCGGTCAGCTCCTCGTGGTAGTCGTCGTTGACCTGCATGACCGGCGCGGTCCCGCAGCTTCCCAGGCACTCGGCCTTGGAAAGAGTGAACCTGCCGTCCGGCGTCGTCTCCCCCGGCCGGATGCCCAGCTTCTTCGAGACGTGCTCGATCAGGTGCTCGGCGCCCATGAGCGAGCAGGATATGTTGCGGCAGACCTGCACGTGGTATCTGCCCACCGGCTTGCGGTTGTACATTGTGTAGAAGGTCGCCACTCCCTCGATGCGCGCCGGGGTGAATCCCAGCAGGCCGGCGACGTACACGATCGCCTCGTCGGAGACGTATCCGAACTCCCGCTGCGCCAGGTGCAGGGCGGGAAGGATCGCCGCCTCCTTGTCCGGATAGCGCGAAAGGATCGCCTCAAGCTCCCGCCTCGCCGTATCGGAAAATGCGACGCTCACCGGTCGAGCTCCCCCGCGACGATGTTGACGCTTCCCAGGACCGCGACCAGGTCCGCGATCATCTGGCCCTCGCAAAGCAGGGGCATCGCCTGGAACATGTTGAAGCAAGGCGGCCGGACCTTTATCTTGTAAGGCCCGCCTCCGCCCTTGCTCACGATGTAGTATCCCAGCTCCCCGTTGGCCGCCTCGGTGGCGGAGTAGACCTCTCCGGCGGGGACGTGGATCCCTTCGAAGATGTTCTTGAAGTGCTGCATCAGCGACTCGATGTTCGTGTAGACCAGCTGCTTGTCGGGCAGGACATAGCGGGTGTCGTCGACGTTTATCGGTCCCCCCGGGAGCTGGTCGAGCGCCTGCTCGATGATGCGCACCGACTGGCGCATCTCCTCCATGCGGACCATGTACCTGTCGCACGTGTCCCCGTGCTCGCCGATCGGCACGTCGAAGTCGAACCGGTCGTAGACGAGGTAGGTCTCGTCCTTGCGCAGGTCGAGGGGAACGCCGGCCGCCCGGAGGCACGGCCCCGTGAACCCCATCGCTATCGCGTCCTTAGCCGTGATGGAGCCCACCCCCATCGTCCGCTCGATGAAGATACGGTTCTTGGAGAGAAGCGCGTTCACGTCGGCGATCGCCGGGAGAAACACGTTACGGCAGATGTCCCGGCATTTTTGTACCCAGCCTTCCGGCAGGTCCCACTGCATTCCGCCGATCCGTGTATACCCGGTGGTCAGGCGCGTGCCCGTCAGCGGCTCGATCAGGTGCATGTACGCTTCCTCGCGCGGCTTCCAGAAATACCAGAAGTTCGTGAGGGCCCCCAGGTCGACCATGTTCGTGCCGATGCAGACCATGTGGTCGATGATCCTGGATATCTCGCTGATGAGCACGCGGACGTACTTGCACCGTTCCGTGACTTCGATCGCGCACAGCTTCTCCACGGCCATCGCGTATCCCACGTTGTTCATGAGCGGGGAGACGTAGTTCAGCCGGTCGGTGTAGGTGACCACCTGGGTCCAGGTATGGCTCTCAGATTCCTTCTCGAAGCAGCGGTGCAGGTATCCGAACTCTGGAGTGAGCGACAGGATCGTCTCCCCGTCCAGCTCGGCGATGAACCGGAGCGTGGCGTGCGTGGCCGGGTGCGACGGGCCGATGTTCAGGATCACCGGCTCGGCCTGAAGGTCGAGCTTCCCGCCGCGTCTCTTTGTGCCCATGAGATCCGTCATTTCACTCCACCGGCCCGACGGTAGGCTGCCGCTTCGCCTTCGGGTAGTCCTTCCGCAGCGGGTGGCCGACGAACCCCTCGTACATGAGGATCCGCACCAGGTTCGGATGGTCGCGGAAGACGATGCCGTACATGTCGAACGCTTCGCGCTCGTACCAGTTCATCCCGGGCCACACGGAGGAAACCGAGTCGATCGTCGGGTCCTCTTCGTGGAGGCGCGACTTGATCCGCACCCTCCGCTTCTTTTCCATCGAGTAGAGGTGGTAGACCACCTCGAACCGGGGGACCTCGCCCAGGTAGTCCACACCGGTCAGGTCCATCGCGAATTCGAAGCGCAGGTCGGGGTCGTCGCGCAGGAAGGTGCAGATCTCCACGATCTTCTCCCTGCGGACCACGGCCGTATCGTCGCCGAAGCCGGAGTGCGTCGAGACGATCGCGTCGCCGAACTTCTCGGCCAGCTTCCTCAGCACGGGGCTATTGTTCTCTTCGGCCATTTCCCTTCCGTCATTCCCTTCAGATCTTGATCGGCCAGCGTTCCGCGGCCCGCGGGGCGCCCGTCTCCAGCAACTTCTGGATCGCCACGACGGCGTCGATGATCCCCTCCGGGTTCGGAGGGCAGCCCGGGATGTAGACGTCGACGGGTATGATCTTGTCGATCCCCTGGAGAACGCTGTAATTGTTGTAGAACCCGCCCGAGGAGGCGCAGGCCCCCATAGCCACCACCCACTTGGGCTCGAGCATCTGCTCGTAGATGCGGACCAGGACCGGCGCCATCTTGTAGTTGACCGTCCCCGCCACGAGCAGCATGTCCGCCTGCCGCGGGGAGAACCGGACGACCTCGGCGCCGAACCGGGACAGGTCGTAGTGCGTGCCGAACGCCCCCATGACCTCGATCCCGCAGCATGCGGTCGCGAACGTGAACGGGTAGATCGAGTACTTGCGGCCCCACGCGATCATCGACTCGAGCGTCGTCAGGGCGTACCCGCCCCCCGGGGGGGCGCTTGCCGGGCGATCCCCTACTGCCATTCCAGCGCTCCCTTTTTCCAGGCGTAGACGAGTCCCGCGAGCAGGATCAGGACGAAGATCAACATCTCGATGAAGCCGAACCAGCCCAGCTGACGGAAGAGGACCGCCCACGGGTACAGGAACGCCGACTCGAGGTCGAAGAGAATGAACAGCAGGGCGATCAGGTAGAACTTGACCGAGATGCGAACCGAGGCGGTCGTGAAGGGGTCGACGCCGCACTCGTAGACGCTGTACTTTACCTTGTCGTATTTGCGGGGGCCGAGCGCCTGGGACAGGAAAACGAACGCCACCGACATCCCCACCCCGATCACGAGCATCAGGAGGACCGAGAAGTACGGGTCGGAGAACCGGATGGAGGATACGAAGTTCGCCACGGTGCCCCCTTCCAGAGGAACTAGAAAGCCATGAGCTTGACGGAATTCTCCGCAACCCGTATCACGGGTTCCCAATATACCCCGAGAACGAGCGTCGGAATCGCGAGAAGGCAGAGGAGCGCGCGGGGAAACGCGGGGACGGAAAGCGCCGCGCCCTCCTTCGCGTCCTCCAGGAACATGACCTTGACGATGCGCGCGTAGTAGTAGAGCGAGATGGCGCTGTTGATCGCCGCCACCACTGCCAGCCAGTAGACTCCCTTGTTGATCACCTCGGCGAACAGATAGACCTTCCCGATGAACCCCGAGAACGGCGGGATGCCCGTAAGGGCGAAAAGGAAGACGGCAAGCGAAACGGCCGCGAACGGCGCCCTGCTGCCGAGGCCGGAATAATCGGCGATGTCCTCGCTCCTTGTCCCGTTGGCGACCAGGATCACCACGTAGAAGGCGCCCAGGTTCATGAACAGGTACACGATGAGGTAGAACAGGATCGCCTTGAGGCCCGCCGGCGTGAGCAGGACGAATCCCATCAGCATGTACCCGGCGTGCGCTATCGAGGAATATGCCAGAAGCCTCTTCACGTTCCTCTGGTTGATGGCGACAAGGTTCCCCACCGTCATCGTCGCCGCGGAGAGGACCGCGAACAGCAGCGGCCAGTCCACGGAAGAGGAGAGGCTCCAGACGCCCGTGTCCGCGTCGGGGGAGGCGAAAACGGTGTAGAAAAACCGCACCAGGACGGCGAACCCGGCCGCCTTGGGACCCACCGACAGGAACGCGGTGACAGGCGTGGGCGCCCCCTCGTACACGTCGGGGCTCCACATGTGGAACGGGACCGCCGCTATCTTGTACCCGAAACCGACCGAAACCATGACCGCCGCAAGGTACATCGGCAGCGCCGCCTTCCCCTGCGCGAGCGCCCGGCCTATCTCCCCGATCTGGGTGGAGCCGGAGAGCCCGAACAGGAGCGAGAATCCGTATATCATCACGCCCGACGCGGTAGCCCCGTACACGACGTACTTCATCGAGGCCTCGATCGACGACTCCCTCCCCTTGAGGTAGCCGGCGAGCAGGTACGACGGGATCGAGACAAGCTCGAGAGAGAGGTACAGCATCACGATGTCGGTGGATGAAGAGAGCAGGAACATCCCGAGCAGCACCGACAGGAGGAAGATGTAATATTCGGCCTGGCTCCTGCCGGAGAGCTCCTGGCAGTCCATCGACATGAAGATGACGACGATGGTGGCCAGCGCGGTCAGCGCCTTGAAGAAGACCGCGAAGGAGTCGTATGCAACCATTCCCTCGAACAGGGCCTTGCCCGGGGACGCCGGCTGGAGCGCCGTCAGGAGCAGCGCCGCCCCGACCCCCGCCAGCGAGAGGAGCGCCGGAGCGGACGACTGCCGGTTCTTCCCCGCGACGTGCACCAGGACGACCAGCAGTATCGTCGCCGTTACGGCGAGCTCCGGCAGGAAGTGGCCAAGGCTTGCGAGGTTGCCGAGGGGCATCCTAGATCACCGTCCTCACGACGTCGACAAGCTTGATCAGCGAGGTGTTCATGAGATTCAACACCGGCATCGGGTAGATCCCGAGGAACAGCGCGATCAGCGCCAGCGGCGTGAGGCAGAAGATCTCGCGGGCGTTGATCTCCTCGAGCTGGGCGTACTTGGGATTTAGCGGCCCCAGGAACACCCTCTGGAGCGCCCACAGGTGGAACGCGGCCACGATGATTATCCCTGAGGCGGCGATGATCACGATCGTCCGGAAGACGTCGAACGATCCGATGAAGACCATTGCTTCGGCGATGAACCCGGAGAAGCCCGGCAGGCCCAGCGACGCGAAGAACGCCACGGTGAAGAAGAAGGTGCAGACAGGCACGACGGCGCCCAGCCCTCCGAACCCGTCGATCTGCCGGTGGTGCGCCCGGTCGTAGACGACGCCTACCAGGAAGAAGAGCATGGCCGTGATCGTGCCGTGGCTGAACATCTGGAACGACGCGCCGATCATCCCGGCCGGGGTGAGCGCGGCCATCCCGAGCAGGCAGAAGCCCATGTGGCTTACCGAGGAATAGGCTACCAGTTTTTTAAGGTCCGTCTGCGCCATGGCGCACAGGGCGCCGTAGACGATGTTTATGACCCCCAGGATGGCCATCGGCACGGCGAACCACAACGTCACGTCGGGGAAGATCGGGAACGAGATCCGCATGAGGCCGTAAGTCCCCATCTTGAGGAGGACGCCCGCCAGGATGACCGAAATTGCGGTCGGAGCCTCGACGTGCGCGTCCGGAAGCCACGTGTGGAACGGGAAGAGGGGGACCTTGATCGCGAACCCGATGAACAGCCCGATGAACAGGAGGGCCCGGACGTCGAAGCCTTTGAGCCACCCGTTGTGGGTCGACTGCTGCATGAAATGGAGCATGTTGAAGGTGTGCCCGCCGGTCTCGGGGTTCGTCGTGTTGAAGTAGAGCGCCAGTATCACCAGGAGCATCAGGACCGAGCCCAGAAGAGTGTAGAGGAAGAACTTGATGGCCGCGTACTCGCGCCGCGGTCCTCCCCAGATCCCTATGAGGAAGTACATCGGCAGCAGCATCACTTCCCAGAACACGTAGAACAGGAAGAAATCGAGCGATGCGAAGACGCCCATCATGCCGGTCTCGAGGAGCAGGAAGAGCGCCATGTACCCCTTGATCTTGTTAGCGATCCCCCAGGACCCGATGACGGCGAGGAACGACAGGAGCGCCGTGAGGAGGAGCATCGGCATCGAGATGCCGTCGGCCCCCATGAAGTACTCGACGTTGATCGACGGGATCCAGCTGTAGCGCTCGACGAACTGGAACTGGTTCGCCACGTTGACGCCGGGCACCGTGCGGTCGAACGCCACCCAGAGCTTGACCGCCAGCGGGATCGGGAGGAACGACGCCACCGCGGCGACGGTTTTGACGAGATTGTCGTTCCCCTTCGGCAGGCAGAGGATGATCGCCCCGCCGAGCAGGGGAAGGAACGTCATCAGGCTCAGGATGTGACTGTCGATAAAACCCACGGAAGACCTCCTCCGGTCAGAAAACTTTTACAAGGTAGATGATCAGCACGCCGCCCGCCAGAACGAACACGTAGTGATAAAGCTTCCCTGTCTGGAACCGGCGGAAGAAGGAACCGCTCTCGATCGTCGCGGTCGCCACGCCGTTCACGGCGCCGTCGATCACGTAGTTGTCGAACTTGCCGATCAGGAATGATATCCATACGCCCAGCTGCGCGCACAGGTTGACGAGCCCGTCCACGACGTGCAGGTCGAACCACCCCAGCGCCCGGGACAGCGCCTTCGTGCCGTTTACGGCCGTCGCCTCGTACAATTCGTCGAAATACCACTTGTTCCTCAGGAACGTGTGCACGGGAGCGAACATGGCCGCCACGCGGTCGGGGTTCACCCAGCCGTAGAAGTAGACGACGAACGCCAGCGCGATCCCCAAGGTCCCGACGGCGACGGACGAGATCATCGCCCACGTGTGGGCGGTGTGCGCCAGGTGCGCGTCGTGATCGGATTCACCGCCGTGCGCCGCGGCATTGCCCGCGGCCCTCTCGGCGCGGGGACCCGAAACGTCGTGCGTGGCCGGAGCGGTCTCCTCAACCGGTTTCGGCGCCTTCGCGGGAACAGCCATGGCGGCCGTCGCAGCGGGCTCCCCGTGCGCGCCCGCCGGCGCGCCGTGCGTTGAAACGGATGCGATAACCGATGGAACCGCCGACGCCGGTTTCTTCACGAGGTCGCCGAACCAGCCGCTGTACCAGAAGGAGAACGACAGCCCGGCCAGGACCACCAGCGGCACCCACATGCTCGGCGGCGACTCGTGCGCGTGGTCGAACTTGTGATGGTCCTTGGGCTCTCCGAGGAACGTCAGGATGACCAGGCGGAACATGTAGAAGGCGGTCAGCCCCGCCGTGAACAGCGCCCCGGCGAACAGGAGGATGTGCTGCGGGTTCCGCATCCCGAACTCGAGCGCAGCGCCCAGTATCATGTCCTTGCTGTAGAAGCCCGAGAAGAACGGCACGCCGGCGATCGACAGGGTGGCCACCAGGAACGTGACGAAAGTGATGGGCATCTTCCTGCGCAGCGCGCCCATGTCCGTTATCTCCTGGCTGTGCACGGCGTGGATCACCGAGCCCGACCCCAGGAACAGGCACGCCTTGAACGCGGCGTGGGTCGTCAGGTGCGCAAGTCCGGCGGTGAACCCGCCCACGCCCAGGCCCATGATCATGAAGCCCAGCTGCGAGCAGGTCGAATAGGCGAGGACCTTCTTGATGTCGGTAGCCGCGAGCGCGATCGTCGCCGATATGAACAGCGTGATGAGCCCTATGTAGGCGATGACCAGGAACGCGTCGGGGGTGAAGATCGGGTAGACCCGTCCGACCAGGTAGACGCCGGCGGCCACCATCGTCGCCGCGTGGATCAACGCGGAGACCGGCGTGGGGCCCTCCATCGCGTCGGGCAGCCAGACGTGGAGCGGGAACTGGGCGGACTTGCCGATCGCGCCGCAGAAGATCCCGACGCCGGCCAGCGTCAAAAGCGTCCCCTCGATCTTCCCCTCGCGGATCGCCTGGAACACGTCGTCGTATCCGAGCATGCCGGTCGTGGCGAACAGCAGCAGGAAGCCGAGGAGGAAGCCGAAATCGCCGATCCGGTTCACGATGAACGCCTTCTTGCAGGCGTCGGCCGCCGACTTCTTCTCGAACCAGAAGCCGATGAGCAGGTAGGAGGAAAGGCCCACGAGCTCCCAGAAGATGTAGATGAAGAAGAAGCTGTCCGAAAGGACCAGCCCCAGCATCGAGAACGAGAAGATGGACAGGTATGCGAAGAACCGGTTGTACCGCGGGTCGCCGTGCATGTACCCGATGGAGAACAGGTGGACCAGGGTGGAGACCCCGTTGACCACCAGGAGCATCACGGCGGTGATGTTGTCGATCAGTATCCCGCCCTTGATGACGAACCGGCCCCCGAGGTCGATCCACGGGAACACGATGTGGTACTTGAAGTTCGGGTCGTAGGCCCGGAAGACCTCGTAGAAGATGCCGATGGAGATCAGGAGCCCGATGGAGATCGCGCCCAGGGAGACCCAGTCCCCCTTGCGCGGCAGCCGCTTGCCGATGGCGATGTTCACGAAGAAGGCCAGAAGCGGAAGAAGCGGTATGAAGTGCGCGTATCGGATCAAGGCCTACCCCTTGAGCTCGTCTGCCGTATCCACCTCGACGGTGCCCGTCGTGGCGTACAGCCTCAAGAATATGGCGAGCGCTACGGCGGCCTCGGCCGCCGCCAGCACTATCACGAAGACGGCGAAGATCTGCCCGCCGATGACGCGGGACACGTAGTGGGAAAACGCGACGAAGTTTATGTTCGCCGAGTTCAGGATCAGCTCGACTCCCATGAGAATCGCCACGGCGTTACGGCGCGTCATGATCGTGTAGAGTCCGCAGCAGAAAAGCGCGGCGCCTATGACCAGCAGCTTGTCCAGGCCCATTTACTTCGGTTCCTCCATGTCGGCCGACTTCCCTTTTTGCCCTTCCGGCCGCGACAGCAGCGCGGCGCCGATCAGCGACGCGAGCAGAAGCACCGAGGCGACCTCGAACGGCAGCAGGTACCTCGTCATGAGGAGCTCCCCGATCTCGGCGGTGGACGGCAGGTAGACGATCCCCGGCTTGACGGGGAACGGGGTCGAAACGGCCGTATACGAAAGGACCCCGAAGAGCACGAGGCAGAGGAAGGCGGCCTGCCAGTGGAAGCGCGACGGGTTGGAGATCTTTACGTCGGAAATCCGGTTCGACAGGAAGACGGCGAACATGATCAGGATGAGGATCCCCCCGACGTAAACCAGCACCTGGGTGGCCGCGAGGAAGTCCGCGGACAGGAACACGTAGAGGCCGGCCACCCCCGCGAAAGAGAACAGGAGCGCGACTGCGGAATAGACTATGTTGGGCAGGACCGCCACCAGGATGGCGGACCCCACCGTAAGCAAAGCCAGAAGAAAGAAGATCAGGTCCGCCGGGCCGCTCATCCCTTTTTCTCCGATTCCGGCTTCTCTTTCGCCTGGGGTTCCGCGGGTGCGGGTTTATTCGCCGCCGCGGGTGCGACGTCCGGCGCCGCCGGGTTCGCGGCCGCCTTGACCGCTTCCGCAGCCTTCGCGGCCTCGGCCGCCTTCGCCGCCGCCTCGGCAACCTGCTTCGCCACGCGCGCCTTGATTTCGGCCGCGTCCTCGTGGATGAAATGGAGGACGAGCTCCCCGCGGTTGACCGACGCCTTCTCGTAGCCGCTGGTGTGGGTCAGCGACTTGGTCGGGCAGACCTCCACGCAAAGCCCGCAGTACATGCACCGCCCGATGTTGATGTCGTAGGATGCGAGGACGAACTTCTTGTCCGCCCCCCGGACGGCCTCGAGGGAGATGCAGTCCACGGGGCAGACCTTTATGCACATCTGGCAGGAGGTGCAGCGCGCGACGTCGTTGTGGAGAAATCCCCGGAACCGCTCGGAGGGCTCGCGGCGCTCCTCGGGGTACTGCTGGGTGACCTCCTCGCTTGCGTCCACCCCGTACCGCGCGGTGATCCTCATGCCTTTCGCGGTTGTGACCACGGCTTCCACGATGTCGTTTATGTACTGCTTCAACCCCATATCCCTTATCCGACCAAGGATGCGATCATCTGGGGGATCCCCTTGCCCTTGAAGAGCAGGAGCCACAGGGAAACGCCCAGCAGATTTACGAACGTAAGCGGCACCAGGTATTTCCAGGACATCCGCATGAGCTGGTCCACGCGCAGCCGCGGCAGCGTCCAGCGGACCCACATCATCACCAGGACGAGCGCGAACGCCTTGAACAGGAATGCCCCGAGCGAGAGCAGGTTCCCCCAGAACGCCGGAAGCGCCTCGGCGTGGAAGAACGGCACGTGCCACCCCCCCAGGAAGCAGGCGGTCGCAAGGGCCGCCACGACGAACATGTCCCCGAACTCCGCCAGGAAGAAGAACGCGTAGCGGATCCCCGAGTACTCGACGTTGTACCCGGAAACGAGCTCCGACTCCGCCTCGGGGAGGTCGAACGGCGTCTGGTTGGTCTCGGCCTGCGCCGCGGTGAAGTACAGGATGAATGAGAAGAAGGTGAACGGGTTGTGGAACAGGTTCCATCCGAAGACGCCCAGCAGGCCCCCCTGCGACCGGACGATGTCCTGGAGCGATAGGGAGCCCGCGATCAGCACCGCCGGCATGATCGCCATTCCCACCGGGATCTCGTACGAGATGATCTGGGCCGCCGCCCGCATCCCGCCAAGCAAGGCCCACTTGTTGTTGGAGGCCCACCCCGCCATGAGGATGCCCACCACCACCAGGGAGGTGACCGCCATGACGTAATAGACGCCGATGTTCAGGTCGGAGGCGATGAGCCCGACGCCGAACGGCAGGACCACGAAGGCGGCGAAGGAGCCCACGAACACCAGGTAGGGAGCCAGGATGAACAGGAACCGGTCGGCCTTGGCCGGGATGATGTCTTCCTTGAGTATCAGCTTCGCGCCGTCGGCAAGGAACTGGAGGAGCCCGTACGGCCCGACGCGGTTGGGTCCGATGCGCACCTGGATGTCGCCCGCCACCTTGCGCAGGACGTACGATCCCAGCCCGCCGAAGGTCAGGGCGAAAACCAGCAGGATCGCCGCCGTCAGGACCATCGCCGTCAGGGTCACGGTCCACATGGGGACCCCCGAGAGCGCGGGAACCGCCTTGACCAGGGAGAGGGCGAACGATTCCATTCCTACGGTCTCTTTCTCACCGGTCGATCTCCGGCAGAATGATGTCGAAGCTGCCGATCACCGCCACGATGTCCGCGATCATGAGGCCCACGGTCACCTTCTCGAATATGTTCATGGTGACGAAGGATCCCGTGCGAATCTTGAGCCGGGAGGGATTGCCCGTACCGTCGCTGATCAGGTAGAAGCCGGTCTCCCCCCTTGGGCACTCGGAGCGGAAGTACGCCTCGCCGACAGGCGGCTTGAATACCCGCGGGACCTTGGCCGCAACGGGACCCTCGGGAATCTGCGCGATCGCCTGCCGCAGGATCTTCACGCTCTCCCGCATCTCGTTGATCCGGACCATGTACCGGTCGAAGCAGTCCCCCAGCGCCCCGCGCTCGCCGCTCCCCACGCAGACGTCGAAGTCGAGCTTCGGGTAGACCGAATACGGCTCGTCCCTGCGCAGGTCGAACCGGACGCCCGAGCCCCGGAGGTTCGGACCGGTCAGCCCGTAGGCGATCGCATCCTCCGCGGTGATTACCGCCACCTTGGCCAGCCGGTGGACGAAGATCTTGTTGTAGGAGATGAGCTTGTTGTACTCGTCGATCTTCGGCTCGAAGTAGTCCAGGAACTCTTTCGTTTTCTCCAGGAAGCCGGGCGGGAGGTCCGCCGACACCCCCCCGATGCGGGCGAAATTGTAGGTGAGGCGATTGCCGCAGAGGTCCTCGAACAGGTCGTTGACCCGCTCCCTCTCCCGGATGGAATACAGAAACGGCGTGAACGCGCCCATGTCCGCCGTGAACGAGCCGAATGCGATGAGATGCGAGGAGATCCTGTTGAGCTCCGAGACTATGACCCGGATGTACTCGGCGCGCTCGGGGACCTCGATCCCCGCCAGCTTCTCGACGGCCCAGGCATACGCGCAGTTGCAGTTCATCGATGCGAGGTAGTCCAGCCTGTCGGTGAACGGCATGAACTGCGCGTAGGTAACCCGCTCGCCTATCTTCTCCAGCGCGCGGTGCAGGTAGCCCACGTCGGGCCTGGCGTTGACCACCACCTCGCCGTCCGTGCGCAGGAGCACCCGCAACACCCCGTGCGTGCTGGGGTGCTGGGGACCCATGTTGATGAGCATCTCCTGGGTGGGGAGCGCCTCGGCCGGCCTGGTCATACCTTTATCCCGTGGTAGAAATCGGGGTACTTGTAGTCCTTGCGCAGCGGGTGCCCATCCCAGTCGTCAGGAAGGAGTATCCGTCGCAGGTCCTTCGATCCCGGGAAGTCGATCCCGTAAAGGTCGAACGTCTCCCGCTCCATGAAGTTGGCAGCCGGCCACACCCCATCGACGCTCGCCACGGAAGGGTTCTCCCGCGGCAGGAAGACCTTGAGCCCGACGGCGTGCCGGTGGGTCATCGAGTAGAGGTGATAGGCGACGGCGAACCGGTCCTTGTAGTCGACCCCGGAGAGGCACATGAGCGAGTCGAACTTCATCGCCGGGTCGTCGCGAAGGAAGAGGGCGATTTCCGGAAGCTTTTCGGGGGAAACCACGACGAACGCCGGGCGGAACCCTTCCGACTGCAGCTCCGTTGCGGCGTCGCCGAACTTTCCCTTCAACGTCTCAAAGACGGTTTGTGGTTCCAACTGCTTCCTTTATGCCTTGTTGGCCGCGAAATTTTTCTTCTTCTCTATGATCTTCTGCAGCTGCAGGATCCCGTCGATCAGCGCCTCGGGACGCGGGGGGCAGCCGGGGATGTACACGTCGACGGGCACCAGCAGGTCCACGCCTTTCACCACGCAGTAGGAATCCTTGTAGAAGGGGCCGCCGGTATTCGCGCAGGACCCCATCGAGATCACGAACTTGGGCTCCGGCATCTGCTCGTACAGCCGCTTGAGCCGCTCGGCCATCTTGTGGGTGATGGTGCCGGCGACGATCATCAGATCCGACTGCCTGGGCGACGCCCGGAAGACCGCGCCGAACCGGTCTAGGTCGTACCGGGATGCGCCGGTCTGCATCAGCTCGATCCCGCAGCAGGCCGTGGCGAAAAGCAGGTACCACAGCGAGGACTTGCGCGCCCAGTTGACGAACATGTCGGCGTTGCCGACCATGACGTGCGCCTCGGGGCCGATGGGGGCCGCGGGAGCGTGCGGAGGCGCGGCGGCGCCGCGCGCCGGTTCGTCGCTCATTTTCCCGCCTTCCCCGCCGGGGCGTCCTGCATCGTGCGGACCCAATCGAGGTCGCCCTCTTTCCAAAGGTACGCAAGCCCCGCCAGCAGGATAACGATGAATACGAACGCCTCTACGAACGCAAGAAGCCCCAGCCGCTGGAATACGACCGCCCACGGGTACAGGAGCGCAACTTCCACGTCGAAAATGATGAATATCAGCGCTATCACGTAGAAGCGGATGTTGAACTGCACCCAGGAGGAGCCGAACGGCACCTCGCCGCACTCGTACGTGGACAGCTTGACCGCCGTAGGATTGCGCGGCTGAATCAGGCGCGAAACGCCCAGCATCAGGGCCACCGTGACCGCGCCCAGGACGATAAACACCAGGACTGTTGCGAACTCTGTCAGCATTCCGTCTCTTTCCGCTATTTCGGGGGATACCGCCTGTATACAATCGACACTATACGATACTCGGGAATATCCCCAAGTCAACCAAAAAATTGCTCTCGGCGAACCGGGATGGCGAGGGGGGAACCCGGGCGCCGTTCGCTTTCAATATATAATATCACGCATGAAGTCACGCTCTCCCATCGGGGCCCCGAAACTGCTCGCCCCCGCAGGGAGCAGGGAAGCGGTGTCGGCGGCCATGGAG
>Ga0214473_10003217_pt1 | contig 19890 bp, 15 predicted proteins | sample RVTome_7_FD_203509 | JGI IMG/M metagenome (GOLD analysis project Ga0214473, IMG submission 203509) | Soil microbial communities from uranium-contaminated site in the Upper Colorado River Basin, Wyoming, United States - RVT98D197 | ecosystem: Environmental > Terrestrial > Soil > Contaminated >... | reverse complement strand
ATCTATGGAATGAAGAAACTGGGTGTCGAATGGATTATAGGTGTCAGTGCAGTCGGATCCATGAAGGAGACGATCCATCCGGGGGATATGGTTATCCCGGACCAGTTTATTGACCGCACCGTTGGCCGCTCCAGCACCTTTTTCAGCGATGGGATTGTTGGTCATGTGAGCCTGGCAGACCCGGTTTGCCCGGACCTCAGCCAGATCCTTTATCAGGCCGGCAAGGGGGTTGGGGCCACGGTTCAGAAGGGAGGGACCTATCTCTGTATCGAAGGCCCCCAATTCTCTACCCGTGCAGAATCGAGGCTATACCGCACATGGGGTGTGGACGTGATTGGAATGACGAATCTTCCTGAGGCAAAGCTCGCCAGGGAAGCGGAAATCTGCTACGCCACGATCGCCTTTGCCACCGATTATGACTGCTGGCATGGAGAAGCAGGAGATGTCTCCATTGGTGATGTCTTACGGATACTGGCGGAAAGCACGAAAACAGCCAAGAGCGCCATACGGCATGCTGTTCAAAAACTCCCCGAGGGGAGGGAGTGTATCTGCGCCACTGCTTTGAAATACGCATTGATCACAGATCGGAAGATGATTCCGGAAAAGACAAAAAGAGATTTAGAGCCCATCATCGGAAAATATTTAGAATAAGATATTCTATCTCCCCCTCACCCCATCCCTCTCCCTCATTGGGGAGAGGGGGAATTTAGGAAGATTCTCTTTTGATAGAGAACAAGATCCGGGATATTACTCTCATGAAGGGATAATAGGAACCAATGAAGTCCCTCGCCCCTTTGGGGAGAGGGAACGGGTGAGGGGGGAAATGAAGTTCTTAGCAGACCGGATGCTGGGGAAGTTGGCAAAAGGATTAAGGATGCTGGGTTACGACACAGTTTATTTCCGTGCGGGAGACACCCATCGGCTTTTTCACCTGGCCCGTCAGGATAAGCGCGTGATTCTTACACGAAACAGCCGGCTCCTGCCAAAGAGGCCGGAAGACAGGATCATCCTGGTGAAAGAAGACCAACCCCTTCAGCAGCTGAAGGACTTGATAAAAGATGGATTCATTTCGGTAAACGAGGATGGCTTATTGTCACGTTGCCTTCTCTGCAATACAGTTCTCGAAAGGACCACGTCAAAAGAGGTGGAGGGAAAGGTTCCGGATTTTGTCTTCTATCAGCAGAAAGAATTTTTTAGCTGTCCGGAATGTCATCGAATCTACTGGCCGGGATCGCATCATGAGAACATGAGGGAAAAGGTAAAAGAACTCTTTGAGTAAGAATTTCGGTAATACTTCCGCTCTTTGAAAAAGGTCTCGACTGCGTCTGTCATTCCGGTGAAAATCGGAATCCAGACGTCGTCCCTGTGAAAGCAGGGAACCAGTATTTAAAAGAACTGGATTCCCCGCATCAGGTGCGGGGAAGGCTCTGCTTCAGGAATGACGCCCCTCATAGAGGCGTTGTTTGGTCCCTTTTTCAAAAGACTAAATTGATGCAAAGTCTGAAATTTTGGTTCATTCGGATTTTGAAAATTTGATATTGTTTCGAGTTTCGTATTTCGTGCTTCGAATTTTATATTAATATGCGTATCATTAGTGGGACATCGAAAGGACGAAGATTGATTCCGGTGCAAGGACGTGGAATCCGGCCCACTTCTGACCGGGTGAAAGAATCGATCTTCAATATCCTCGGCGGTGATTTGGAGGGGAAGTTGGTTCTGGATTTATTTGCAGGCACAGGAAATTTAGGAATCGAAGCCCTGAGCCGGGGTGCGCGGAAGGTTTTCTTTGTTGAGAGAGGAAGGCAAGCCCTGGGTCTCATTAAGAAGAATCTCTCTCAATGCCGGATGGAGAATCGTTCCGAGGTCCTTCCAAAGGATTCAATGCGAGCCGTCGGGATTCTGAATCAAAAAGGAGAGGTCTTCGACCTGATCTTCATGGACCCCCCTTATGAGAAAGGATGGGTCAAGAGGATGCTGGCAAAGCTTCAAGAACGGAGGATTTATCACGAGGGTTCCCTCTTGGTGGTGGAGCATGACCGCCGGGAACCCCTTCCTAAAAGGACTGAGGGATGGAATCTCATCCGCCAGCGCCAGATCGGAGATACACTGATCTCTTTTCTGAAAGCGACAAATGGAATGACGGAGAGCGTGTAACTCCGCAGTATGGTCTAACCCCACCCCCACCCTACCCCTCCCCTCGGCAACGAGTCGTACCGACCTGAGGGGGAGGGAAATTGTTGTTCCTCCCCTTTCAAGGGGGAGCTTAAGAGGGGGATGGGGTGTCCGTTTAGTGCTGAATTGAAAGGAGAGGAAAAGTATATGGAAAAGGTAGCCATCTATCCAGGTTCGTTCGACCCTGTCACTTACGGCCATATCGATATCGTGGAAAGGGCTCTTGAAATCTTTGACAAAGTGATTGTCGCGATCGCACACAACATGGAAAAGCGCTCCCTGTTCACGATTGAAGAGAGAGTTGAAATTGTGAAGGCGATTTTCGAAGATACCCCTAACGTCATTGTGGACAGTTTCAAGGGGCTTCTCGTGGACTATGTGGCGAAAACGAATGCGATTGTCATTCTGAGGGGCCTCCGGGCAACCTCTGACTTCGAGTACGAATTTCATATGGCTTCCATGAACCGGAGCCTCAACAACCAGTTAGACACGCTCTTCATGATGACCAGTAAGGACTATTTCTTCGTCTCTTCCCGAACGATTAAAGAGGTCGCCAGCCTGGGAGGAGCAGTAGAGGGGTTGGTTCCGGACCTTGTGGTCAGACGGTTAAAGGAGAAGTTTAAAATTCCCGTTGGTAAAAAGAAGCAGTTGGGTTGGGATGATTGAGGAGGAAAAGATGAGGAGATGGGTGGTTCGACAGGCTCACCACGAACGGTCATCCTGAGCTTGTCGAAGGATGGGGAGATTTCCTATTTCGGAATGCGGAATGCGGATTGCGGAATGATAAAAAATGGAGAGATGGGGAGAAAAGAAGAATAATAGACAGATAAAGGGGCTTTAAATGAGGCAATTAATTCTTTGTGATTTTGATGGAACAATCAGCACCCGGGACATGGGATACACCCTGCTCCGTCGGTTCTCTTCAGGGGATTGGGAAAACATTGATCAAGAATTCAGACAAGGGAGAATCGGTTCAAAGGAGGCTTACTGCCGGATTGCGAAGATCTTGAAGGGGAATGAAAAGGAAATTATTGATTTTATCGGAAATCACTCCGGCATTGATACCCACTTTGCTTCTTTTTATCAATACTGCAAGAAGGCGGGAATCGACATAAAAATCGTCAGCGATGGGCTCGATTTATATATCAGGAGGATATTGGACATTCACTATCTTTCGGAAATCCCATTCTATGCCAATGAAACCCGTTTCCTTAAGAAAAATAGGATAACTCTGCGTTTTCCTTATTCGAATGCTGAATGCGGTCTCTGTGGAACCTGCAAGAAGAAACTCGTTCAGCTTCAACGGAAAACCTATGACTCGGTTTTCTTTATCGGGAACGGATTGTCTGACTGCTGTGGAGCTAAAGAGGCTGATTTCGTTTTTGCAAAAGAAGCCCTCTACGCTTACTGTGTTGATCAGGAAATCCCCTGCCACTTCTTTAACGACTTCGGGGAAATCCTTGGGGACCTGCGAAAGGAGGTCCATGGTATCATCTTTGATCTGGATGGGACGTTGATCGAAGCCTACGAAGCAGTCTATATAGGTCTGACAGAGGCCCTTCAGCATTTCGGTAGGAAGCCATTCCCCTACAAAGACATCGGGCATTATCTCAAGGCGGACCTGGAGGCGACTCTTGCCCCGTTTCTCTCTCCGGAAGAGGTGATAGAGGCGGTTCCAATTATGAGGAGAAAATACGAAGAGGTCTACCTGGATAAGACCCATTTTCTGGATGGCGCAAGAGAGGTCCTGGAAGAACTCCGCTCCCAGGGGATCATGATGGGGGTAGCCTCCAACAAGTTCGGCAGGTTTTCAAGGGGAATCCTCGCTCACTTGGGAGTCGCCGGCCTTTTTGAATCAGTGGTTGGAGCCGGGGATGTTGCCCGAAATAAGCCCTTTCCGGATATGATTTATACCCTTCTGAGAGCAATGAGATTGACACCGGAAAAAGTCATTTTTGTGGGGGATACCGTTACCGATATTGAGACGGGAAAACAGGCGGGTGTCGACGTTTACGCTCTGACAACAGGTTTTCACTCCAGGCATGAACTCTCTCAAGGAAGACCCAAACGCATTCTCAGGAATTTGAAGGAACTGGTCCGGGCGATCACCCCCCTTTCTTCTCCTCATCTCCCGGTTTCTTAAAAAAAGCCTGAAGGTAGACTACTTTTTCTTCTTTTGCCCTCTCTTCCCCCGATGATAGTGGGAGTTTCTCGGATTCTTTATAAACGTCTTCCAGCTTCCCGATGACTTCTTGAAGTTTCGGGTCCTGTTCCATGAGCTGATTGATCTGTTGGTCAAAATATTCACCGGCCTGGCGCAAATCAGAAAGGTCGATATCCATTTCCAATAGGTCATTCAGTTTCTTCAGAACCGCGTGGACGACCTTGACATTCCTTGCCTGAAGATATTGCGGGGCATGTCCCCACAGGCTGACTCCCTTCAAGCCCCGTTTCCTTGCAGCCTCAAGGATGAACGTGTGGATACTGATGGGTCCTGTGTATTCGGTCAGGCTGATTCCTCTTTCAACGATATCCTCTTTAAGGCTCTCATGATTAAACAAGGCGCTCACCCTGGGAGGATAAGTGTGGGGAATGTAGTCGTAAGTGCCGCCGATCGTAAAGAGCCGGGAAACCTCATATTTATCCGCCACGGATAAAAGGACCTCGGCAAATACATCCCACCGCAGGTGGGGCTCGATTCCTTGAAAAAAAATGAGATCAACAGGGGAAAGTTCCTTCGAATAGTAAAAATGGTTTTCTCCAAATCGTAATTCGACCAATCTCCCCTCCTTAATGATCCCAACGGGTCGGGCGAGGGAAGTTTGATAAAAGTGTTCGCTGCGGAGGGTCGCAAACTTCTTTGCTTCCGTGGTCTTGATTAAATGCTGGAGAGCCGTCGAAGATACCTCTGCCGCGTTGGGCCACCCCTCGAACCCGATGATCAAGCAGGGTTTGTGGAGTAAGGGTTTCTCGTGATATATGATTTCTTCCATATCCATGCTCGCCTCATAAAATAATACTCCCGATTCCCTCTCCGTGTCAAACTCAAATGGATCTTTTCTATTTTCAAAAATAACTGAAATCTGCTATAAAGAAACAAACTTCTTCTCATTGCGGCTTTCACCCCGAATAACTTATGCGGGCCCAGGGTTGGCCCGCATTCAGGAGGCGCCCTGTGCAAGAAAATCCATGGCTCAAGCATTATGACGAGAGTGTCCCTGCGTCACTCAGGCCTTACCCAAACCGCACGTTATTGGATTACCTCAAAGAGGCGGCTCAACAGCGTCCCGACCACCCGGCCCTCCTGTTTAAAGGGTCGAAGGTCACTTTCGGCGGCTTGGAACGCTTGAGCAATGCCTTTGCTGCGGCCTTGGTCAAGCTGGGGATCAAAAAGGGAGACCGCGTTGCACTCCTCCTGCCAAACTGTCCACAATTTATTATTGCCGAATTCGGCGGATGGAAAGCCGGAGCCATTATTTCGCCTCTCAATCCAATCTACACCGAACATGAGCTCGAGGGTTCTCTCGCCAGCACCGGAGCTGAAACCATTGTGACGCTCACCCCATTCTATCAGCGCGTCAAAACACTCCAACCGAAGACGAGACTGAAACATGTTATTGCAACAAATATCAAAGAATATTTACCACCGGTTCTGCGGTTTCTCTTTACCCTCTTCAAGGAAAATAAGGAAGGCCACCGCATTGTTCTTCAACACGGGGACTACTGGTTCTCCAAGTTGCTTCAGGACCATGGCCAGGCTCCCCGGCCTGCGATATCGATTGGACCCGATGACCCTGCTGTTCTCCTGATGAGCGGCGGCACCACCGGGACGCCTAAGGGCGCATTGGGACTACACCGATGTTACGTGGCCTCCGGGCTTCAATTGTATACCTGGGCAAAATCCATACTCGAAAACTGGAAAGACGTCCTCATGCTGCCGCTTCCTCTTTTTCATGTCTATGCAAATGCCGGGGTCCAGAGCGTTGCTTTTGTGAGCTGCAATACGCTATCCCTCATCCCTAATCCACGGGACATAAAAGACATCCTTCAAACCATCCGTCGGGTGCGACCTTCTTTCTTTGTCAGTGTGCCGACACTGTTTATTGCCCTTTTCAATCATCCTGATGTGAAGGCGGGCAAGGTGGATTTCAAGTCCATCAAGTTATGCATCTCGGGCGCCTCACCGTTATTGGCCGAAACCAAAAAAACGTTCGAAGAGCTTACCGGAGGCCGAATCCTTGAAGGATACTCTCTCACCGAGGCCATGATGGCCTGCACCGTAAATCCTGCCTTCGGGAAGAAGAAGATCGGGTCGATCGGTATGCCGCTGCCTGACGTGGAAGCCCGCATCGTGGACACCGATTCTGGTGATAAAATCCTGCCGCCGGGAGAAGTGGGCGAGATCCTGATCCGGGCACCTCAACTCATGGCCGCATACTGGCAGAATGAGGCTGAGACGGCCCTCACATTGCAGACTCATGGGGAAGGCCCTTCATGGCTACATACCGGTGATCTTGGCTATATGGATGAAGAGGGGTATATCTTCATTGTGGACAGGAAAAAGGATGTGATTAAACCGGGTGGGTTCCAGGTATGGCCCCGGGAGGTGGAAGAGGTGATTGCGTCCCATCCGGCTGTATCTGAGGTTGGGGTGGCAGGAATTCCGGACGACTATCAGGTCGAAGCAGTCAAGGCGTGGGTAGTGCTCCGGCAGGGTCAACAGGCTACATCTGAAGAGATTCGTCTTTTCTGCCGGGAGAAACTGGCTGCCTATAAGATCCCGAAGCAGGTGGAGTTTCGAAATAGTCTTCCTAAAACCATGGTCGGCAAAGTGCTCCGCCGTGAATTGGCTGCCGAGGAAAAAGCAAAAAAAGGAAAAGAGTAATTTGATTTCAGATTTCAGATCTCAAATTGTAGATTGCAGATTGTTGGTAGCCTCAACCTTTAGGTTGAGTGAAAGGTCGTGTGTTACTCACCACCTCCCGCAGCCTGAAGGCTGCGACTACCAAAGTAATGGCCTTCCTACTAATCTTTCGTAGGCCTCAAGGTATTTCTCCCTTGTCTTCCGGATGATCTCTTCAGGAAGATCGGGAGCAGGAGGTGTCTTGTTCCACTTAATGGAAAGCAGATAATCTCTAAGGAACTGTTTATCAAAACTTTTTTGGGGTCCTCCCGGAAGGTATTCATTCTTCGGCCAGAACCTTGAGGAGTCCGGAGTCAGAAGCTCGTCAATGAGGAGAAGCTTCCCGTCTTTCATACCGAATTCCATCTTTGTATCCGCAATGATGATCCCCTTTGTTTCTGCGAAATCCCGCGCCTTCTTGTAGACTGCGATCGAAAAGATTCTTATTTTTCGAGCCAGGTCATTTCCCAGAAGCGTTTCCACCCTCTCAAAGGTAATGTTCTCATCATGTTCACCCATCTCCGCTTTTGTAGCAGGAGTAAAAATCGGCTCTTCCAGTTTGGAAGACTCCAGCAAACCCTCGGGGAGAGAAATACCGCAAACCTTGCCCGTTCTCTGATATTCCTCCCATCCAGAACCGGAAAGATATCCTCTTACCACACACTCGACGGGGAGCACGTCGGTTTTTGCGACAAGCATTGAACGGCCGCTTAGAATCTCTTGATAGGGCTGGCACTCTTCCGGAAAGTCCTTTACCTTTGTGGAGATAACATGATTGGATACGATCTCTTTCGTCAAACCGAACCAGAAATTTGAGAGTTGTGTGAGCACCCTTCCTTTATCCGGTATCGGATTGGGCATCACCACGTCGAAGGCTGAAATCCGGTCCGTGGCAATGATGAGAAGGCGGTCTCCAAGTTCGTAGAGGTCCCTCACCTTCCCTCTTCCCTTTAAGACCAAGGACTTGATCTCTGTTCTGGTTACTGCACTGGATGTCATGGGACCCTCCCTTGCAAAAAATGTTATAGGCTGGAGGATTAAGGCTTAAGGCAAAAGCGGTTATTCTTTGGTCTCCGAGGTTTTGCCTCCAACCTCTAACCTCTATCCTCAATCTTAGCTTTGTGGATGTTTAAGTTGACTTTTCCCGGGAAAATGTTATCTTTCTTGCCGGATTAAATCCCCCTTGTTTCACCTCTTGAACTGATGATCGGAAATAAAATCGGACATCGACTTGACCCTGTTCTTCATACCCTCCTCAAAAAGATTTTTGGGAATGGAAAAAACCCAAACCTCTTCACATGGACCGCCTTTTTTGTGACTCTCATCGCATCCTTTTTTATCCTGATGGAATACTGGATCCTGACGGGATTGGCAATTCTCCTCTCGGGGCTCTTCGACCTCCTCGACGGTGCTGCGGCCAGAATAACAGGGAGAGTGACACTCTTCGGTGGTCTTCTCGATTCTGTCTTGGACCGATATTCAGACCTCTTTTTAATGACGGCCCTACTCTTTCATTATTTGAAAAAAAATGAGCCGGGTCTGGTCATCCTCACCTCTTTTGTAAGCATCGGAATTGCCCTGATTCCCTATGTCAGAGCAAAGGCCGAAGCTGCACAAATTCCCTGTAAGGTAGGCCTCATGGAAAGGGCGGAACGAATCATTCTCCTTTCGATCGGGGCCTTGTTTCAACTCATGGAGCCAATTCTCTGGATCATGGTTGTTCTCTGCCACTTCACAGTCCTTCAGAGAATCCATCATGTCTGGAAGGAACTCCATCCTCCTTTAAAAAATCAAGAAATTCGAAATCCGAATTTCGAAACTCGAAACAAATCCTAAATTCAAATGATCAAATTTTCAAAACATTTGCTCTCTTCTAATTTTGAGCTTCGTGTTTCGGTCATTCGAATTTGTTTCGAATTTCGGATTTCGTGCTTCGGATTTATGAAGTTCTTCGGGTCATTTCCCGGATTTCTTTCATTAACACTTCCGCAAAATCTTTTTCTTTTATCTTCCTGACGATCTGTCCTTTCTTGAAAAGGATCCCTGCTCCTTTCCCTCCTGCGATCCCTACGTCGGCTTCCCTCGCCTCGCCCGGCCCATTCACGACACATCCCATGATGGCCACGTGAAGCGGAGACGAAATCGGCCGAACCCCTTTCTCTATCTGCTCCACAATGTGGGTTAAGTCCACTTCACATCGCCCGCAGGTTGGGCAAGAAGTAATCTCCACCCCCCTTTCTCGAATCTTCAAGGCCCTCAAGATTTCATAGCCTACCCGGACCTCCTCAACAGGGTCTCCTGTCAGGGAAACCCGAAGGGTATCCCCGATCCCTTCATTGAGTAGAATTCCAATTCCGATCGAAGACTTGACAACCGCTCCGGAGCCTTTCCCTGCTTCAGTGATTCCAAGGTGGAGGGGATAATCCGATCTTTTTGAGAAAAGGCGGTAAGCTTCAAGGGTCCGCGGAACATCCGAAGCCTTTAATGATACCTTGATCATGTTGAATCCGAGGTCCTCCATACATTCAATGGCCCGGAGACTGCTCGAAACCATTGCTTCAGGAGTAGCCCCTCCAAACTGTTTCAACAGGCTTCGTTCCAGTGAGCCTGCATTGACTCCGATACGAATCGGGGTCGAGCGGGCCTTCGCCTGGGTAACAACCGCTTTCAGACGGTCCCTCCCGCCTATATTTCCCGGATTGATTCGAAGACCGTCAGCCCCCGATTCCATGGCCTTCAATGCCAGAAGGTAGTTGAAGTGAATATCTGCGATGAGGGGAATTCGGATCCTTTTCTTTATTTCGCCGATTGCGGCGGCTGCCTTTTCGTCAACGACAGCCACCCGAATGATCTCACACCCTGCTGCTTCAAGACGTTTAATCTGGGCAACCGTTTTCCGAACGTCCCGGGTATCCGTCTTCGTCATCGACTGAATGGAAATGGACGCATTTCCTCCGATTTTTACAGGACCGACAGAGATGGGGTGGGTTTTTCGACGGAGAATCATAAGAAAAATCCCAAATAATACCATTAGGACAGCTGGCCCATCCCTCTCCTGACCTCCCCCTTGAAGGGGGAGGAATCACGCGAAGCGCGTGACGATTTCCCTCCCCTTCAGGTCGGTACGACTCGTTACCGAGGGGAGGGGCAGGGTGGGGGTGGGGTGATGCTTGGGATTTGGCGCTTGGTCCTCTGGCTTCGCCAGCCTTCCACAATATAGTAAAGCGTGGGAACGAAGACTAAAGTAAGGAAGGTGGATACCGTTAATCCTCCAATGACGGAAATAGCAAGAGAAGAATTTGCTTCTGCTCCTTCCCCGAACCCGAGGGCCATGGGAACCAGCCCGAAGACCGTAGTCAGGGAGGTCATCAGGATCGGTCGGAGGCGTGTTCTACCCGCTTGAATCACAGCCTCCCGCAGCGGGACCCCCTCTTTCCGAAGGCGGTTGGTATAGTCCAGGAGGATGATGGCATTACTCACAACAATCCCAACCATCATGATGATTCCAATAAAGGAAACAACGCTCAGAGTATTTCCCGTAAGGAAAAGGGACCACATAACTCCGATCAGACCCAGTGGAACTGAAAACATAATCAGAAAAGGATGAAGAAAGGAACCGAACTGTGAGGCAAGCACCATATAGATTAATAGTATTGCCAGGGCCAGGGCAAAGAGGAGCATTTGAAAGGCCTCTTTCTGTTCCTGGCGCGCGCCCTTAAGCTGGACAGAAAATTCTTGAGAAATCTTCATTTGAGCGATCTTGCTCTCGATTTCACCGGCAATAGAACCAAAATCTCTGCCGCTCGTGTTTGCTGTAACGTGAATAATCCGCTGCTGGTATTTTCGCTCCAGCTGGACGGGAGAAGAGGCTGGGACAACATCCACAACATTTTCCAGAGGGACCACCCTTCCATCCTTAACGGGTAACATGAGGCGGCCCAGATCCCCTGGCTCCTTTCTGTCTTCATCCCGAAGTCTCACCCTGATTTTGTGCTCCCTCCCCGTGTCCGGATCGATGTAGATGGAAGATTCATCGCCTTCAATCGCCGCTCTGACGATTTCCGCAACCCGGGAGGTTGTCAGTCCCAGCATCGAAAGACGATCCTGACGGACCCGGACCTGGTATTCAGGAAGCCCTTCCTCGCGGCCAATCTGGATGTCCGTGACTCCATCAATCCCTTTCAGCGTCTCAGCAACCTCTTTTGCAAGTTGACTGCCTGTTGCCAGATCATAACCGAGGATTTCAATATCGATCGGCTCATCCGCTCCAAACATGATAACCCTGGAGACGATCCCACCCGGAAAAACGGTGATCACCGTTCCAGGAATTTTTCTGAATTTCTCCCTGAGGGACCGGGAGATCGTCTCGGAAGAGCGTTCTCTTTTAGACTGCTCGACCAGTGTGATGTTCGCATTTCCGGTGTTGGGTCCGGCAAACCTGCCGCTGAAGATGACAGACCGACCTCTCCCTGAACCTGTCCTTGCCCACAGGGATTCCAATTCAGATACCTCGGAAAAGGTAATTTCCTCTACCTGTTCCATCACCTTCTTGGTTTCCTCTAAGGAGGAACCCACAGGGAGTCGCACCGACATCCTGATTTGACCTTCATCAGAAGATGGGAAATATTCCGTGCCAATGGGGAGCCCCGGCCCGATTGAAAGAAGAGGCGGAAGGAAGAGGAGAAGGGTCCCCACAAAAACAGCAGCGACACCCAGGACGACCGTCTTCCGGTGGGAAATCGCAAAGTGAAGGACATGCTGATAATGCTGATCCATCCATAAAAAGAAGGGGTTCACCTTTCGAAACAGTCTTTGACTCAATGAGGGCCTCGATGATTCTTTCCTGGGACGGAGGAACTTCGCGGTAAGAAGAGGGACGAGGGTCAATGAATCAAAGAGAGAAGCCAGAAGGGAAAAGGCCACTGTATAGGCCAATTGAAGAAACAATAAGGCTGCAATTCCCTTGACAAAGGCGAGGGGCAAAAAGACGATCATACTCGTGATGGTGGCTGCGACCACCGGCTTGCTCACCTCGGATGCGCCTCGATATGAAGCCTCCTCCGGTGGGACCCCCTGCTCCATATGCCGGTTGATATTCTCCAGAACCACGATGGCGTCGTCCACAAGCCGGCCAACCCCAAGAGCCAATCCTCCCAACGTCATGATATTGAGGGTGAAATTTCCGAAATAGAGAAGAACGAAGGTGGCAATGATGGAGATCGGGATGGAATGGGCGATAATAACCGTACTGGTTACGTTGCCGAGAAAAACGAGAATGACACAGACAGCCAGAAGGGCTCCGATAATCGCCTCCTTCTGGAGGTTCTTGATCGATTTACGGATAAAAGTGGACTGATCTGAAAGGACACGGATGGAGACTCCCTTGGGAAGTTCTTTCTGAATCTGCGGCAGGACCTTCAGAACGCTGTCGACGACCGAGACCGTGTTTCCACCGATCTGTTTCTGAACGCCAATAATAATACCCCTCACACCATTGACATGAACTTCGGTCTCCGAATCCTCGAATCCATCTTTGACTTCTCCGATGTCCCTGATTCGAACGGGAACCCCGTCCCGTTGATAAACGACGATCTCTTTTAAATCATTGACCTCGGGGGTACGACCGAGGGTTCGGACTCCATATTCCTTCTTTTCTGTTTTAAGGCTCCCTCCAGGACGGTCCAGATAAGCCAACCGGACAGCTTGAGAGACTCTCTCGAGGGAGAGGTTCATCTTCCCAAGCTTGGATTGGTCCACATTGACCTGGATTTCCCGGACCTGCCCTCCGAAGACATTAGCAGAAGCCACGCCATTCTGGCTTTCCAGCCTCGGGGCGACAAAGTCCTCCGCCAGTTCCCGGAGACGGTATTCTTCCATGGGGCCTGTGACCGCCAGCGTGATGACGGAGATCTGGGAGGGATCAAATTTAAAAATGACCGGCGGCTTCGCATCCACCGGAAAAACATCCTGGATTTGATTCAGGGCCTGTTGAATATCCGTAGATGCCGTGTCGAGGTTCGTTCCCCAATAGAATTCAATGCTGACAACGGACGTCCCCTCCCTTGAACGGGAGGAGACATGGCGGACGTTCTGGATGCGACTCATCCGTTTTTCGATGGGCCGGGTCAGCGAGATTTCGATATCCTCCGGACCGGCCCCGGGATATTCAGTCACGATGCTGACGATAGGATAGGAGATATCGGGGAAGAGATCGATAGCGAGGTTGGAGAAGGCGATCAGTCCAAGAAGGATGATGGCGACAGCCATCATGAGCCGGGCGACAGGGTTTCTTAAAGAGTCACGAATCAAATCCATAAAGTATAGATATGAAAAATCCGAAATCCGAATGTCGAATTCCGAAACAAATTCGAATTATCAAGATTTAAACTCCCTAAACCTTCTTTTGTTTCGAACATTTGGAAATTCGTCATTCGAGATTGTTTCGAGTTTTGGATTTCGTGCTTCGAATTTAGAATTTAACTTCCTCCTACAACCCTGACTGTAGAACCGTTTCTAACAGATTCCTGGCCCTTCACAATGACCTGTTCCCCTTCTTTCAGCCCATCAAGAATTTCCAGGAACCGTTCCTGATCGATGCCAATGACGACTTCCTTCCGGATAACCTGGTTCCCGTTCACGATAAAGACGGAACGGATCCCCTTTTCATCAAGGACGGCTTCTCTTGGAACGACCAGGGCCTTGGGCTTTTCTGCAAGAACAACCTCAAGTTTTGCAAACATTCCTGGCTTTAATAACCGGCTGGGATTGGGGACATAAATCTCCGCTTGAAGCGTTCGCGTCGATGGATCCAGGGCCGAATTGATGCGTTCAATCCTTCCCTGAAACACTTTATTGGGAAAAGCCTCCACCAGAATCTTGGCCTTCATGCCTGTTTTCAGCAACGGCACATCCTTCTCGATCACATTGGCCACCACTTTCAGGGTTTGCGTGTGGACAAGGGTTACAATGGGGGTAGACGGAGACACTAGAGCGCCGGTCTCTACATACTTTCGTGTAATCTCCCCATGAAAGGGGGCGACAATCCGGGTGTTCTGGAGTCGGATCTGCTCCTGGGCCAGGACAGCCTCCATCTCTTTCAACTTGGCCTGGGCCGCGTCTTTCACCTCCGCCCGGGCTCCATCCTGGAGCAGTTTCAGATTCTGCTGGCTCGAGGCCAATTGGGCCTCGGTCACCTTATACTCCATATCCGCCGTGTCAAACTCCTTTTTTGATATCACTTCTCTTTTGAACAGAGCCTCGACCCTTTCCCGCTGAAGTTTAGCATTCTCAAACCGGGACTGGGTCTGCTTCACCGTCTCCTCAGCCTGACGCAACTCTTCGGTTCTCGTCCCTGTCTCAAGCTCCATGAGGTGGGCTTTTGCCTGGCCCACTTTTGCTTCAACTTCCTTCACCTTCGGCAGAAATTCACTCCGGTCAATCTGGGCAAGAACCTGGCCCTGCAACACCCCTTCCCCCAGATGAACATCAATTCGTTCGAGATAACCTGACACCTTCGGAAAGAGATCGACTTGCATCAGGGCTACAATATCTCCAGTGGCTTTCAAAGAGTAAGTGAGGGGTTTTCGAATTACCGGAGAGACCTGGACAAGAATTTCGGGCCGGCCCGGCTTTCTATCGCCCGGCCTCTTTGGTGATGCGCTCCGGTCCTGGTAAAAAAGCAGAAAACCAACACCCACTGCCACCGGGAGGACTAACCATTTCCAAATTCTTTTTTTCTGTATCACGCTTCCTCTCCGGTTGTTATGTCCCTTGCTCCCAGGAGGCAAGATAATGTTCCTGTTCCGCTGTGAGGGCATCGATCTGGATCCCCATGGCATGAAGCTTCATTCGGGCAATCTCCCGGTCGATTTCTCCGGGAACCGTGTAGACTTTCTTGTCTAAATTCTTGTGGTGTTTTACGAGATGTTCCGCGGAAAGAGCTTGATTGGCAAAGCTCATATCCATCACGCTGGAGGGATGGCCTTCTGCTGAGGCAAGATTCACGAGTCTCCCCTCTCCCAGAAGGTAAATCCTCCGACCATTGTTGAGATGGAATTCTTCCACAAAAGGACGAATGGCTTTCCTGGAAACGGCCACCTCTTCAAGACCTTTTAAATCTAATTCTACATTGAAATGGCCTGAATTCGCAACAATCGCGCCATCCTTCATCCTCAGGAAATGTTCTTTCCGGATGACGTTCATGTTACCCGATACCGTGCAAAAGATGTCCCCTCTTTCGGCAGCCTCCTGGACAGGCATCACCTGGTACCCATCCATCACTGCCTCCAGCGCCCGAAGGGGATTGACCTCTGTGACAATAACATTAGCACCCATGCCTTGCGCCCTCATGGCCACCCCTTTTCCGCACCAACCGTAACCGGAAATAACAAAGGCTGACCCGGCGATCAAACGATTCGTGGCACGAATAATTCCATCGATCGAGGACTGCCCCGTTCCGTAGCGATTGTCGAAAAAATGTTTGGTCTCGGCATCGTTGACTGCAATAATGGGGAACTTCAGCACCTTGTTCTTTTCCATTGAACGGAGCCGAATGACACCGGTTGTAGTCTCCTCGGTCCCCCCAACCACTCCCCGGATCATCTCTGTTCTTTCTTGAGAAGAAAGACCTTGAGCCCAATTCCGGACAGAAGCCGGGAGGTCATTCCACTTCTCCAAGGCTATAAAATGGAACGAGGAGACGAGGTCCGCTCCATCGTCCATGGTAAGGTTTGGGCGGAAGGCCAGGGCTTTCTGAATATGAGTATAATAGGTGTCGCTGTCTTCACCCTTGATGGCGAACACAGGGACGCTCAATTCTTTGACCAGGTAGGCCGCCACATCATCCTGCGTGCTCAAGGGATTGGAAGCACAGAGGGTCATCCGGATTCCACCCGCCAAGAGAGTCCGCACCAGGGCGGCTGTTTCCGTAGTGACATGAAGGCAGGCTGAGAGTCGCACTCCGTCGAGGGGCTTCTCTTTTTCAAAACGGCTCCGGATAAGCTTTAATACAGGCATCGCCATTTCCGCCCAATCGACGCGAAGACGACCCTTTTCCGCTAATGAGATATCTTTGATGTCGTAGTCCATTTTTACTCCTATTCGGAATGCGGTACAATTTTTGATCACTCATTTCATATTTTGCATTCCGCATTCCGCAATCCGCATTCCACATTTCTCAGAGGCCTGCGGTTTTTCTCAATTCTTCTGCGCGGTGGGTGCGCTCCCAGGTGAAGCCCGGTTCGTTGCGGCCGAAGTGTCCGTAACAGGAGGTCTGTTTATAAATGGGCTTCAGGAGATCGAGATAATGGGTGATGGCCTTCGGCCTCATGTCAAAATGATCCCAGACGATCTTGGCGATCTGATCGGGGGGCACCTTCCAGGTCCCCTCCGTATTGATCATCATGGAGACGGGTTTTGCCACGCCAATGGTATAGGCAATCTGAACCTCGCATTTTTCAGCCAATCCCGCAGCCACAATATTTTTGGCGATGTGCCGTGCCATATAGGAAGCGCTCCGGTCCATTTTCGAGGGATCCTTTCCCGAAAAGCAGCCGCCTCCATGGCTCCCCACCCCGCCGTAAGTATCTGCAATGATTTTTCTTCCGGTCAGTCCGCAGTCCGCTTTGGGTCCCCCCACCACAAACCGGCCTGTCGTGTTCACATAATATTTTGTGTTCTTGTCCCGTAACTCCGGAGGAATGATTTTGAAAATGACCTCTTCAATAATGCCTTCCTTTAATTGACTGTAGGCAACCGTCTCCGAATGCTGGGCCGCGATCACTACCGAATCCACCCGGACGGGTTTGCCATTGACATATTGAATCGTCACCTGGGATTTTCCATCGGGCCTCAAGAAATCAAGGATCCTCTCTTTCCTGACCTGGGACAGTCTCCGGGTCAGGCGATGCGCCAAGATGATAGGCATCGGCATCAGTTCAGGCGTCTCGTTGCAAGCATAACCGAACATGAGCCCTTGATCCCCTGCTCCCTGTTCATGTTCTTTGGCTTCATCCACCCCCTGCTTGATATCGGACGACTGCTCATCGATGGAAGTGATCACGGCGCACGTCTCCCAATCAAATCCCATGGCGGAATCGTTGTACCCGATCTCTTTGATCGTCTCGCGAACAACCGTGGGCATGTGGACATAGCAGGCGGTCGTGATCTCTCCAGCGATGATGACCATCCCTGTGGTCACCATGGTTTCGCAGGCCACCCTGGCATTTGGGTCCTGAGCAATAATCGCGTCAAGAATCGCGTCTGAAATTTGATCGGCCACCTTGTCCGGATGCCCCTCGGTCACCGATTCGGAAGTAAACAAAAAATCCGACATTCCCATTGGGTCTTTCCTCCTTTTTATATCAAAAATAAAAGTGTAAGTGTTAGTGGGAGTGTAAGTAGGGGAGCCCCTCTGCGGGCTCCTCAATCGGGCGGCCACGGAGGGCCGCCCTTACATAGGGTATCAATTAATCTTACGATCCGTTTGCTTCCTAAGCCTTCCACTCTTCTTTATAGTATTGGGTCACATCCGACGGAAATCGTTCCGCCATCCAATTTCGTACATGTCTCTTGATCTCTGCGGCTGTCAGGAACTGGAAGGTTTGTTCCACCAAGTCCCGGGTTTCTTCAAACCTGGCCATTCGAAGTACCTTTTTAACTTTGGGAATAGATAGGGGATTCATACTGAATTCATCCAAACCCAAACCCAGCAGGATGAGCACATAAGCAGGCTCTGCTGCCATTTCCCCGCAGATGGCCACCGGAATTCCCGCCTGGTGCGCCGTGTGGACTACCCCCCGAATAAACCTGAGAATGGCCGGATGAAGAGGTTCATAGAGATAGGAGACGTGTTCGTTAACCCGATCAATTGCCAGGGCGTACTGGATGAGGTCGTTTGTCCCGATGCTGAAAAAATCGACCTCCCGGGCCAGAATATCCGCCGTGATCGAAGCAGAGGGAATTTCAATCATGGCGCCCACCTCGATTTGCTGATCGAAGGGAATCCTTGCCTTGACCAGACCCTTCTTCACGTCCTCCAGGATGGACTTTGCTTGACGAACTTCCTCAACCCCTGAAATAAGGGGAAAAAGAATCCTGAGTTTCCCGTAGGGGCTTGCCCGTAATATCCCCCTCAGCTGGGTCTTGAAGATCTCCTTCTCCTTGATGCTGAACCGGATGGCCCTCAGCCCGAGGGCTGGATTCGTTTCATTCCCAGCGGAATAACCCGGGAGAAACTTGTCTCCTCCGATATCCAGGGTCCGTATCGTTGCAGGAGCGGGTTTGACCGATTCCGCCAATTTTCGGTAAAGCTGAAAATGCTCTTCTTCCGTCGGGAGGTCCCTCCGGTTGAGATAGAGGATCTCAGTCCGGTAGAGGCCAATGCCCTCGGCTCCGTGCAATTTCACGGCGGGAATTTCTTCCACCATTTCTATATTGGCCTGGAGGCGGATATGGACACCGTCACGGGTTTCAGCCGGGAGGCCGGCATACTTCTGGATCTCCCGCTCCATAAACTTAATCTGCCGGTTCCGATCCGAAAAGTTTTTGGAAACCTCATCCGTCGGATTGACGACGACCTCCCCGGTCTCTCCATCAATGATCAAGAAGTCCCCGCCGCTGATCAGTGCGGTTGCTTTCTCCAGCCCCACCACGGCTGGAATCTCTAACGAGCGAGAGAGGATCGCCGTATGGGAAACTTTTCCGCCGATATCCGTCACGAATCCGGCCACATGTTTCAGATTCATCTGGAGGGTATCCGCCGGTGAGAGGTCATGGGCCACCACAATCACCTTGCCTTTAATCTTGGTGATATCATCGTGTTTCTTTCCCAGAAGGTTCCTAAAAATTCTGGCCGACACGTAGTGAAGGTCGCTGCGCCGCTCCCTGAGGTATTCATCCTCTATGGCCTGGAAAGCGGCGTCCAATTTACCCAGGGTCAAATCCAGCGCCCACTCTGCATTCACCTTCCTTTTTCGGATGGTGTTGACCGTATCCTGAATGAGCATTTTATCGTTCAGAATCATCAGGTGGACGTCGAGGATGAAGGTATGCCTTCGCACTTGTGGATCGAGAATCCGTTCCTTAATTTCGCTGAGTTGGTTCTGGGACTCCTGAAGAGCCTGCATGAACCGACCCACTTCATGCTCGACCTGTTGGGCCTCAATTCGCTTCTGTGGAAGGCGGACCTTAGACCTTTCGATCAGAAAGGCCTTCCCAAGAACGATCCCGGGGGAAGCTCCAATCCCATGGATGAATTTATTGGTCAATTGCTGGAAGGCCATCGTCATTCTTCGCCAAACTTATTCTCGATGAGTTTGCCCAAGGTCTGGACCGCCTGGGCGGCGTCTTTTCCCTCGATTCGGAGAGTGATCCGAGAACCTTTGGAGGCTGCAAGCATGAGGATTCCCATGATCGACTTACCGTTTACCTCCACACCGTCTTTCTCAAGGGTGACCTCCGAGGCAAATCGATTCGCCGTCTTGACCAGAAGGGCCGCAGCTCGGGCGTGAAGACCCAACCGATTTCGAATCGTATAGGTTTGAATTTCCATTTCCACTTAATGACTCAAGCCCCTTGACTCATTTTTCATCGAAACCTCTTACTAATCAGTCCATAATTGTATGGACACAGAAAACAAGCCGTTCGTGCTGAGCCTGCCCTTCGACAGGCTCAGGGCGATGGTTCGACAGGCTCACCATGACCGGTCATCCTGAGCTTGTCGAAGGATCATGGTGAGCTTGTCGAACCACAAGCTCAGGGTGAACGGGCAAAAATATGTCTTCACAATTATGGACTCCTTAGTAATTCTCAAACGC
>Ga0214473_10003216_pt1 | contig 19893 bp, 16 predicted proteins | sample RVTome_7_FD_203509 | JGI IMG/M metagenome (GOLD analysis project Ga0214473, IMG submission 203509) | Soil microbial communities from uranium-contaminated site in the Upper Colorado River Basin, Wyoming, United States - RVT98D197 | ecosystem: Environmental > Terrestrial > Soil > Contaminated >... | reverse complement strand
AATTTCACTACAGTTGGCGCTGTTACCGCAAGAAAATTAAGACCAGATGTTGTTATGAAAGAAACTAATAGAAAACATTCAATGCAAGTAATGGGACCAGCTGGACCAGGTGAAACTAATTTCAATAGGACCGAAGATATGTTTGCCAAGGTTCAGAAATCACGTAAAGTTAATTTTTTGAATACTAAATATCGTAATGCAGTCCAAGCGGAAGGTAAACGTGTTAATGATTATGGTAAATCAGGAATTGAAAATACGCCAACCGAACGAGCTGTAACAGGTGTTCGCACATATTGGTCAAATTTAAAGAAAGCTATTTCCAATATGATGAATCAATATACGGATACAGCCAAATATACCAGAAGACAAGAATATATTAAAAATTCACGTGTGGCTGGTAATGCAAAAATACAACAACCATCTAGGGGCCCCGCATATGATCCCAAAGATGTAGCCAAAACAACCATCAGAGAAACTACCGAAGATAATAAACATTTAGGTCCAAGCGCCAAATTAGGTGCAGGAAGATCTCAAGCATATGATCCAACTAGTGTTGCTAGAACAACTATACGCCAAACTACTGAAAATAATAATCATTTGGGTCCAAGTGGCAAATTAGGAGCTGGTAAATCCCAAGCATATGATCCTAGAAATATAACCAAAACTACTATTCGGGAGACTACCGAAAATAATAATCATTTGGGTCCAAGTGGCAAATTGGGAGCTGGTAAATCGCAAGCATATGATCCCCGAAATATTACAAAAACTACTATTCGGGAGACTACTGAAAATAACAATCATTTAGGTCCAACTGGCAAATTGGGAGCTGGTAAATCCCAAGCATATGATCCTAGAAATATAACTAAAACTACTATTCGGGAGACTACTGAAAATAACAATCATTTAGGTCCTAGTGGCAAATTGGGAGCAGGTAAATCTCAAGCATATGATCCTAGAAATATAACTAAAACTACAATCAGGGAAACAACCGAAAATAACAATCATTTAGGTCCGAGTGGCAAATTGGGAGCGGGAAAATCCCAAGCATATGATCCTAGAAATATAACCAAAACTACTGTCCGAGAGACAACAGAAAATAACAATCATTTAGGTCCAACCGGAAAACTAGGAGCAGGTAAATCCCAAGCATATGATCCCAGAAATATTACCAAAACTACTGTTCGGGAGACTACTGAAAATAATAATCGTTTAGGTCCAAGTGGCAAATTAGGAGCGGGAAAATCCCAAGCATATGATCCTAGAAATATAACCAAAACTACCATCAGGGAAACTACTGAAAATAACAATCATTTGGGTCCAAGTGGTAAATTGGGAGCAGGCAAATCCCAAGCATATGATCCCAGAAATATTACCAAAACTACTATTCGGGAGACTACTGAAAATAACAATCATTTGGGTCCAACTGGTAAACTAGGAGCTGGAAGATCTAAAGCATATGATCCTAAGTCTGTGGCTAAGACAACTATCAGAGAAACAACAGAAAATAGTAATCATTTGGGTCCAAGTGGTAAATTGGGAGCTGGAAGATCTAAAGCATATGATCCTAAGTCTGTGGCTAAAACAACTATCAGAGAAACAACAGAAAATAGTAATCATTTAGGTCCAAGCGGTAAACTAGGAGCTGGAAGATCCCAAGCATATGATCCCAAGGCTGTGGCTAAGACAACTATTAGAGAAACAACAGAAAATAGCAATCATTTGGGTCCAAGTGGTAAATTAGGAGCAGGAAAATCCCAAGCATATGATCCTAAAAATGTTACTAAAACAACCATTCGTGAAACCACTGAAAATAATGATAGATTAGGTATTACTGGTGTTCTAGGAGCTGGCAAATTAATTGCATATGATCCAACAGATGTTACTAGAACAACTATAAGAGAAACTACTGAAGATAGTAAACGTATAGGTAATATGGGTGGTAACCAATTCCAAAACGGTTCAGGATATAAAGTAACAATAGTAGATCCAAAAAATACAAATCGTCAATTTACCAGCGATAATGATTATATTGGATCAGCTGCACCAGCTAGTAAGAAAAAGACCATTAGTTATGAATCATCATATAATATGGAAACTAATGCTAATAGAGAAGAAATAGCAAAGGGTAGATCACCAACTAAACAAAGTGTAAAATTTGCTAATGGTGTTTCATCTGTATTAAATTATGAAGTTAAAAAAATTGAAGGAGATAGTATTAATTGGCGAGGTAATATTAAAACAAGTAATGTTGGAGATACATTTAATCCAACAAATATTACACCATGTACCGTAACTAGTATTAAAAATAATGTTCCATCTGAATATACCAGATTAGATGTATCCATATTAGATGCATATAAGGATAATCCATTGACTCAGAGTCTTAATAGTTATGCATAATAAAAATCTATCATCACGATAATTTTGAAAAATAACTTGAAAAATTGAATTTAAAAAAATAAATTTTATTATTATTTATTTATTAACAATTTTTATTATTTTATAATTAAATTATTATAAAATATGATTAATTTACCGCTACATATAGTGAAAGAAATTTTAAGTTTTGTTCCATGTCAAACGATACATGATTTATTAACTGATGGGATAATTAGTTTAAATTTATTAAATATGGATAATTATGAAAATTGTCATTGTAATAAAAAAAACCGGCGAGGATCGGGTGTTTTTGGAAATGATGGTAATTATGGATGGAAATGTTTAAATGGAAAATTTATCAGACTGAATACATTTAATACTAGTTTACAATGTGTACTTAAAAAAGAGAAACATAAGACTAGAAATGGGATATTTAAATTATATAATATAAGTAAGATAGCAGCTCATTATGCCGATATTAAGTGCTTAAAAATGCTATATGATATAGGTATTAAATTTGATGGATGGATCTTATATTTTTCAATAGGATATTGCTATCACCAATATAGAAAAGAATTAGATGAAGATAGATGTCTTGAATGTGTTAAGTTTATTGTAGAAAACACTGATTGCCATTATAAGATCGAGACTTGTATTCATTATGCCACTCATGTGAAAAATAATAAATGTCTCAATTATTTTTTAACTAAATAAATATAATAATTCTCTCATCATCTTTCCTTCAATCTATATATAATTATTCCATATGTTTACGTTTATTTTCACAAATATGTTTATGTTCATTTATACATCTATTAATAAAATCTTCTTTCGCATGTTCAAATCCCAAACCATTTATACTATATGTAAAATGTAAGTCAATTATGGATATTTTAACATTATATATATTCTGTAAAATTTTTAAAGAAGAGCATATATCATCATCTTCTAAAAATACGAAATCATTTAACATTTTTAAAAATAATTTTTCATCATCTGGGGAAAGCTTATTTGCTGCAACACAATTAAACTGTGTAATTATATCTGATCGATTAATCTTAAACATATCGTTATCTTTGATACTAATATAAAGTTGCAATAATTTAAAATTCAACTTATTAGATATATAATAATATTTTAAATTTTCAAATGCTTGTAAATTATTATGATTAATCGCAAGCAAATATAATTTTTCCATTTTTATATATTTACTTTTATTATGATAATAATAAGCCAGATGACTCATGGAAGTAGTATTACCATTATCAATAGCCATCAAATAATATTTTTTCATTTCTTCATAATTTTTTTCACTATGTTGATAGTAATATCCTAAATTATTCATTGAATAAATGTTACCATCATCAATAGCCATAAAATAATATTTTTTCATTTCTTCATAATTTTGTTCAATAAATTGATAGTAATATCCTAAATTATTCATTGCTGCTGGATTATTATTTTTATTAAGTGACTTCAAATAATATAATTTTGCCAAATCATAGTTTTTTTCTATATTTTGATAATAATCTCCTAAACTATTCATTGAATCACTATTACCATCATCAATTGCCATTAAATAATATTTTTTCATTTTTTCATAATTTTTTATAGTTCGATAGTAATGAGCTAGATTATTCATACCAATATTATTATTTTTACGAATAGCCATCAAATAATATTTTTTCATTTTTTCATAATTTTTTTCTATATTTTGATAATAATTACCCAATGCAATGAGTCCAGTACAAATGCTATTTTCATTACCATTACCATTTTCAACTGTCATCAAATAATATTTATTTGTTTCTTCATAATTTTTTTCTATAGTTTCATAATAATTACCCAAATTAGCCATTGCCCATGTATTCTTATATTGAATGGCCATCAAATAATATTTTTTCATTTGATCATAATCCTTATTAATAAAAAAATAGAAACCAATATAGTTCATTTCCATTGCTGTCGTTGGCTCGAATATAATCTTATTGATATATAAATGATAAATTTTTATGATAGAACACTCATTTTCAATGGGAATATAACATAATTTATATCTTAATATGTATTGCTTGATTTCATTTTCATAATCAATATCCATCTTTTATTTTTAATTTTAAATAATTATTTAAATCTATCAAAATTTTTTTGACTTCTAATCATTAAAACCATAAATAATATTAATTTTCAAAGTTACTATTTTATTTATCGTTATTTTTGTTTAATATTTTTTATAAATTATTAAATTATTTAAATTATGTGAATTATTTAAATAAATTTTAATAATGAAACAAATTTAAATAAAATCTTAGATTATGGTTAATATTTAAATAAATTATAAAGAACATCAATAAGGATTGCGCACTGCATACTACTAATTAAAATTATTTAAATAAATTTTATTTAAATAAATTTTAATGAAATCTTAGATTATACTTAATATTTAAATATAATGAAAGTATTTGATAATATGTTATTTTACGTTTTAGTCTCTGCGCGCGCGGGTATATTGGAGTTGTTCGGATTATATTTCTTTAAACATACTTAAATAAATTATAAAGAGCATCTGCGCACTGCATACTACTAATTAAAATTTATTTAAATGAAATCTTAGATTATACTTAATATTTAAATATAATGAAGGTATTTGATATTATATTATTTTACGTTTTAGTCTCTGCGCGCGTGGGTATATTGGAGTTGTTCGAATTATATTTCTTTAAACATACTTAAATAATTATAAAGAGTATCTGCGCACTGCATACTACTAATTAAAATTATTTAAATTATATGAATTATTTTAATTATTTTATTTATATATAATTTGTGGATTTGGTTTAAAAATTTCCCTGCATAATGGACATAATTTTAATGGATTGTAAATATACATTCTTAAAGATATTTTATGAAGGCATAAAATATTTGCTACAAATAATTCATGATGTTCATGTTCAATTGGACATAAATTATCACAGTTACAATTAGCAGGATTAGCACATGGAACTATAATATTTGATGGAATATCTATAAATTCCTTATGTTTATTATAATTATCACGAATTTCCCACAAGTTAATCATATCCGGATGAATAGTATTAGTTGGACCATATAATGCTTTAATATTTGAACCATATGCAATATTATCAATCTTAGTATATTTTGATTTTAAGTAATCTATAATAGTTTTATAATTATTTAAACCAAATATTACATTTGATTGAGAATTATGTTCTGGTGATTGCAATACTTGTGGCATATTATTTACCTGATGATATGTTGGTATATATTCAGAATTATCTATAGGATCATCTGATTCATCATCATCGCTATTAGATGATGATGGTTCAGACATCCATTGTGAGTTATTATGATTATTGTTAATATTGGAACCATCTATAGATTCATTGTCTAATAGATTGGGATTTGCTTTAGCTGCTGGATTAATAGTATCTAGATGTGCAGCAATGCATGTAAATCCACGTTGATTATATTTATTAATAGCTTTTAGCAATGATGTTTTGCTATCACAATTAAGTAAATTAGTAAAAAAATGAGTTTTTCCTTCTTGTAAAATATCTTCCCAACCATTTTCTAAATAGACAAATTGGTTTTTTAATATATCATAACCGGCGCAAACGATACTTGAATGACATGTAATAAAGTATTCAGCCCAGGATATTTGAATATTCATTAAATTTAGTTGAATTTGCTGGTAAACAGTGTTTTGTTTTTTATTACATATAAGCCAATTCAATGTTATTGGACTGCGAATAATAATACAATATTCTAATGAATCAAATATAGAACGAATAATGGTATCTAATACTTTGATTTTATTATAATTAATTTGTTTTATATATAGATCAATATCAGCAGGGATAATATCAATTTTACCATTATACATTGCACGCATTGCTACAGAACCTGCAATCAAGATTGGTAATTTATATGTCTTTATTCCATTACATAAATCTTTAATTATCTTATTACTATATAAATATGTATGAGCTTCAGTTGCTGTATGTAGCAGGCGATGCTTACCCAAATCGCCTAATTTTCCTAAAAAAGGATCAATTGTTGATATATCATATTTTTTATTAATAATCATATCCTTGATCTTATCATAGCGATGAATTCTATCTATAATATATGATGTGCTCATTCTGGATATTATTAATAATAATATCATGCATAATTTGATCAATTTTTTAGAAATATTATTAATACAAATGGATAAATATTTTGTTATATTTTTTTTTAATACTAAATCATTGCAACATATTTATCAAAAAAAATGAAAAACTTTTTTAATTTTTTCCTGATATATAATTATTCAATTTTTAAATTAGAAATGAAATTTTCTCCATTAAATTTACATTTACATTTATCGCAAACAACTACAGTTAATGGATATTCTACTGGATGGGATATTGGATATGCTGCCCAAAAGGTTTATTTATTCATACAAATAATCTAGCTATTAGTAAAGATGCGATAGCTTCTAATTTGAAAAAAGCTTATAATGTGAGCTGTAGTAGAGGGATCTTATTTAGTTTTATAATGAGAGGAATAGCATTATTAGAAATCTTATTATTTTTATTAATGCTACCATTTCAAATATTAATATATGTATTATGTTTTTTGGTTTCTTTATTTATATGTATTGGATTACTTCCAACATTACCGTGCAAAATTAATATGTGTTTTAAGAACAAACAAACTGGATTAGTGTTTACAAATCGAGCTCTATTTATATCATTATTAGTTGGTTTTATTGGAAGTATTGTTTCTGTTATATATTTAGCACTATATACTATACTAATTCCAATAGAAATTCTATTTCCTGAGGTATGTATTTATATATTTAAGTTTCATAGATGGGGAACTTTCAAGTTTGAATATTTAAAGTAAATTATAGTTTTAATCTAAAAAATTTGAAATAAATAAAAAATATTTTTAAACATACTTAAATTATAAGAATGTCAAAACAATGTGCGTATAATACATGCACTTATAGGGCTAAACCAAATGGAGTATGTGGTCATCATAAAAATTATGTTTTATATACTTCAAATAAGGATTTAATTAAAGAAATAGACAATTATTCACATATGCTCTCTGATTGGCATCTCTGTGCAACCAAACTAGAACAATCGGGTATTAATATTTTAAATATCCAATCTTTTTATAATAATAATCTAACACAATCACCTGATTTTACAAAAACACATCACGATAATCCCTTGATCCCATTTACAGTACAGCTAGAAAGTTTAGTAGAATATTTAAAAGAATTAATTAAAAAATATCCAGATGAACATCAATATATTTATAATACATCTGTTAGATTAAACCATGCTCATTCAACTAATATTTGTACATGCGCATGTTGTTCGTGTATGTATAAATAAATTATAATATAAATATTTTTAATTATTTTGAATATTTTAATTATTTTTTAAATTATTTTATAATTATAAAATTGATCTTTGTATCATTAATAATTTATTAATAAAAAATAATAATTAAACTAATTATATATATGAATGGAATTTCATCAAATATTTATAAATCAATTATATATATTTGAATATAGAGTTCAAGTAATTTTAGCACAATGTTCAAGATCATTATATATATTATTTAAAAATAATACTGATACATATGGAATGAATATAGCTATAAATGAATATTGTAATCATATTCTATTTCTTTTGAGCTTAAGAAATAAAGAGATCCTCAAACCACTTACGTTAGATCAATTATTTGAAATAAATTATGATAATATACCGTATACTACACCAGGCCTATTTTTATTGTGTTATTTAAATACAGGTTATTCAAATTATTATCCCATTACTATAAATAAAAATATAGATATTAATCATAAATTTATTAGAAATGGAAATAGCTGGAAATTATCATTTAATTTATCATATGGCTTATCAGATAAAGGTGAATTTGTTCGAAATATTAATTTTATTGCATCTGAATTAACATCATTAAATTATGATTTTAAATATTCAATTATAGATAATAATAATCGCATTTTACTTAATAATCATGATAGATTACCCCATAATCTACTCTATCCATTTATTCCTATAGGTAGCTATATACATTTAATTCTACAAATTGAGGCAATTCCAAAAGAAAATGTTACAATGAATGAACATGATATTTTTCTGTATAATGAACCCAGTGGATGGATATCATATGATATAGGGCATTTAAGAGATGAAGAACGGAGATTATTATTGACTAGCGCGCATACGAAATTTGAATATAGATGTTGTGATGATATTCATAATATTATTAATTGTACTAATTCCAAATGTTCATTTATGATTAATAATCCAATAAAAAAAACATATATATTATGTGATACACCTGAAAAAAAACATAATGAATATGAAAAATATCAAAAAATACATAATTCTATTAAAAAATTTGCTATAAAAATAGATAATTATTTTAATAATTCATCATATTATGCTCGTAAATTATTAATACATAATGGTATAATAATATCCCATAACTCTGCATTTTTTATCCATGATATCATGGTGGATATAAATAATAGTCATCACAGCTATCATAAGGATATAATTAGCTTGATATATAGTAACTTATATGAAAAATGATAGTTCATAAATACCATTAACTTATTTACTTGATTTTTTGGTATTACATTTATAATGCTGCATGCATACACCTCCTTTCATGCATGAAGGTCTTGTGCATTGCCGTCCCTTACTTGTCTTTGATTTGCATCTATTTTCAAAATCAGGTAAACGACAAGTTGATGGTTTATCCTTCTTTTTAGTGCAATCGGCTCGAAAGTTTTCATATTTAGCATAAATCTGTTCATATGTAGGATCCTTTGTTGTTAATAAACCTTGTTTTCGTAATTTATCATTAACTTTATTGTGCATGAGATATAGCCAATAAGTTAGATCGCGCTGTGATCCTAAATATGGATCAATTGGTAGTTCAGCTATAAATCCCTTATAAGATTCTCTACAATATTTACAGGGTAGCATTTCTCCAAGTAATTCAAAAAATTTTTTATAATCGGATGCTTTATGAACTTTGGGATCATAATTGTGGGCCATGGTGTGTAAAGATATCCACAGACTGCTCCCCCACTTTGTTGTCTGCATATTAAATATAAATTATTAAATTATTATATATTATAATGTAAGAAAATAATATTAGTATTAATTTTGAGTAATTAATACTAATATATATATAATTTTATTAAATTATAAGACAAACATACCGATATATTTTTATATTATTTACAAAATATAAACGATAAAAATTGAAAAATAACAATAAAATTTTAAATAATTATTAAAAATATGTTAACAAATATATCAAATAATTTAATCCTTAATGATATTGTTGGAAACATAATATTGATAGGTATAATAATTTCTTATCTATTTCAATATGTAAAAATTATTAGAGCTAAAACAAGTGAAGGAATCAGTCATATATTTATTGCCATTGGATATGTTGGTACACTATGTTCATTAGCTAATTCTATTATTTTTTATTATCCTGAATGGATGAATTGTAGAAGTTTTTTTAATTGTGATAGTAACATTCTAGGGTTTGTTCAACTATTTTTCCAATCATGTTGCTATATATGTTTTTATTTATTATATATAATATATTCTGATAACACTACATTTGTATACCATACAATTAAGCATAAGCACATTGCATGGATTATTTTTATAATACTCACATGTATCTTAATTGGCACTATTCTAACCTCATTATTCTTAATTATGAATGATCATAATATATCATCATCATCTGATCATATAGATTTATTGGATTCTATAAAAATCTATGCTGATGTATTATCAATTATTATTATTATTGCCACATGTATTCAGTATATTCCACAGATTATTCAAACTTATAAGGATAAATACCCAGGCAGTTTAAGTCTAATTACAATAAGCATTCAATGTCCAGGTTCATTTATTATAGCAATTTTCTTGGCTCTACAAAGTGCAGGAAATTTATCTACTTGGATCCCATATGCAATAACAGGATTATTGCAGTTAATATTGTTAATAATGGGAACTATATTCTATCATAAAAATAAATATATAATGAATCAGGGTTATCATCCAATTATTCTTGGTTAAACTTAAAATAAACACAAAATTTTATATTTTTATGGGTTGTTACTTCTCAACAAATCTTTTGAAAATTAACTTGATAATTTCATAATTAATTTCAAAAAAAAATGATTTATATATTTTTATTTTTTTGTTATTATTTTATTACACTTATGTTGCCTATTACAGTTACTGAACGAACTAATACTACTGGTATTCCCGTTGAAGGAATTATTATTATGGATACTGAGGCTACATGCGGGCCAAATATCAATCAAGGCACTGCTTGGTGCAGTGAACTAGTTCAACTATCAGCAATTCACTATGTAGCTGATAAAGATCAAGTTCTTAAACAATCACATGTTTTTAGTTGTTTTGTGGAACCAACAGAAAATCCTCAATTAACTGATTATTTTTTGAAACTAACAGAAGGAAGTATTACTCAAGAAATGGTTAATGGAGGATTGGATTTCTGTGAAGCGTTGAAAACATTTAATAAATGGCGTCTTGATAATAATTTGATGAGAGCTCTGTGTGTCTTTTCAGGTGATTATGATTTTGGATTCATTATGGGCACTAAGCTTGGATTAATTCCAAATCAAATCAAAAGACAACAGCATCTTGTTAAAGGAAGATTAACTGAACAAGATTTAGTTCCTTATATGAAATGGATTAATATTAAGTTTTTGTTTAAGCAAATGGTTCCTGAAATTGCAAAGATTAATACGGAATCAATGACTAAACATTTTGGCTTAGAATTAAGTGGAACCCATCATAATGCTCTTGATGATGTTGAGTCTATTGCAAATATTGCTAGAGAATTGATTAAATTAAATCCAAATCTAGATTGGATAACACCCACTACATATTGGTCTAATTTTGATGTATATTACAATTAATAATAAGTTTTATATAAAATTAATTTAACAATTAAAAAAATAAAAATATATTAATAATTAGAAAAAATAAAAATAATTGTTTATTATCAATAAAATTTGATAAAATTTTCTTATTAATGACAAGTGGTACTCATAACTAAAGTTTTTGATTATGAGTCTCTGGACACATCAATATGATCAAGAAATCAAGATTAATTTTAATTATCTTCCATGCTATAAAAAACCAAATAAAAATGTATCTATTCTAGCCTATAGAAAATTCTTAAATATAAGAAAATCATACGATTTTCTTGTGGAATTATCAACACCAAAAAAGTGTTATTTGGTAAATTATATGGCCATTGCATTAGGATTAGATACTCCAATAGTGGAAGCTATAACTTGGTCTATATCCAATACAACCGGTCAAAATCGGAGAAATGACATTTATTCCGAAATGTTAATAGCTAATAAAAATTTAGTATTAAAATACCCACAACACTTAGAAATTCTTCCTGATAATAAGCCAATTATTGGTTGTCTTATGGATAACAATACAAATTTAAATAAATTTTGTTTATTGAATATAGATTCATTGACGAATAGAGAAATTAGAGAATGGTATATGAAAACAACATGGTATTATTTTGATCTAGGTGATATAAATGGGCAGAGTATCTTATGGCATATGAAACACTTACAAGATAGGGAAGATACACTAAAATTTAGAGGTATCACCAGAAAAAGACATGAAGCTATTATCATCCATTTGAAACAGTTACAATCCCAATATAAATATTTGGAAACCCCGATATATATATAAAAGTAATATATTTTTGGGATATTCTATGCAGATTACTGTACAAAAGTAACAGTGATTATTTTAAATTATTCCATTTTATTACTAAAAAAATATGCAATATTCTTTGTTAACTCCATATTTTCATCATGTAGGTTTTTATTTTCATTACGAAGTTTTATATTTTCATTTAGTAAATTTTCATTGATTATTGATATTTCGCTTAATTTTTTAATGACTATATCACGTTATGATTCCGATATGTAAAAAGTCTTTTCTTGATTAGCCATATTTTTAAATAGTTATAAATTAATTTATAATTATTTTATAAAAATATTTATGAAATATTATAATTATATTATATTTTTATAATATTCTTTGATTATTGCACTCAAGTTCACAGATGTGAATATTTATTAAATAAATCAAAAAAAAAATGAAAATATTTTTATAGTTATTATGAAATTTTTTAACAATATAGTTAAATAGAAATCAAAATGTTATTGTACGTTTCCGATAGTATGGGTCTCAGAGTAATTGAAGAAGAACAATTACCAAGGGATGAAGTAATTACTATAGAAGATTATGTTCAAGATAAAACTCAAAATTATAAATGTATGATTTTGATTAATAATTTACAACTACATAATGAAAAGCCTATAATTTTCACTAAAGTAAAAGCTCATGCAATATTCAATTTATATAGATTTTCTATAAGAAAATTTTATATTCATCCATCAGCTATAAATTGGGACTTTTTAGAATGGTATGGGAATAAACACCCAATGGATATTCTAAATTTACCATTAGATGATATTGATTATGAGCTGGGTAAAGGAGCATTAACTATTGCTTTACATGCATTAGAAAAAGATAAATATAGTCCTTTATGGTTTTCCACTATATTTACAGATATGCCAATGAAGTTTAAGGATCGTAAAATGTGTCAATGGGCTTATAAAAATAATCCAGATTTAGTAAGTACTTTTCCTCGTGAATATAGTACATATGATCAATTTTATAATTTGCCAACTGAAACATTTTTATGGTTAAAAGATGTTCCAGTAGAATATCGAGATAAAAATATGTGTGATAAATTCCTCTATTCTGGTTCCTGGGGGAATAAAGCTATGAATTTAGAATATGTTCCCATTGAATTAAGAACTCCTGAATTATGTGAAAAATTATTTAAGAAGAGTGTAAATACCATTATCTATATTCCTCAAGAATATATAACATACGATATGTGCTTAACTTTTGCTAAAAACGTGGGTCCCATTGATCATCAAACAGTCATTAAAACAATTCCCAAGGGTTATCAAACACATGAATTTTGGAAGATTTATGTTGCTAAAAATTGGTATTATCACAAAAATATTCTTAATGATGTTCCAATATATCTACGAACTAATGAGTTTATTGAAGAATGTAGTTCTCTAATTGATACTTTTTTCCCAAGTCAAATGCTTAATAAATATATTAAAGAAAAAGAAGATAACTATGGGAAAAAATGGAAAGATTTAGAAAACATTACAGGTAATATTATTTTTTAAATTATTTTGATTATTTTATATTTTTTTATCGACAAAAGAATAATTTTATAATTTTATACTTCTTTGATGGTCCCATGTATTAACATTTTTTTTTTATAATATTTATTATTATTATTTTTTATTTATTATTTTTTATTTTTTTAATAAAATAAAAATATTATTTTTTTATATTTTTAGTAATAATTATATAATATAAAAAATTGACTATTAAAAATAATCAGTTATTATTAGTATAAATTATAAAAAGATTTACTAATATGTCATCATCATTATCAAGTAATAAATTATCTAATGATAATTCATCAGGTAATAAATTATCCAATGATAATTCATCTTCTAGCAGTAGTTTAAGTGATAATTTATCAAATGATTCATCATATAATTTATCAAATGAAGAAAATCCTAAACAAACTAGAAAACCAATTAGTAAAGCACCAGGTAAATCTCCTGGTAAAGCACCAGGTAAATCTCATGGTAAAGCGCCAGGTAAATCTCCTGGTAAAGCGCCAGGTAAATCTCCTGGTAAAGCGCCAGGTAAAGCTCCTGGTAAAGCGCCTGGTAAATCGCCTGGTAAAACTCCTGGTAAAGCGCCTGGTAAATCGCCTGGTAAAGCTCCAGGTAAAGCTCCTGGTAAAGCGCCTGGTAAAGCACCTAATAATAAATTAACCAATACACATAATAGAGATGTTTCTCCAAAGCGTACAGATAAAAATACCAATGATAGTAATGATTCAACATATAAGACGAGTGATTCTGATGATAGTGGTATAAATTTACTATTACCTATTTTACCTGGTAATGAATCGATTGAAAATTTTTTTAAATTATTAGAATTATATTGTAAAGAATTGGATGAACTTGATAAAACAAAACGGATTGCCCCAGCAGCAATTGCTATAGAAGAAGATATTAGTGAAAATAGGGAAATTCATTATTGGTCTAAGGTTACAAAAGATACTCCAATAGAATTAGTTGAAATAATGAACAATATTAAGAATTTAGATGATTTGATTAAATTAGGAGAATCATATCATTTTGAACCTGGCAAAAAATATGCAGTTAATATGAGAGCATGTAAGAAATTAGTCGATCCCTTAAAAAAATTAAATGCTTTAATTGGTATGAATGGATTAAAACAAAGCTTGGCTAATCAAATGATATATTTTCTAGCGGGATTATCAAATAAAACGGATATGATGCATACTATTATAGAAGGAAATCCAGGTTGTGGTAAAACAACTGTTGCTTTAATCTTAGCAGAAATATATCATTGTTTAGGATTTACAGATAATAATAAATTTAAGATTGTTAAAAGATCAGATCTAATTGCGGGATATTTAGGTCAAACAGCTATTAAAACTCAGAAGGTAATTGATGAAGCTATGGGAGGGGTTTTATTTATAGATGAAGCTTATTCATTAGGGAATAAAGATAATGGGGATTCATTTTCAAAGGAAGCTATTGATACATTAAATCAAAACTTATCTGAAAAAGCAGGTAAATTTATATGTATTATAGCTGGATATCGTAATGAATTAGATGTATGTTTTTTTGGAGCAAATCCAGGATTAAGAAGACGGTTTCCATTTTGTTATACAATTGAAGATTATTCACCGATGCAACTTAAGGATATCTTTTTTAAAAAAGTAATGGATGAAGGATGGACTATAGAACCAAATGCTATTACTAATGAAATGTTTAAGGATAATATAAAGAATTTTCCAAATAGTGGTGGAGATATGGAAACTCTATTACATCTTGTAAAGATAGAACATTCTAAAAGAATATTTGGTAAACATAATTATAAAAAAAAGAATATCAATGCAACAGATATTAAGAATGGTTTAGATCAGTTTATAATATTAGCTAATCGAAGAAATAAAGAAGATCCTATTATTACAACAATGTATATGTAATAGATTGTTATTTTAATGAAGCTATATTATAGAAATTATAGAAAACAAATAACAATATAAGAAAGGAAAATTTACATATATAGAAAATGTCTTAAATTTTAAGATTAAGAATTTTAAGATTAAGAATTTTATAAGATTAATAGTTTTAAGATTAAGAGTTTTAAGATTAAGAGTTTTAGATTTAAAATATTAAGATTTTGAAATAAGAATTAAAGATATAGAATTAAGATATTAAGATTATTAATAATTAAAATTTAATTAATTATTATGGATTATTTATTAATGGGCCTAATTTTTAAAATATTAAGAATTCGTTTAAAAAAAACAATTAAGTATGAAATTAAGAAAAAAATTTTATATTGGTATACAATATATAATAACTAAAAGATAATGAGCCGTTGCCACAAATGCAATAAACGTAGTAGCCGAAATGGTTGTGCTAAGAAACAAAAATCAGGATGTTGCTTCGGTTGCGCTCCTAAAAAACTATTATGTTTAAGAAGCCACGAATACGTTGATGAACGATGTGATTGCATCAAGCGACGCACCGTTATTGCTTGCAATCCTTGCGCCATTCCTTGCCGTTCTGGATGCTGCAGCCATTAAATGTATAATCTACCAACATACTAATAAATAAATATTATTAGGTATATTATCAATAAAATAATATATAAATCATTAAGATTCATATATTAATAGATTTTAATTATTGAAATCATGTGGTTTTTTTGATATGTAAATGCGCATAATGCTATAGTATTTTATGTGTTTATATAGTAATTATTATAATAATGGGTAAAATAAATTATAGTTTAGTATCATTAAAGAAAAGAATCAAATCAAACCAATTAGTAAAATTGAAGAAAAAATTATCTGTTAAGATTACGAAAATTATTCCAACTTATGATTTTATTATACATAGATTACCTATTGATAGTAAGAAACAAATATATAGTTTATTAATTGGAGCAAATATTCCCGATAAATATGTATTATCTGTTACGGTATACAATGATACATTACAGATATTAAATAAGAGTTATTTTATAGGAACTGGACAAACCACTGATTACGTATGTTCGTTTTATCAATCGGAATCAAATGTATCAGTATCATTTAAATTATTATTACCATCGGATACAGTATTAAATACAGGAAACAGTTTAACATATCATATTATGAATATTGTTATCTTATCTGATATACCAGATTATGATAAATATACAGAGGCCATTATTTCATTAGCAAATCAAATATATTTAGCACTAAGCTCAAATAATTTAACAAAAATAATGGAGTTTACTGTTCCTATTGAATATTGGATAAAATTATTAATAAATGAATATCATCTTGATAAATATCATCTTGATAAATATTATGCACAAACAGCTATAGATATTCATTGTATTATGATGAAAATTAATAACAATCTCATGTATGGAAATATTAGAAAACATGATAATTCAGACTTAATGATCTGTACTGCATTATGGAATACATGTATATATTTTGGTAATAATATAGCATATATACTATCTGGTTCAGATAATATAAATAGTATAAATAATAATAATATAAATGAAGAAATGAATAAAGAAATGAATAAAGAAATGAATAAGGAAATGAATATTGAAAATTTTATTTTAACGTATAATGAATATGATGGTGATATATTGCAAGATAAACAAATAGAATTACAATGTTTAGTGAAAGTAAAAACTAAATTAGAGCATGAAATGGAATCTTATAAAAAAAGCAATTCAATGATTATGTATCAAAAGATGATATTAGATGATATAGATAAAGAAATAATGGTTTTACATGATTTTAAGATTTTGATGGAAAATGAGATAAAAAATATTTCTATACATTTATCCACTGCAAAGAATATAAAAGATATATCTCGAAATCCAATATCTAAAACATTATATAAAATTTTAAAAGGTTATTATTTACGTCTGGGATATGATATATTGCATATAGATAAACGTCTAACAGATTATTATTTAATACAAAAATATTTAAGAGATAATATTACCAGTTCTGATTCTATTGCAAATAAATTAACATTATATCGAACCCATATACATACAATTGATGAAAAAATAAATAATATTATCAATGATATTACACAATATAAAACCAAAGATAAGTTTCAAACCTTAATTGTATTTAAAATATTAGATAAGCATCTTGGAAATATAATAAAAAATACACTATCAAATAAAATATCATAGCAATATTTTAAGAAATATAATAAATATATGATTAATTTTTGGATTTTCTATACTTATTTTTTATATATGGGCGACTTGATATTTTATATTGATATGAAGAATGTTTATTATGCGTAAATTTTATTAAAGATTTTTCAATTAATCGTTTGTATTTATCCTTTGTATCATCATTATAATCATTTGTTGCTCCAATTGGACCACCACATGAACCTACATCACCTTGTAAACCACGTTCACCTTTGGGTCCTTTTGGATCTTTTATATAAAATAAATTATTATGTTGTTCATAATAGTAATATGGCTTTATTAATATTTTATTAAGAGCTGATCTAATTTTACTGTATAATACTATGAACGAAACATCCCATCTTAGAAAATTTATTGGGATTATTTGGCTTGATTTATAGTTTATCAATCGAAGTTTATTTAATTTATGTAAATCATAATGATTCCCATTAATAGATGTAGAAATTATTAGAAAATGATATATTTTAACTAGTAAATGATCATCATTAAAAATATCTTGCATATATAAATAATCATTTGTTATTTATATTATTTATCAATCAAATTTTGCTATTAAATTTTTAATTTACTCCATCAACTAATACTTGATCTATAGGGCGCCGGCATCTGACGCAAATGTTTTTATCATTAGTATTAACTAATTTATCAGAACATTCCTTACAAACAACACAATGCATGCATGGCAATACTAATGTATTTGGTTTATTATCAAGACAAATCATACAATCATCGATTTCATCAATTTCGTTATTAGATGATTGATTATCATCTGTTAGAATGAAATCTTCCACATTTCGCATTGATGGTGCATATGCAGACCAAACTCCATGATGAAGAACACGGTATTTTTGGCAAATATTATCGAAATCAGGAAAAACAAACCGGGATTGTGTTGCGCTAACTAATTTCTTTTTACCAATTATGCTTCTAAGTTTAGAACAATAATCTTTATTTTCTTGTGTGATCCAGTTCCAATGCAATAATAAATTTTTACCTCCGAGACTATCAATTACAAATTTATATAATTCATCATTATGTTTAAATCTGGATCCTTGCATCAATTTGACGAATTCATCAATACTATTTTTTATTTTATTCTGCATATTTTCCAACGTAAACTCATCACCTTTTCCAAATATAACACCTGGTTTATTTCTAAGTCGAATAACCAGATCAATATTAGTACATTCATTGATTATTGTTGGAAGTAATTCATAATGAGAATAGTGAATTTCGAGATATGTATAACCAATGAAATTATTTACGTGCAAATCAACATCTACAAATTTAGTTTTAAGATAATTTTCAAGTTCATTTTCATTAATATTTCCCATTACATGCCTGAGAAGATGATGTTTATAAAAATCAGGTTGAATTGGTACAATATTAAAATGATTAATTGTTAAACCAGAAGTTGGTCCGGATAAATATCCAAGAATTATATACGGATTACTAAATTGGAACCCAAATCCATTGCAATATTCAATCATAAATACTCTTTCTAATTTTTCTGGTGCTTTATTCATTATTATGGTTAATATATTTTGTTTAAATTGATATTCAAAAAAATTAATCAATTTTTAATTTAAAAATAATTTTTTGCTTTGTCATATAGGGAAATTTGACTTCATCACAAAGCCAAAAAAATAATCAATTTTTAATTTAAAAAATATTTTTTGGCTTTGTCACAAAGGGAAATTTTGCTTTGTCACAAAGCCAAATTTTGGAGCTCGACCAGTAGGTCATGGGGGGTCAAAATCAAAGCAAAATTAACTATTAAATAACAAATTGTAATTAATATTTATAAATAATAATTATATTATTTTTTATTTTTTATTTTATTATTTTATTTTTTTATTTTTTATTTTTTATTTTTTATTTTTTATTTTTTATTTTTTATTTTTTATTTTTTATTTTTTATTTTTTATTTTTTATTTTTTATTTTTTATTTTTTATTTTTTTT
>Ga0214473_10003215_pt1 | contig 19894 bp, 20 predicted proteins | sample RVTome_7_FD_203509 | JGI IMG/M metagenome (GOLD analysis project Ga0214473, IMG submission 203509) | Soil microbial communities from uranium-contaminated site in the Upper Colorado River Basin, Wyoming, United States - RVT98D197 | ecosystem: Environmental > Terrestrial > Soil > Contaminated >... | reverse complement strand
CTGTCGCATTCCTGTGAAATAAAAAAACTCTGATTTTTTTTCAAGCCGCCCGGTTGCCTTTAATCTCCAGCCAAGCGAGGCTTACGATTCCGTGACGACGCCTTCGGTCAGGCGCGCGGGGCTGTGAGTTGACGTTGGATGTTGCCTTTCAGCCGATTCGTGGTAGAATATAGATGCGACGTGAGTGTCGTTCGTACTCGGCACCTCAGTCGGTCCCGGACAACTCCGGTAGAGATTGAATCGCCTTCAAGGAGCGCCGGTCGGTCGGCAGTAATGTGCGGCGCGGCGTGAGGTGAACCCATAGCCCGGGGGCGGTTGGTCTCGTGTGTTCGGGAGCGAACCGGTGCAAGAACCCTAAAAGGGCTGCCTCGTCCACGCTACGCGCTTCGGCTCGTTGCGGGGAGGGGGCCAAGTGGGGGCTGATTGAGACTCTGAGGCGCACGCGGGCGACGGGCTTCGGCTCTTTCGTTCCGCCAAGCGCGTGAGAGGAGTTCGAGTGAAGGCTCGAACAAGGCTCCCAGCGGCAGGCCCTAGAAGGGCGAAACCCAAGGGAGTATCCAGCGGTTGTCGCGCTAACCACGCGTTCAGCCGCCAGGGACTCTCGGGAGGTCGTGACCCAGGAACCGCGGCCCTGCGGGCCGGCCCGCCGTTTGCGCGGTGGTAGCAACGCAGGGAGAAACGGTAGGTGGGTCCATGCTGGCGGAAACGCCCGCATGCCTCGCGAGAGGGGAAAACTCCGAAGGGTGAATCCCAGGAGCGCTGCCGGTGCGAAACAAAACCGGCAGGGGTCCGGAGGGAGTAAGCCGCCGAGAGGGTGACCAAACCCTGAGGGCGGAACGTAGCGGGCAGGCAAAGCCCGCGACCAGTGAACCTCCGAATCCTCATGTGCTGAAGGGAAACGAAGCCCACGAGAGGAGCCTATCCCGCTGCGGCGGATGGGCTAGGTCTGGCTGGCGAAAGCTCTAGGCGGAGGCGAAACTCGAGGAGAGGAGTCGTCGGGTCCTTTGAATGGTGCCGGCGGCGTCTGCCGAGGAAACACCGCAAGGTCGAAGGAAGGCCAACGGCGCAGCGGGAACGCCAAAACCCATAGGGGCGTTACTCCGGCAGGCGAGAAACTCTGAACGAGCAGCCGATCCGAGAAGAGAACGGATCATCCTGGCGACAGGGCGGTCCGATCAGCCAAACCGAATACTCTGAAGGGCACCGCGAGCGCGATCGACCTCTCGTCGCCTTTTTTGCGCGCCAATACCCGCGGCGCGTTGATGGCACTTCATGGGCGGGCCTTCAGGTGACACGTAGACATCACGATTGGGACCGTGGCCAGGCGGAGCGGTACGCCCGTCAACGACTCTCTTGATCCTCGCAGAAGCCACGGGCCATGTGGTAGAGGGCTTTGTCGAAGAACACCGCGATACGGCGGTTCAGCTCCAGCACGCGATACACGTCGATGGGTCGCTCCCACACGCCTTCCTGCCGCGTGTAGCTCCACACCTGTTTACGCAGCAGTGTCAGAGAGCTGAGCACTTCGTGGAGGGGGCAGCCTTGGGCACGCCGCTCCCGTCCCACCGCCCGGAAGAGCGTGCGGACCTCCGCATCCGCCTCGTGCCCTTTGAGCCAGCGGACGAAGTGAACAATGGCCGAACGTCCTCGGGCGAACAGCTCCTGGGGATCGAGCCGCCGGTAGGAGCCGGTGGTGGCATTCGAGCGAACGTCCTCGACCCACAGGCGGGTCACTTCGTCGGCGTGCTCCTGCACGAGGCTGACCAGCGCGTCGGAAAGCAGGGACGGTCCCTGGTCTTCCTGGAGGCTCTGAAAGGAGTCTCGGATGGCCCACTCATCCCCATGGGCCTCGGCGCAAAACCGAATGGCTTTTTGGTTGGAGCTGAACGCCAGCGGGGGGAGCCGATCCATCGCGAAGTAATCGACGGCCTCGGCGTCGTCTCCGGCTCGCTCCGCGCCGCCCACCTTTTCGAGCTCGAAGCTGACGATCAACAGGTCGCCGTAATGGCTGCTGGCGTAGGAGTCCGCATCCAGCAGCCGCAGGATCCTGCCCTCGAGCCCCGTCTCCTCGCGCAGCTCGCGGCGCGCCGCTTGGCCGATGGTCTCGCCGAGCTCAGCAAAACCGATCGGCAAGCACCACGCGCCCCGTCCGGGCTCGCGCTTTCGCTGGACCAGCAACACCTCCCGCCGGCGGTTGAGCACCACGCAGGCCGCCACGGGCAGGGGGTTCTCATAGAAGATCGTGTTACACGCCGTGCACACCTCGCGGGCGCGGCCGTCGACCGGTCGGGACTCCACGGCGGCACCGCATTGAGCGCAGTACCTGGACTTCATCGGGCGTTGGGCTCCCGACAACGGAAGATCGCATCGTTCTTCTCGACCACGAGCTCCCCATCCCGCTCCAGAGTCTCGCGAAGATATCGTGAGAGCCTTGCGGGCAGCTCGTCTCCGGGCGCAGCACCCGGAACCAGCAACGGAAGCTTGAAGCGGAGATAGGTCTGCAGATCGTCCACGTGTCTCGCCTCGAAACGCAGGGTGTTGCGATACTCGATCCGTTCAACGGTTCCGAAAAAGCGGCGCAGTCGCTCTTCGCCGTTTTCTGCGGAAAAGCGGCGGGTGACGGAGAGCAGCCCGGCCGCGGCGTCGCCGAATCCGGCATGGGGAAGCTGCCCGGCCAGCCGATGTTCGCTGTGCGTGACGGTCACGAAGAGCCCTCCTGGGGCGAGAACCCGAGCGACCTCCGGGAGCACCTCCACGAAGAAGTACAGCGAATAGCAGCAGACCGCGAGGTCGAAGCGACCGTCGGGCCAGGGCAGGGCGGCGTCTACCTCCATGCAGCGGAAGGAGCCGCGCCGGCCGGTTCCGGCGATCTTCCTCAGGAAGGGGGCCTGGTTCGAGGCCCAGGCATCCACACCCACGATGCGGGCATCTGGGGCGGTGCGCCGGGCGATGGCCTCGGCCATGAAGCCGTATCCGCAACCGAGGTCGAGCACGTGCCGCAGGTGCGCCAGATCGAGGCCGCTCAGGGCCACTTCACGAACGTCGGCGGGATTGGTGGAGTGGCGCTGCAGAATCTCCGACACGCGCTCGTGTAACGCCGGACATCCGTACGACCAGAGTGCCGCCGCTGCCATGACGGCACGATTATGGCTTAGTGCAGGAACTTTTTCAAACACGACGGTGCCGGCGCAACGGTAACGACTCCTGCCGGGCGTGGTTCCGGCGAATACGTCGCGACCGAGGCGTGCGAGGCCTTGTCTGCCTTGCGTCGGGCGGGGCAAGCCACTAAAGTGCGCCGTAGACGGAAGTGCCTTCGGCACGGCAGGCCGACTTCGGGCAAAAGCCCGTGGGTGCGCGGCTAAGGGCAGGGGGGTCTATCAGCCTTTGGTCGCGCGGCTGGTGTGCGGTTGGATCCGCGGACGCGGCGCGACTCCGTGTCGCCGAGTGGGCGACGCCGGCACTGAAGCCAGCGGTCTTCGACTAGCAGTCAATGTCGGGCCCGGTGCCACGACGCATCCGAGCGATGGCGGTACTTCGCCGGCGGTTGCGGACCGGGGGCGGTACGATTTACTCCTTTCGTAACGGAGCAAGACGATGTCCACGCTGAAAGAGGTGCTGGAGGCGAAGATCCCCGCAATGCGTACGAGAATCAAAGATCTCGTAGGCCAACACGGGGGCGCGGTCATCTCTGAGGTTACGGTGGCGCAGGCCTATGGGGGCATGCGCGGCGTCAAAGGGATGATCTGTGACACCTCGGTGGTGGAGCCTGACAAGGGGCTCTCCGTTCGAGGCTATCCCCTGCTGGAGATCAAGCACCTCTGGCCGGAGGAGGTGTTCTTCCTGTTGCTGACCGGCGAGCTGCCCGACGACGAGGGCAAGGCAGCGTTGCAGCGCGAGTTCGATCGTCGCTCGCAGGTTCCCGAGTACGTCTGGAAGCTGCTGAGCTCCATGGCGGAGGACTCGCACCCCATGTGCATGCTGGCCACGGGGATTCTGGTGATGGAACGGGAGAGCATCTTCCGGCGCTGGTATGACCATGGGATGAAGCGTGAGGATTACTGGCTGCCTATGCTGGAGGACTCCCTGAACATCGTCGCCAAGCTGCCGGTTCTGGCGGCCGGTATTTACCGGATGTGCTACAAGCATGGCAGCATCATGCACTGGACCCACGGCCTGGACTACGCCGCCAACTACGCCAACATGCTGGGCATTCCTGACCCCGCTGGCTCATTCGCCAAGCTGATGCGGCTCTATCTGAACTTCCACGCCGACCACGAAGGCGGCAACGTCTCGGCGAACACCTGCCACACCGTGGGGTCGGCGCTGTCTGACGCCTACTATGCCGTTTCCGCTGGGCTGAACGGGCTGGCCGGACCCCTGCACGGTTTGGCCAACCAGGAGTGCGTCAGGTGGGTGCTGCAGATCATGGAGAAGTTCGGCGGGGTGCCCACCGAAGAGCAGCTCCGGGCGTTCGCCTTGGACACCCTGCACGACGGCCGAGTCATTCCCGGCTACGGGCACGCCGTCCTGCGCGTGGTGGATCCCCGCTACACCGGTTTTCACGACTTCGGCAAGGAACATCTGGCCAATGACCCTGTGTTTCAGACGATCGATCGGGTGTTCCAGGTGGTGCCCAAGGTTCTGGAAGAATACTCCGCGGCGCGGGTCAGGGAGGGCAAGAACCCCGTCGCCAACATCTGGCCCAACGTGGACGCCATTTCCGGGTCGCTTCTGTACCACTTCGGGCTGACCGAGTTTCCGTACTATACCGTGCTCTTCGCTGTCTCACGGTCCATGGGGATGCTCGCCCAACTGGTCCTCAATCGGGCGATGGGCACCGCGATCACGCGTCCGAAGTCGGTCTCCACCGAGTGGGTGGAGAAGAAGGTGGGCAGTTGAGGGTGAGGCGGGCGGCGTACCGATAGCACCGCCGCACGCCACGGCGCCGGGGCGGGGCCGGCGGCCAGGGTTGTGGCCAGAGATACGCGCATGCGGTCAATGGAGGCGCTTCGGCCAGACGCGGTCGCCGGTTTCGGCGTCCAACAGGGTGATCGCCTGCAGCCGGCACTTCTTGGCCGCGGCGCGGATGTACCCCGGGAGATCGCCCTCCGCGTTCACGACCCTGGCCTTGCCGTCCGCGTCCAGCTCGAACGTGCCCGGCGCCTCCTGGGCACAGAGCTGGTCGCCCACGCACATCTCTCGATCGATGTGGATCTTGTACCTTGCCATGCCATTCACTCCGTCTGCGAAGAGGTCGGACAAGTCTCCACCGTTGGGTCGGTGGCGTCCTCAAAGCGCCGCAAACACTCGGGCTTGAAGCGCTGCCGCTCAAACCCGAGCCGGTCGTAGGGCACTCCCTGGGCGAAGGCCAGCAGTTGAAAGTAGTAGATCGGCGCCGTGTGATAGTCCTCGCCGAACTGCTGGCAGACCTTCATCTGGCCGTGGTCGAACTGGCCGAAGCACGTCGGGCAGATCAGGCAGAGCAGGTCGGCGTGCTCGGCGTGCACCGTGCCCAGGAGGTCGTGCATCATGTTCGAGGGGATCGCCTCCGCCTGGCAGGCTTTGCCGCAGCAGAGGTACCAGTTACGGTGGCGTACCGGGGTGGCGCCCAACGCGGCCACCAGCTTCTCCAGCACCGTGGGATCGTTGGGGTCGTCGACCTGCATGATCCGGCTGGGCTTGAGCAAGTGACAGCCGTAGTGAATGGCCACGCGCAGGCCGCTGAGCGGGCGGACCACCGAGGCGGCGACCGCCTCGTACCCCACCTCATCGCGGACCAAGGTGGCGATGTGCCGCACCCGGGCCACGCCGCGGTACTGTCGGTCAATCCGCCGGAGCCGCAGGTTGACTCGGGCCCGAAGGTCCTCGTCCTGGAGCAAGTGGTACGATTCCGACAGGGTTGCCGTGCAGCCCGAGCAGTTGGTGAAGATGTCCACGCCCAGGTCTTCCGCCAGGGTGAGGTTGCGCGCCGCCACGGAAAGCCAGGACAGCTTGTCCTTGGACTTGAAGTAGATCGGGTCCGGACAGCAGGAGGCGCCTTCGAGGTCCACGATCTCGATGCCCAGCTTGGGCAGGCAGGTACGGATGGCGAATTCCATGGCCGGGTGTCGCGCCGGGATCAGGCAGCCGGGGAAGAAGGCGAAGCGTTTCACGACGATTCTCCTTCCGCCGGCGCCGGCTCGATCAACTTGCGGATCTCCTCGACCGGGACCGGGGGCAGCGGCGGCAGCCCGAAGTGCTCACGGTGCCGGTCGATCGCCGGGCTCAACGGGGTCGTTCGGCCGGTGGTTTCAAACGTCTCGATGATCCGCTTGACCACGGTCGGATAAATGTCCAGATCGGCCAGCATGTTTTTCAGGGAGATGATCACCTCGACCGGCTTGACCTGCTGCGGGCACCGTTCGTGGCAGTTGTAGCAGTTGGTGCACTGCCAGAGGATCGAGTCCTCCACCAGCAACTCCTCGCCCAGTCCGTACAGGACCTTGAGCATGATGTCGCGCGGATTGAACTCGCCGCTGCTGTAGGTCATCGCCGGACAGTCGCCGGCGCAGGCTCCGCACTGATAGCAGTAGCTGGCCAGGTTGCCCTCCAGCTTTCGGGCGAGCTCGCGCCTAAAGCGGAAGTCCACCCGAACGACGTCGTCGTTGCTCTTGGCCCGTGCCATCATCCTCCCTCCCCGGCCGGCCGCTTCTTCTTGAGGTGCCGGATGCTGTTGGAACGGCACTTGGGACACGAACGCTCCTTGTCCTCACCCGGCTCCACCGGCTCGGTGTACTCATGCTTGCACATCATGCAGCGGAACGTCTCGATCGATGTCGTGGCCATGCCTCGGTCTCCGGTTTCCGGCGGACTTTATTCCCATTCCAGGGGCCGCCGCAGGCTACGTCGCCATGGCTGCGGCCTCCTGTAAGGCGGCCTTCCTGGGCTTCGGCCTCAACGCCTCCCGGGCGTGCTCGATCTCCTGGAGGGTGACCGTCTGGCGAAGTTGCTCCAACTGCTTCATCACCTTGGCGAACTTCTGGCCTTCCGCGGCGCTGATCCACTCCAGTTGCAGCCGTTCCGGTCGGATGCCGGCCTTCTCCAGCTTGTCCCACAGCCGTTGCACCCGCTGCACGGTCTGCCGATTCGCGTTGATGTAGTGGCAGTCGGCATAGTGGCAGCCGGACACCAGGACCACCGGGGCGCCGCAACGGAACGCCTCCAGAACCATCTCCTCGGAGACGCGCGCCGAGCACATGGTCCGTACGACGCGGTTGCTGGAGGGGTACTGGATCCGGGAGATGCCGGCCATGTCGCCGCCCGCGTAGGAGCACCAGTTGCAGGCGAAGCAGACGACCTTGTCCTGGGGGTGATCGGCGAGCACGGCGCGGACCTGGGCGACCAGTTGATCGTCGGTGAAATGCCGCATGGTGATCGCCCCGAACTGGCAGGTGGCCCCGCATGACCCGCAGCCGGCGCAGGCCGCTTCGATCACCACCGCCGAATCACCTTTCCGCCAGACGATGGCCCCGTAGGGGCAGACCTTGGCGCACAGCCCGCATTTCTTGCAGGCTTGCTCGTCGATGCGGCTGGTAATCGCCTCGATCTGAATCTGGCCGGCATTCAGTAAGGCTCCGGCCCGTGACGACGCCGCTCCGGCTTGACACACGGAGTCCTTGATGTCCTTGGGAGACTCGCAGAACCCCGCGAAGTACACCCCGCGGGTGGGGGCGTCCACCGGCTTGAGCTTGGGATGTGACTCCATGAAGAAGCCGTCCGAGGTCTTCGACAGGGTGAGCATTCCGGAGATCTTGGCCAAGTCCTTGGCCGGCTGAACGCCGACCGACAGCACCACCATGTCCAGCTCGTGGCGCTCCAGCTTCCCCGTGGTGGTGTTCTCTACGGTCACGATGAGGTTGCGCGTTCCCGAATCCTCCTCCACCTCGCCGGGCAGGCCACGGATGTACCGGGTGCCCGCCTCTTTGGACCGCTGGAACATGTCCTCGAACGATTTGCCGAACGCCCGGATGTCCTGGTAGAAGACGTAGTTCTCAATGTCGGGATAGTGGTCCGCCAGGAGCAGCGTGTCCTTGATGGTGTTCATGCAGCAGATGTTCGAGCAGTACGGCCTGCCGATCGCGGGGTTGCGCGAGCCCACGCACTGAACGAAGCCGATCCGCTTGGGGCGCCGTTGATCGCCGGGCCGGACGAAGTGGCCCGCGGTGGGACCGCCCGCGCAGATCAGCCGCTCGAACTCCATGGAGGTGATCACGTTGTCAAAGCGGGTGTAGCCGTACTCGTCCATCTCCGTGGGGTCGTACACGTCCAGACCGATGGCGACGATCACGGCACCCACTTCGCGGGTGAGGACGTCGTCCCGGTCGTCGAAGTTGATGGCCCGCTTCTCGCACACCTCGGCGCACTTGCCGCAGGCAATGGGGTTGTTGCCCAGACAGTCCTCCATGTTGAGGATGTATCGGCAGGGGACGGCCTGGGGGAACGGAATGTAGATGGCCTTGCGCGAGGAGAAGCCCATCTGATACTCGTCCGGGCGGCTGACCGGGCAGACCTTCGCGCACTCCCCGCAGGCATTGCACAGGTCGGGATCGACGTACCGTGCTTTTTTGCGTATTTTGGCAGTGAAGTTCCCGACGTACCCCGAGACCTCTTCCACTTCGCTGAACGTCAGCAGCTCGATGTTGGGATGCCGACCGGCATCGATGGCCTTAGGCCCGAGAATTCATATGGAACAGTCCATGGTAGGATAAGTTTTGTCCAGTTGAGCCATGATCCCGCCGATGGAGGGCCCTTTCTCAACCAGGGTGACGCGGTGTCCCGCGTCGGCCAGCTCCAGCGCCGCTTCGATGCCCGCCACGCCTCCGCCGATGACCAGCACCCGCCGGGTGACCGGCACGGTCAGCTCTTCCTGGGGCTGGAGCAGGGCGGCCCGGGCCACGGCCGCAGCCACCAGGTCCTTGGCCTTACGGGTGGCCCCGTCCCAGTCCCCGTGATGGACCCAGGAGCACTGCTCCCGCAGGTTGGCCATCTCCATCAGGTAGGGATTCAGACCCGCTTCGCGCACGCACTGCCGGAAGGTCGGCTCGTGCTGCCGCGGAGTGCAGGAGGCGATGACCACCCGGTTGAGCCGGTGCTTCCGGATCGCGTCCTTGATTTCGTTCTGCCCGGGATCGGCGCAGGTGTATTTGTTGCGCACGACGCATGTCACCTCGGGAAGCGTGCCGGCGTACTCGGCAACTGCCGCGCAATCCACCGCCCCGGCGATGTTGAGTCCGCAATCGCAAACAAACACCCCCACCCGAATCTCACCGTTCGTAGGGTTGGCAATCATGGAACACTCTTTCAGCCGGTTAAAACGCAGTCTTCAGTTCTCAGTTCTCAGTTCTCAGTTCTCAGTTCTCAGTTTTCAGTTCTCGGTTTCCAGTGCCCAGTTATCAGTTTGCAGTTCTCAGTCATCAGTCTTCGGTTCTCACTCATCAATCGTCAGTTCAGTCCTCGCCTTTCTGGACTGATCTGTGTATCCCATAGTGACAACTAAACACTGATAACTGATAACCGACAACTGACAACTATTCGCCAATTTCTCCAGCAACCAACTCCGTTACATCCTGCATTTCGATCTCAATCTCGCTGGCGAGGTTAGGATCCTTCATCGCGCAACGAAAGTGGATCTGACACTTCGGGCAGGCCGTGAGCAGTACCTGGGCGCCCGTGGCCCGCGCCTCTCTCAGCCGTTCTACCTGAATCTGCTTGGCGAACCGGTCGCAGTTTGACCAGGTGCCACCGGCGCAGCACATGGCCGCGGCCTTGGCCCGAGGCATCTCCACCAGTTCGACAGCGGGCAGGGCGGCGAGCAGATCCCTGGGCGGGTCGTACATGCCCAGGTGACGACCGAGCCGACAAGGATCCTGAAAGGTGACGCGCCGCGCGCCGTTCCGTCGGAAGGTCAGCCCTCCGAGCCTCTCCCCGAGCCACTCCGTGATGTGCACGATCCGCGGCGGCCGCCCCTCGAAGAACGGCCCATAATCCACCTTCCAGGTCCGCAAACATTCCGCGCAGGACACCACCAGGAGGGAGGCGCCGCTGTCGGCGACGAGCCTCACGTTGTGCTTGGCCAGGAGCTCGAAGTTATTGCGGTCGCCGTTCCACAACAGGTCGTGACCGCAGCACCGTTCGTCCGCGGAGACGACCGGGGTAACGCCCAGCCGGTTCATCAACCGTACCGCCGCGCGGGTCGCCCCCAGCGTGCGCACGGAAAAGTCGGTAAAGAACGCGTCGTAGTACATGGTGCAGCCGGTCCAGTAGAATACTTCGCCGTGTTCGGGTTGGGTCTCGAGATCGTCACTGAGCCATTCGAGACGGTCCTGTCTGGTGCCTCCGGCGGCCATCATCCGCATCAGCGACTGCAGGGCGCCGCCGTGGGGGCACTCCGGCTGGACTCCCTCGCGGAAGGAGATCTGCCGCAGCCGCTGCACGAGGGCCGTGTAGCCCACCTGGGCGGGACATCGTCGATCGCACAACCCGCACGTCAGGCAAGTGAAGAGCGAGCCGTTTTCCAGCACGGTCTCCCGCTGTCCCAGATTCGTGGCCAGCACGTGGCGCCGGGGCGAGTAGTTTGCCCCGGCCCGGGCGATCGGACAGGTGGCGGTGCATTTGCCGCAGTCATAGCACGCCCAGGCCCGGGTGGACTTGGCTACTTCCGCTAGTTCCGCCATCGACGCTTACTCCCCCGGCTCACCGGGCAGACCGTGTTCAGCCTCCAGCGGAGGCGACCGCCGCGGGGGCGGGCACGGCCGGCGCGCCGGGCTCAGGAGCCCGGCGGGCGAACGGACTCGGCCCCAAAGCGCGGACCTGGTCCGTGAACTCGTTGATGACCTGGGCGAATCGGGCCCCCTCGGCGGCGCTGATCCACTCCAGGCGTAGCCGTCCTTGTTCCAGGCCCAGCATACCCACGACGCGCATGGTCTTCTCGAACAGGGCCACGGCGCGTTCGTTGCCCGAAACGTAATGGCAGTCACCGAAGTGACAGCCCGACACCAGCACGCCGTCGGCGCCGCGCTCGAAGGCTCGAAGCACGAAACCCGGCTGGATTCGGCCGGAGCACATCACCCGGATCATCCGGAAGAACGGCTGCTGCTGAATCCGGGACACGCCCGCGGTGTCGGCGCCGGCATAGGAGCACCAGTTGCAGGCGAACACCACAAGGCTCGGGTTCCACGAGGCGGGGACCGTCGCAAGGGGAGGCCGCCGTCTGGGGCGCTTCGGGCGCGGGGCGCGGGTGGTCATACCGGCACCTCCTCCCCGAAGAACGAATCGATCATGGCGTGCACCTGTCGATCGGTGAAGTGCTTGCAGGTGATCGCTCCGGACGGGCACCACGCCCCGCAGGTGCCGCAGCCCTTGCACAACGACGCGTTGATCCGGGCGAAGTACATCCCCCCGGCCAGCTCGACCAGTTCCGGAGCATGGAACGGGCAAACATCCACACAGGTGCCGCAGCCGCGGCACTTCTTCTTCTGGGCCACCGCCACCACCGGGTCCAGCTTGACCTTGTCGAAGGCCAGGAAGACCGAGGCTTTGGCCGCCGCGGCTGACGCCTGGGCCACCGTGTCGACGATATCCTTGGGCCCCTGGACGGTGCCGGCCAGGAGAACGCCCTCGACGGCCGTTTCCACCGGGGCCAACTCGGGGTGCCGTTCGAGGAAGAAGCCGTCGAGACCCACGCTGGCTTTGAGCAGCTTGTGGAAGCGGTCGGTCTCCGGCTGTCGCGGCCGCATGCCCACGCTCAAGACGACGAGGTCGGCGGGCACCTCGATGCGCCGACCCAGCAGATCGTCGCGGCAACGCACCGCTTCCGCGCGGGCCTTGCCCACGACCTCCGGCCGCTCGCCCGGGGGGATCCGGACGAAGAGCACACCCATGCCCCGGGCCTGGCGGTACATCTCCTCGGCTCCGGCGGAGACGGTGCGGATGTCCCGGTAGAAGATGGTGGTGTCGATGCCCTGGCGGCAGAGCTGGATGGCCTGCTTGATGGCCGTCGGGCAGCAGTAGCGCGAGCATCCGGTGAAGCCGTCCGCCTGGCGGGAGCCGACACAGAGGATAAACGCGGCGCTTTTCGGATGGCGGCCATCGGTGCCGTCCCCCGATGATTCGCAGAACCGCCGCTCGAGCTCCTCGCTCGTGATCACGTTGGGGAACTCGCCATAGCGGTACTCACCGCGGGGCTCGTACAGGTCGGCCCCGACCGCCAGGATGATCGCCCCGATCGGGAGGGTCTCCTCGATCACCCCCTGGAGGGTGGCCTCGAAGTTGCCCACGAACCCCCTGATGCTCTTGACTTCGGTGTTGAGCAGAATCCGGGCGTTGGTCTCGCCCAGCCGTCGGAGCTTTCGCTCGAGGACCTCAGCGGCCGGGCGCATGTCGGGATAGAGGTACTTGACGTTCGGATCGGCCAATCGGCCGCCGAGCCGATCGGACTTCTCCACCAGCGTCACCGGGAAACCCTGGCCGGCCAGGTCGGTCGCCGCTTGAATGCCGGCGATGCCGCCGCCGATCACCAGCGCCGCCCGGGTCATCGGCACCTCGCCCTCGTGAAGCGGCTCACTATGCCGCACCTTGGCCACGCCCATGCGAATGAGGGTGCGGGCCTTCTCCTGCGCCGCCTCGCGCTGCCGGATATGAACCCACGAGCACTGATCGCGGATGTTGACCATTTCAAGCAGGAAAGGGTTGAAGCCGATCCGCGCACAGGTTTCCCGGAACACGGGCTCGTGCGTCCGCGGGGTGCACGCGGCGATGACCAAACGGTTGAGGTGGTGTTGGTGGATCAACTCAACGAGCACGTCCTGCCCGGCCGAGGAGCAGGCGAACAGGTGTGTCTGCGACGCGACGACATCCGGGATGGTGTCGGCGTAGGCGGCAAGATCGTTGACGTCAAGCACGCCCGCGATGTTGACCCCGCAATGGCAGACCAGCACGCCCACGCGCGGCGGGCCGGAGAGGTCGAGCGGCTCGATCGTGGCTCGCTGTTCCTCAACCCGCTGGCCGGTCAGAAACGTTTGAGCTCGTGCCGCTGCCGCGGAGGCCTGGGCCACACAGTCGGGGATGACCTGCGGTCCGACGGCGCTGCCCGCCACGTAGATGCCCTCGCGGGTGGTCTCGACGGCGGAGACGGCCCGGTCCCGCCGGGCGATGAACCCGTAATCGTCCACGCCGATGCCGAGCAGCTCGGCGAGCCCTTGGGCGCCCTCATTCGGCGCCGCCGCCACGGACAGGACGACAAGATCGGTAGGGATACGCCGCTGAACATGGCCCAGCGTGTCCTCGACAAAGACCTCCAGGGTGTCGTCCTCGGAAACGAACTCGACCTTGGCCGGGCGCCCCCGCAGGTAGATGGCGCTCTTCTCGTCCTGGGATCGCTTTACGAAGTCGTCGAAGCCCTTACCGAACGCCCGGAGGTCGGTGTGGAGGATGGTGACCTCCTGCACCTCGGGATCGTGCTGGCGGACCAGCATCGAGTCCTTGACCGCGTTCATGCAGCAGAACCGGCTGCAGTAGGGGTGGCCGCCCTCGCCCCGGGCCCCAACGCACTGGATGAAGACGATCCGTTGCGGTGTTTTCCTGTCGGATGGCCGGACCACGTGCCCCTCGGTAACGCCCGAGGCATTGAGCATCCGCTCCAGCTCCAGGCTGGTGACCACGTTGGCAAACCGGCCGTAGCCGTAGTTGCCCAGTTGGCGGGCGTCGAACTCCTGGAAGCCGACACTCACCACCACGGCGCCGACGTTGACCTCGAACTCCTCCGGCTCCATGTCGAAATCGATCGCCCCGACGTCGCACGCCTTCATGCAGTGATCGCAGACCAGGAACTTCTTGTTCAGGCAGGCGTCGCGATCGATGATGTAGGTGGACGGGACGGACTGGGGGAACGGGCGGTAGATCGCCTTGCGGGCCTTGAGTCCCATGTCAAACTCGTTACCGCCGACCTGCGGGCAAGCGTCCACGCACAGTCCGCACGCCACGCACAGATCCTCGCGGACGTAGCGCGGGTTCTTGCGGATCCGCACGGTAAAGTCACCGGGCGAGCCTTCGCAGGCGGCGACTTCCGCGTTCGTGACGACCTCGATCAGGGGATGCCGACCGGCATCCATGGCCCGAGGGCCCAGAATTCAGATCGAACAGTCCATGGTCGGAAATGTCTTGTCGAGCTGGGCCATGCGTCCGCCCAGCGACGGCGACTTCTCCACCAAAGTCACGCGGATGCGGGCATTGGCCAGGTCCAGGGCCGCCTGGATGCCGGTAATGCCGCCGCCAATCACCAGGGCCCGTTTCTGCGGGACCGGCTCCTGCCCTTCGGTTGCTTGTGTCGGTTCAGCGATCATGCCTTTCTATCCCGACAGCACTTCCGGCCTACGCCGTCTCCACCACCGCCTTGCCTCCGGCGGCCACCGCCTCTGGTGGTCCGTACGCCTCGCCGAAATAGTCCCAGCCGGCCTGGAACGCCTTTAGATTCAACTCCTCCGTTCCGGCGGGCACCGACGCCTTCACCGCGTCGCGCATTTCCTCATAGGAGACGAGGCGCGTCACGGCCGAGAAAAACCCCAACATCACGATATTCTGCACGATGGCGCGCCCCAGCGCCTCGGCCAGCCGCGTGGACGGCACTCCGAAGGTGGGCTGGCCGTCTTTGTAGGTCGGACGAACCAGGTTCTTTTCGTAGATGAGCGTACCGTCATTCTTCAGCTCGTCACGGTATTTCTCGTAACCTTCCCCAGACATGACCACGAAGATGTCCGGCCGCCGGATGTACGGGTAGAGCACCTCCGTATCCGACACGGCCAGCGTGGCGCTGCAGGCCGAGCCCCGCGCCTCGGGGCCGAAGCTCTGGATCATGGTGGCATGTTTGCCGGCGTGGATGGCGCAGGCCCGCCCGATGATGTAGCCGGACAGCACCACGCCCTGGCCGCCGAAACCGGTGATACGAATCTCCGTCCTACTCATGGATCCAGCCTCCCTCCGGTGGCATCGGCACGAAGCGGTCGCCCAGGGTCTTGCGATAGTGTTCGTGCATCATCTCCAGGAAGGTGGGCCGCTCCTCGTCGACGAACTTGCCGCAGACGATCGTGTCCTGGAAGCCGATCTCCAGCTCGCGGGTGTCCGCGCCGTGGCGGATCTCCGCGTGATCGTGGTAATGCCGCATGAGGTCGAAGCCCGTGCCCAGCTTGTTGAGCCGGGCGTAGAGCGTTGAACAGGGGGCGATCACTTCGATAAACCGGAACCCCTTGCGATGGATGGCCTCGACGAACGACTTGGTGAGCCGCCGGATGTGCAGGCAGGTCCAGCGGGCCACGTAGCTGGCGCCGCAGCTCGCCGCCAGGTGGGGGAGGTTGAAGGGACGCTCGAAATTGCCGTAGGGCATGGTGGAGGAGCGGGCGGTCAGCGGGGTGGTGGGGGCGTTCTGCCCGCCGGTCATGCCATAGATGAAGTTGTTCACCAGGATGACCAGTAGGTCGATGTTGCGGCGGGCCGCATGAATGAAGTGGTTGCCGCCGATTCCCGCCAGGTCCCCGTCGCCGGAGAACACCGAGACGATCAGCTCCGGACGCCCCAGTTTCAAGCCGGTGGCGAAGGGGATCGCCCGGCCGTGGGTGGTATGAAAGGCGTCCAGCTTCATGTACCCGGCCACCCGACCGGTGCATCCGATGCCCGACACGATGGCCACCTTGTCGAGGTCGACGCCCGATTGATCCAGCGCCGTGGCGAAGCACTTTACCACCGTCCCGATGCCGCACGTCGGGCACCAGATATGCGGCATCCGATCCATGCGAATGAACGGGGCGATGGGATGGTCCTCCGCACAGACCTCGGTCCGTTTCAACACCGTGCTCATTTGAGGGCCCCCAAAATGGCACCGCAGATATCCTCGGGGTCGTGCACGCCGCCGCCTCCGTGCGGGACCAGGATCGTCGCCGCTCGCCCGGCGGCACACCGCTCCACTTCCAGGACCATCTGACCGTAGTTGATCTCCGGGACGACGAACGCCTTCACCTTGCCGGCAAGCTCCCGGATGCGCTTCTCCGGAAACGGCCACACCACGATGAGCCGGACCACCCCGACCTTCACCCCTCGCTTTCGGGCGAGTTCGAGTCCCATCCGCGCCACCCGGGCGGTGATGCCATAGGTGACCAGGACGACGTCGGCCCCGTCGGTGCCCTCCTCCTCGACATGGACGATCTCGTCCACGTGGTGGCGGATTTTCTCGACCAGGCGCCGGACGCAGCTCTCCTGGCACTCCTCGCTCATGACTGGATAGCCCTGCTCGTCGTGGGTCAGGCCCGTGGTGTGAAACCGGTATCCGTCGCCGGCGCGGGCAAAGTCCGGAATGGACTTTCCGTTGACGCGATACGGCCGGAACGTCCCCGGCGGTTCAGCCGTCAGCCGGCGCGGGACCACCTCGATGCGCTCGGCGGGGGGAATCACCACCTTCTCGGTCATGTGCCCCACGCACTCGTCCATCATGAACAGCACCGGCACTCGGAACCGTTCCGACAGGTTGAACGCCTCGATGGTCAGGTCGAAGGCCTCTTGCGGCGATTGCGGCGACAAAGCAATGAGCTCGTAGTCGCCGTGCGACCCCCATCGGGCCTGCATCATGTCCGCCTGGCCGGTCATGGTGGGCAGACCGGTCGAGGGACCTCCGCGCTGGACGTTGACCACCACGCAGGGCGTCTCCATCATGGCGGCGAGCCCGATGTTCTCCATCATCAGGCTGAAGCCGGGCCCGCTCGTCACGGTCATGGACTTGGTGCCGGTCCACGAGGCGCCGATAATCGCGGCCATGCTGGCCAGCTCGTCCTCCATCTGGATGAACGTGCCGCCCATCATGGGGAAGCGACGGGCGATTCGCTCCACGACCTCGGTCGAGGGGGTGATGGGGTAGCCGGCGACGAATCGGCATCCCGCCGCCATGGCTCCCTCGCCGCAGGCAAAGTCGCCATCGAGGTAGTGGGCGCCGGTCAGAACACCTGAAGGGTCTGCTTTCACGTACCGTTCTCCTTCCTCCGGTCGCGCCTCGGAGGGCGTCAGGACGTTGCGCCGGGTGAGACGACCACGACCGGCGCGCCGGCGGCATCCTCGCTCGTCAGGGAGACGCTGAAGATCGCGAAATCGGGACAGATCATCTCGCAGAGTCCGCAGTTCACGCACTCGCCCGGTCTGACCGCCTTGGGGGGGTGGTATCCCTTGCGGTTGAACTCGTCCGACAGGGCCAGGACGTCCTTGGGGCAGTACTCGACGCAGAAACCGCACCCTTTGCATCGATCGACGATGATCCGCACCTCGCCGTGCGGGATCTTCACCCGGTCCAGGTCCAACGGTTTTCGCCAGTATTTCATCTGCCAACCCCCGTAGCCGCCGCCATCGTTTCCCATCGCCAGGATCGTACCGACCCGCCGCCGAGGCCCGCCTGGGGCACAAGTTGAAGAGTCACGCCTCCTCGCTGTGCCCACGCTCACGGTGGGTCTGCTCGTACGGGCAGCCGCCGCGAATCCTGCCCACCGGGCAGTGGATATCGCGGTACGCCGCGCAGCGAAGACACAGGCCGCCCTTCGCGTCTTCCTGTTCGATGAGCCGCAGCGCGAATCGCTCCAGGAGATTCGAGAGCAGGTCAAGATCGCTGCACTCGAACGATTCCAGCACTGGAGTGAGCCGGCGGGCCTTGAGTTCCTCGTATTTTCGGACCAAGCGGCGTCCTTTGGGGCTCGGCGAGAGCACCGTCGCCCGCCGATCGCCCTTGCAGGGCGCGCGCAGGATGAGTCCCAGGCGTTCGAGCTTATCGATGTTCTTGGTCGCCGCAGGGCGACTGACCCCGAGGAAATCGGCCATCTCGCCGACATGATGGTCGCCGTTGACGGCGATGACTTTCAGAAGGTGAAACTGCGAAAGCGCCAGCGGATCGGAACATACTTCGCGCAGAAACTGCACCTCGAGGATGTCCTTGACCACTGAGGCAAAGATGTGACTGAACCGCAGGAAGCGGCGCTGCCGGTCGGCGGTTCGGCCCCCGGCGAACGACGGCGCTCCTTTGGCAGCGTTGCGATCGGCCCCGAGCCCGGTCATTAAATTAACCCGGTTAGTATTTAGTCGCGCTAAATATAGAGTACCTCGGATCGCCGGGCGGGGCAACCCGAAAAACGGAGAATTATCGCTGTACTTTGGCGAGACCCGAGCAAGGCCGAATACACGGACTGTTCGGCTGCATCAGGGCAGTGAAGGCCAGGCCGGCGGTCGGCCGCGGATGCGGCGATCACCCCGCGGCGGGCGTCATCGCCTCACCCCTGGATAGTCGTTTCTCCGTTGGCGCATGCTCAAAAGTGTTGCTTGACGGCGCGGGTGTGCCTGCGGCGCATGTGGCCGACTTGCGGTAGGGCGAATGTTCGCAGGCGGTAGAGGATCTTGGTGCCCAATCGAGCGCAGGGCGGCTCGTGCGGGCGTTCGGAATCGAAGCCGCCGTGCGGGCGGACGACGGCCGGGCGCTGGCCTCAAGCCTACGATGCACCCGTCTTCGGGCGCGTCACGGTCCGGCGCACGCTGATGGGCACGCGGACCGTCTGGGCGTTGGGGTCATCGGTGAGCAGGATGACGGCCTGGGCACCGGACCCAGGGTTGTACTCGGCCGGGACGGTCAGCCGGACCACCTGCACGCCGCTTTGTTCGTCCACCTGGACGGCGAGCTTTGGGTCATTCACCGAGCTGCTGAGGATCTTCCCCGGCTTGCCGTCGTCCCAGTTCAGTTCGACGGCCAGGGTCCGCTCCTCGGGTTCGTTCGCCTGGATTGAAAAACGGTTGGGCGACGTGGTCACCCGGGGGATGATGTTGCCGTGAAGGGTCACCACCGCGTTCGGCGATTCGGGCACGCCCGTTTCGAGCTGCACCTTTCCGGACACGACTTCCGCGGCATTCGCTGGATCGAGCGTCACGATAAGCTCGTACTTTTCGTGCGCTTCGACTTCGCGCAGCTCGGCCTTGATGGCCTTGTCTTCGACCGGCGTCAATTTCAGGTCGAAGTTGGGAGCGTCGCCGCGGGTGATCTGAATCGTCTCCGTCTGCGGCGGGGCCTTGCGCGAAAGCCGGCCGAAATTGAATCGCGGGGGACGGATGATCACTGGTTCGAGGATTTTGCCCTTGCAGGTCAGGCTCACGTTGGGATTCGCTGGATCGTTGGTCTGGACGTGAATGGTCTTGCTGAACTCTCCGGTGAGCTTGGAGCAACTGATGATTGCCTCGAGCTTGTCAGTCTGTCCCGGCAGGATGGTTCGGCCGCCCGGGCCGTTGAACTGTGTACCTCACCCGCCCTTTGCGTTGATTCGCAGGTCGGCGGTGCCGGCGTTGCGGATATCGAAGGAGAACGTCAGCCGTTTGTCACCCCGCCAGACGGGCTCGGCCTCCGCCACCGGTTTCTCACAGACCCACTTGGCGTCAGGGTTCAGGTCGAACGCCGAAGGTGGCGTGCCTGCGGGCTTGGTCCGGATGCGTTGCGGCCCAGGCACGGCGCCCGGCGCCGGGTCGGTCGGAGTCGGCACTGCCGCGGGGTCGGCACTCGCTTCTGCCGGCTTTTTCTCGGCAAATGGAAGCTGGGCCCGGGTCGAGGCCTCGCCCTCGCTTTGAGCCCAAGCTTGACCCGCCAGCGCCGCCGCGAGGACGAAGACGCCGACAAACGGCCGGACAATCCGTAACCAGTTTCGGGCCTGTTGGAATCTAACGGATTCGATCATCTCATGCACCTCTCTGAATACCGCAGGAGCCCATGCCCTGTTTTGCCAGAACCGCTGGCGCGGTCGCCCGCGGCTCCGCGACGCGCCAGTCGCACCGCCACGGCGGAGTCGCCCCGAGAGCGGCG
>Ga0214473_10003214_pt1 | contig 19896 bp, 20 predicted proteins | sample RVTome_7_FD_203509 | JGI IMG/M metagenome (GOLD analysis project Ga0214473, IMG submission 203509) | Soil microbial communities from uranium-contaminated site in the Upper Colorado River Basin, Wyoming, United States - RVT98D197 | ecosystem: Environmental > Terrestrial > Soil > Contaminated >... | reverse complement strand
GCATTCTTCTGGGTATGTCACAGTGGGAATTTTATTTTCTTCCGAGCCGAAATAGACATCAAAATTACAGATATCAACGCAGGTGCCGCAGGAACTGCATTTATCCTTTTTTATTACGGGTGGCATCATTGACCTCCTTCAGCGATTGATCGCTCTCCATTCCATGACTGCCTGACCATCGACCTTTCTGACAACGAGCATCTTCTCCATCAGCGGGTTCGTATATGAATAATCCGTGCGAATGTGTCTGCCTCTCGTCTCCTTTCTCTCCAGGGCCATGATGAAAATGAGTTCTCCTAAATCGAGCAGGTTCAGGACTTCCAAACAACGGGTCAACTCATGCTGATTTGCAGCCACCATCGTCTCATAGGCCTTTTCCTTTAACCTTCGAAGGCCATGCAGTCCTGCTCCCAGCAGGGTCTCGGAACGGATTGTTCCCGCATAATCATTCATGATTTGCTGGAGCCCGAGATTCACTTCTTTCCAGCTTGCGCCCGATTCCCTTTGAAGGATGCCCTCGGCCAGGCGCTCCCATTCATCGGCCTTTGCCTCTACCAGATCGGGATTCACGTCCGCGCCTCCTTTTGCATACTCGGCGGCGTTGCCTCCGGCAATCCAGCCATGGAACGCTGCACCGGCTAAAGAGAAGCCCTGGACCTCGTCCCCGCCTCCATAGAGTCCCCTTACCGAGGTCTCCCCCTTTTCATTAAAGTAAACCCCTCCTGAAGGAAGGATTTCATAAGTGGTGAATTCTACGGGATTCTTCCTGGGATCGATCTTCTCCTTCTCAAAGTAGTCCAGATAGGTAGTGAGCCCCTCCTGCCTGAACCAGTGAAGCATGTATGCCCAATCTTCATCCGAGATCCCTCCACAGTCCATGTAGACCGGACCCTTGCCTGACTTCATATAGTCTTCAAACAATGTGGTATAGATATCGGATGTCGCATCCCCGTATCTCCTGTCAGGCCGGGTCACGAAAGGCCCGACCGGGTTTCCCTTCGGGTCTCTCAATACCCCGACCCATGTCGCCTTCCCGTGCTTGATCAGATATTTTGGGCCCGCCCATCGAAGGGGCATTTCGAGGTTGACCAGTTCAGCACCGGCCCTGTAAGCCATGGCGCGGCCATCACCTGTGGTGACGGGGCATCGGCCGATGTTGAACATCCATCCGGGAGTCGGACCGGGGTACATTCGGGTCAACATTCCCGTGCCCAGGACCACGCTTCTGGCCCTGAAGGCGATCAGCTTCTTCTCCCTGGTGTGAACACCCACGGCCCCTATGCTGCCATCATCACGGACAAGGTCGGAGATCATGACCCTGTTCATGATATTGACCCCATTTTTTCGGGCCTTGTTCGTGAGCACTATTTTCACGTTTTCCCCGTGAATCTTCATCGAAACCGGCGGCACAGAGGCCCCTGGATAGGCGTGACCGCAAAACTCATATTGACCCTTGTACTTGATCGGGATGCCCCATTCCTCCCATAACTTTGCCACTTCAAATGATTTCTCGTAAAGTGCCCGTACATAGGCAGCATGCCAACCGATGCCCCGGCTCACTTCGGCCCGCACCAGTCGATCCAGATCCCCATGGATTTCCGGGATGTAACAAGCCAGGTGATCATTGCCGGTAGCTGCCGCGCCGCTTCTCAAGGTATTTCCCTTCTCGGCGAGAACCACTTTTGCGCCAAGTTCGCTCGCATGAATGGCGGCCATCAGTCCTGCAGGCCCTCCACCGATGCACAGCACATCCGCCTCAACGTTTTGCCGATCCATCATGGCCTCCTTCATTAACCAGTTAAAAGATACTTGTGGACACCAGGCGGGGGTGCTGGAGAAACCTTGCAGCGGCCCCTTTGAGAGTTGGCTGCATGCACCTCCTGGTAAAATCAGGACTTCACTCAAAGTGAAATCTTATGTAACCCCTCATATCCGAAAAATCCGCAATTGCAAGGTTTTGGAAGTACCCTTGCCCGGTGTCCCCAATTCAATATCAGGGTCAATGATCAATACGCAACAACCTTGCGGCATTGCCACCCAGCATGGCATCGATATCTTCCCGGGACAGATCGAGGTTTTTTATTTCCTCGACCAGTTTCCTGACCCCTTCCGAATCTCCATCGAAGTTAAATGGCCAATCGGTGCCAAATAGCAGCCTCCTGGGGCTAATCGTTGTCAATGCACATTTCAAAGACCCTACTCCATGCTCACGGCCGGCCATATTGAAATAAAGCTTGTTGAAATAGTCTCTCCAAGGCTTGCTGATCAGAGGCTTGCCAAAATAAAAGTCGGGCCATCCAGGCCCGACATAGCCCAGATAGGCGTCAAGCCTCTCCATGATCGCCGAGACGCCTCCGCCTAAATGGTTGATGATAAAAACCAGGTTGGGAAAATCTTCCAGGACACCCCCGAGGCAGACTCGAAAGGTCGTCGCACAGATGTCAAGCTCCCGGGCGATGACATAATATAATGCGTAAGGGGCGTGTAAGGCGTCCAACCCCTTAGGTGAGGACGATATATGGACGTCGATGGGAATCTTCAATTCATCCACTTTCTCATAGAAGGGCCATAGCTCTTTTGAATCCAGTGTATGTTCACCGATGCGCGAGAAGATGTGCACTCCCTTCAAGCCCAGGTCTTTGACCGCTCTTTCCAATTCATTGAAAGCAGGATCCCCATCAAGGGGCGGCACGCAGGCAAATCCAATAAATCGATTGGGGTGTCCCTTCACTGTTTCAGCACAAAAATCGTTCCAGCGCTTGCATTGCTCGAGGTCCATCTCGGGATTGATGGTGAGCATGGCCATATCGATACCCGCCTCATCCATAAACTGCAAATGGCGACTCACCTTCGAGGCTTCTGAAGAAACACGAATCCTGATGTTTCCCTTTTCGTCCCAGAAACGCTCACAAATCTTGCCGGAGGAAAACTTCTTCTCGTCCCCCCCTCGTTCCATTGTGAAGTGATGCTCCGCATCGATAATCATAAACCTCTACCTCCTTACCGCCGGATATCGCTATTTTTCCAACCCTATGTTAACCCATTGGTTCGAGACATAGATGGAACCGTCCGGATGGGTCACCACCCCCTTCAATTTTTTGTTCCAGGCGATCAACAATCGAAGGTAAAAGGCGGGGATGCATGTCACATCACGGAGCAAAATCTTTTCCGCTTCCTGGAAGCACTTCTTCCGGTCTTCTTCGCTCGTGGCCTGTTCCGCTTTGACGATCCATTTATCAAATTCGGGGTTGGAATAGGCACCAAGAGATTTGCCATCCGGTGCAGTTCCAGAATTGGTCACAAAGGCATCAAATCCAAGGTGAGGATCCTGTGAGAAGCCATAGCCGATTCCTCCGACATCCCATTCCATTTTGGGGTCCCTCGCCAGCTTGTCAGACCAAATGGCATGGGACATGAGATGGAGGTCAAGATTAATACCCACCTGCGCCAGCTGAATTTTAGCCATCTCCGCAGCAGCCGTATTCGGACCTGAAGAAGATTGCAGATAGTAGATAGGGGGGATCTTCTTCCCCGAATCCTTTTCCACCTGTTGGATCAGTTTCTTAGCCTCTTCCGGATTGTAAGGCGGAACCAGCTTCAGAGCCTCAGAATTAAAGTATTTTGTCCGATCCAACAGGGTCCTCGGAAAATTTCCCGATTTGAAGGGAAAAGCGTTGATCGAGATATTCTTCCAGTCCGCCCCCATCCACATGGCTTTCCTGAAGCGGATATCGTTCATGGGCCAGCGTCGCATATTAAAGTAAAGCTTATTCAATGTCGCCGAATGGACAACCTCCTCGTACTTGAGATTAGTGTCCTTTTCGATGATGGGTTTGGCTTCGTCATAGAGTTGCGCAATGTCTATCTCACCATTTTGCAGGGCCACCAGGCGAGCTTCCTCGCTTCTGATGTATTTCATCTCGATACGGTCCACATAGGGTCGCGGGCCCCAGTAGCCGTCAAATCTTTCCAGGACAATCCTGTCCGGAGGTTTGATCTCTACTACCTTGAAGGGACCCGTTCCGCAGGGATGGAATGAGAACTTATCCTGCCATTTCTCCACCTCTTCCGGGGGCGAAATGCCTCTCACGGCATAAGCCAGGATGGGCATCAAGGAGGAAAAGGGCTGGTCCAGAACAATTCTGATCGTGTATTTGTCAAGGACCTCCACCCGGTTCAGGTACCGGATATATTCCTTGTAAATCACCGGTTGCCATCCCTTCGGCGTCCTGATTCTCCAGTCAAAGTTGACCTTGACATCCTCTGCCGTCATCTCCCTGCCGTTATGAAACTTGACCCCTTTCCTGAGATGGATGGTCCAGACCTTGGCGTCCTTCGTTTCATACTTGGTGGCCAGCCCGGGAACAAGGTTATCGAAACTCTCTTTTCCCCAGTTGAAAAGGCGGTCGTAGATCCATTCAAAGGTGGGCACCATGCTCGGCGTCAACGGATATCGGACATCGAGCCGATCATACTGGGGGATCCTGGCACCGATGCGCAAGGTCCCGCCATACTTAGGTTCGTCTGCGAATCCAGATGAAAGGAGGGCAACCGTGCATAACAACACAGATAGGGCAAAACGAATAAGGCTAATCCAAATTCTTTTTCTCATCGTGCTCCCTCCTTTCTGACTTCTTGAACCAATTTACATGACAGGTTCGTCACCCACACCCCATGAAAATGACAACAATTCCCCTCCCTCTTGATGGGCATAAGCGCTAGATTTACTTTCCTTCCTCCAAGGTGGAGGTAACTTTCTTAACTCCTCCCCCTTCAAGGGGGAGGCTGGGAGGGGGATGGGGGTTACGGGTCCGATCACAATCTACCCCATCCCCTCCCTCACCCTCCCCTTGAAAGGGAGGGAATATTAAGTTAGCGCTTATGCCCTTGATGGAGGAGGGTGAGCGAGGGGATAAAGAGGTTATTTCTTACATGATATTCTATCCTATCTGGCTCGATTTCTTGAACGAGCCCCTCATTTGGAATGGCGTCACTATCTGGATGGCTTCCTGTTCCTTCTGCGGGCAGTCCGTTACACAGCAACCGCAAAACCAACATTCTTCGGGGTACATTACGATCGGTGGCTTCCCTTTTTCAGGACTGGGCGCTAATGTATCGCACATACAAACATCAACACATGTGTTGCATCCCGTGCAGACATCTTCATTGAAGTAGATGTGTTTGAAACTCATTTTACCTATCCTCCTCCTTTATCAGGGCTTAGATTTGAACTCCTTACCCCGTTGAATGTAAAGAATGTCCTTTATAAAAACCCTTGTCAATAAGAAAAGTTTCACAAGTCTTCCACGTTTCCGGCAATAACTTTATAGTATTTGCTTCTTAAAGGATGTACCTGAGAGTTGACGCTGAGGTTTTGAGAAAGATAGCTCTTTGGGAAGGGTCTTTGCGATGTCATGCCCGTGCTTGCGCGCGTTAACGCTAATGATCTATATCATTGCCATTGGACGAATTTCTAAAGAAAAATTGATGCGATCTATTTTATTTTTCGATCCAGGTGTTGGCCCAGGTGCTCGTCACATAGATATTTCCTGAATCATTGAATCCCATACCCTTTACCTTCTTATTCCAGGCATATAGATTCCGGTAGGCCCACAGAGGAATCGATGCGGCGTCCTTCAGCAAAATCTTCTCTGCCTCTTGGTAGGCCTTCACCCGATCTTCCTCCTTCATGGCAATCTCAGCCTTCTGGAGCCACTGATCGAATTCCGGATTAGAGTAACCTCCGAGAGATTTGCCGTCCGGAGCCGTTGCTGAATTCGTTTCGAAATAGGTCAAACCCAGAGAAGGGTCGATGGCGAACCCTTGCCCATAGGCGGAGATGTCCCATTCGATTTTTGGGTCCCTCAGAATCTTGTCAAACCACGTCGCCTGGGTAAAAAGCTGAATATTGAGGGGTACGCCGATCTGGTCCAGTTGAGCCTTGGCCATTTGTGCCAGGTTCTGATTGATTCCCGCGTTAGAATGGAGCCAGTAGACCGGAGGGATCTTCTTTCCCGCATCCTTTTCCACGGCCTGGATGAGCTTCCTGGCCTCTTCGGGGTTATAGGGGGGCACTACGTCGAGGGCTCCGGGATTGAAGTATTTCGTGTAGTCAAGGAGGGTCCGGGCATAGTTTCCCGATCTGAAGGCATGGGCGTTGATGGCAATGCTTTTCCAGTCGGCGCCCATGTAAACCGCTTTCCTGAATCGGATGTCACTCATGGGCCAGCGCCTCAGGTTGAAGTAGAGCTTGACAAGCATGGCAGGTTGAACGACCTCGCGGAAAGTGAGGTTTGGATCTTTCTCCAGAATGGGTCTTGCCTCATCAAAGAGTTGCGCTATATCGATCTCCCCTTTTTGCAAGGCGATCAATCGGGCTTCATCCGAGCGGTAGAACTTATATTCGACGCGGTCCACGTATGGTTTTTGCCCCCAGTAGCCATCAAATCTCTCTAGAACGACCTTGTCTCCGGGTTTGATCTCCGCGACTTTAAATGGCCCTGTCCCCACCGGATGAAAGTTGAATTGCTCACCCCATTTCTCTACCTCTTCCGGCGGAATAATGCCTCTCATGGCCCATGCCAGGATCCTCAACAAAGGTGAAAATGGTTTCTCCAGGGTGATCTTCACGGTATACTTATCTATCACTTCGGCTTTCTTCAGGTCCTTGATCAACTCCCTGAACCTGACGGGCTTCCACCCCTTGGGGGTTTCAATCCTCCAGTCGAAATTGGCCTTCACATCCTGCGCCGTCATCTCTCTGCCGTTATGAAACTTTACGCCTTTCCTCAGATGGAAGATCCAGACCTTATTGTCTTTGGTTTCAACCTTTGTTGCCAGTCCGGGAATCAGGCTTTCGTATCCTTTATTCCCCCATGTAAAAAGAGGATCGTAAATCATCTGGGCACTGGGAATCATCCCTTCGGTTGTCAACCGGCGGGCATCCAATTCATTCTCCTGCTGGACTCTTACCCCGATTCGCAGCGTTCCCCCGGATTTCGGGTCAGCAGCAAAAGCCAGTGATGAAAAAAGAAAGACCAAAATCAGAAATGAAGAAATGGAAAAGCTCCCTCGACTGAATCCTGGCTTGATCATTGGTCGCCTCCTCCTTTTTCTATCTCCATTCCCCTTTCCCTGCGAGACTGTTTCACAATCCCTTCCTGTCATTGCGAGCGATCTCGCCTTGGCGGGAGAGCGCGGCAATCTCATTATTTCCGATGTCTTAGGAGATTGCTTCGGTCGCTTCACTCCCTCGCAATGACATTACGACATAGTCTCTCGATGGGAGGGGGTGCGGGTGAAAATGTCTATTCAATTATGAGACGCTTTATAACAGGTGGGGTGATCATAAAACGCTCAGGGGAAAAAGTAAAGGGCAACGGAAGAGCAGGTTTTTCACTTTCCCTTTAACAGGAATAGGGGTATAATTTGACTGCTAGAAACTTTTGGGAGGTTCCGGTGAGTCTGTTCAAAGTGAATGTTGTCGCCATTAACCCTCAAGACCAGGAAAGGCAAACCCCTCCTCTGGAAGTTTTAGTGGATACGGGCTCCGAGCTTACGTGGCTTCCAGCAGATACCCTCTCTCAGATCGGCACAGTGCGGTTGCGCAAGCGCAGTTTTCAGACCGCCACGAAGCAAATGGTACAAAGAGATGTCGGTTATGCGATTCTTCGAGCGGAAGGTTTTGAGACGATTGATGAAGTCGTATTTGCAGAACCAGGGGACATGAGCCTTCTTGGAGTTCGGACCCTTGAGGGATTCGGTGTGATTGTGGATAATATCGCGCACCGTTTCGTTGCAACAACTACCCTTGCCGTCTGAGCGAACGTACGATCCCAACCCATTTATGTATAACAGCACAAGTCCTATATAGTTTGTCATTCCGGGCTTGACCCGGAATCCAGTGTTTTCCTGGATTCCTGCTTTCGCAGGAATGACGTCCTTTGCTGTGATTTGTGTCGCTGTGTATAAAATAGCCTTGGTTGGACCAGAATCAATCACATACCCCCTGACTCCTTACACCCAAGCCAAGATCGGAGGTTTGTATGATTATCGATTGGCAGCACCACTATTGCCCACCGGAGATCCTGACTCAAAGAGGGAAAAAGAAATTAGAGATCAATACTCCAATCTATACCGATCAAGGACAGGTTGCCAGCCACTTTAAGCCCGAACTTTATGAGATTGACACGCACCTGAAATTCATGGATGCTGCGAAGATCGATAAAGCTGTCCTGTCCATGGCCGGGAACATAACTTTCGAAGAAAGCAAGATCATCAATGATGCCTTTGCAAGGATTATGAAAGCCTACCCTGATCGGTTTGTTAGTCTGGCCAGTTCCTTTCCGGGAAAAGGAGATGCTAGCCTCGGTGAATTAAACAGGGCGATCAACGGGCTCGGATTGAAAGGGGTAACCATCGATTATCAGATCGAAGGACAGACACTGGACTCCAAGGCGCTCTGGCCTTTTTATGAGCGAGTTTCTGAACTGAAGATGCCCCTCTTTGTCCATATTGCAGGGACACGGCAGGGGTTTGAGGGGCTCATGTCGAAGGACTTTAATCTCTGGACCACGCTTGGCACGATGGTCGTCGATCAAAGCGCCACCGTAAGGATCATTTTATCCGGGATCCTGACTCAATTTCCCGATCTTCAGATTGTGATTGCCCATCTGGGGGGAGGCATCGCGGCGATCAAGGAGAGATTTACAAAATATCTTAAGCTGTGGGGGAAGGGTATCTGGACAGAGCTTGGGGGAACTCCTCCTTTCCCCGAACCTCTCGACAAACAGTTTGAAGATCATTTCAACAGACTCTACTTCGATATGGCAGGTTATGAGGGAGGGATGAACGCTGTCAAATGCGCCCTCGTTGCCATCGATCCGCGAAAGCTGCTTTTTGGAACGGATTACCCCTTCAACTTTACTGAAATCCCATCGGCAGTAAAAGAGTATATTCAAAACATCCAGAGCCTCGATCTGCCGCAGGAGGCCATTGAGGGAATGCTCGGAGGAAATGCAGCTCGCCTCTTGGGGATTTAGGCGACTTTTTGAATCTTAGTCGCTCTGTAAATTTTTTTCTTTCAACCAAGTGTTAATTAGTGTCTGTCCATAAAGTCTGTTAGTCCGTCATGCCGGACTTGATCCGGCATCCAGAAGGTCTTGAAAGGACTGGATTCCGGCTTTCGCCGGAATGACCACTCGGTACGCGGCCGTTACTTTATGGACAGACTCTAATTAACGACTCCGATGAAACCTTCTTTGATTTGGCTATTTCAGTGAGTTTTTCAACGACGTCTTCCTCAAGTGCGACCCAATGCGTTCGCTTTTTAATATTTACATCAAAATGGGCTTCAGGCATTTGCTCCCAATAACCACCCATATCATGAGTCTCAAGAAGTTTATAAGTTCCTTGACAGATTTTGAATGGGGCAGAGTCTTTGGTTTATTCCTTTTCATATCGCTTCCTCTCTTTATCCGCCATATTCCTAGGACGCCCCCAGGGGACGTAACGGAATACCGATCGGGCCTGACTGATCTCCCACTTCAAATCTCCCCCAGGGATCTCCTGTCTCGTCACCGCTAACACTTTTCCTTTGAATTCCAGTAACCCCTCCATATCCATCCGTCTCCTTGTCAATCACATTCCCATGCGAAACAACCGGCCTGTCCTTCCTGAACTACCTTGTTCAGTGGGACCAGGAAGTCTTCTTGGTCCCGGTCCCTTTCAAAAATCCGCCTCCTCTCGATTCCCCGCACCATGACATGATGCAGAGTTCCAGGAGGATCTAATCGTGGTCTTCTTGGCATACTCCACCATTATCACAGTAACCCGGATGGTTAAGTTATTTAAATAAGTAAACTATGTCCCCGTCCCCTGGGCGTTGCCCGGGCTTCTTGAATCCCGCCTTTGGCGGGAAAACGCCCGTTCAAGTCGTCTCAATCCTTATTGGTTAGGCGGCTCATTCCATGGCGCTCCGCCAGTACGGATGCTGCCACGCCCGCTGCCAGGATCGAGAGGACCACAGTCAGCAAGTACAAGTTGAAGTGCTTCCCGAGGGCGAGCTTCAGCCATTCGGCAAGCAACATCTTCACGCCCACTGCCATCAGGACCAGTGCGAGCGAGACCTTCAGGTATCCGAACTTCCTCACCATCCCGGCCAGGGCGAAATAGAGCGACCGGAGACCCAGGATCGCGAATACGTTGCTGGTGAAAACTAGGAATGGGTCGCTCGTAATGGCAAAGATCGCCGGGATCGAGTCCACCGCGAAGATAACATCTGTCGTCTCAACCATGACGAGTGCCAGCGCGAGAGGCGTGAGGAGCAGCGTTCCCGGCCGAGCCTTGTCCACGACATCATCCGGGACGGTGGGTGCACCGGGGACCTCGCTCTCGTACGACGCGGGCGCACCGGCGAGAACGACGAAATGCTCGCCGTGGAACCTGGCGGTCACCGGGAACAAGCGGCGCGTCAGCCGAACGACGATGTTCTTGTTCGGATCGGTGTGATCCGTCTTGAGGAAGAGCATCTTGATCGCCGTCAGGATCAAGAATATGGCAAAGACGTACAGAACCCAGTGGAACTCAGCGATCAGCTTCGCCCCGACACCGATCATCGCGCCGCGCAGGAGTAGAGCGCCCAGGATGCCCCAGAACAACACGCGGTGCTGGTAGATCGGCGGCACTGCGAAGAAGCTGAAGATCATGGCGATCACGAAGATGTTGTCCACGCTGAGCGATTTCTCGACGACGTACCCGGTCAGGTACTTCTCCGTTGCCGTGGAGCCGTGGTTTGGCAGTCCATCGACGGCGTCCGCCGCTGAGCCAAGGCCGAACCACTGGGCGTCGTAGGAGAAGTACACGAACACGGCAAACGCTACCCCCAAGGCCATCCACACCGCGGACCAGGCGAGGGCTTCTTTGACGGTGACGACGTGTGCCTTGCGGTGAAAGACCCCCAGGTCCAGTGCCAGCATCAGCAGGACAAACGCGATGAATGCTATCCAGATCCAGATCATGCCGAACCTTACTCCGTCCCAGGCTCGTGCCGCCTAACGTGGAAGGTCACCGGGAGCCGGGTTCATCGGCGATCCGGTGGAGCGCCCCGGCGTCTTTATCTCTTTCGCTCTTTCTGAAGCATCCTCATGATGCGGGTATGTTCCTTCAGGTAGTCGTAATGGGCTGCGATGTCGCCGATATTGCCGTTGTCCCATTTGATTGCTTCACTTGGATACTTCTCTCCTGCGATTGCTAGTGCCTCTTTTATCGTGCATCCCTGATTCAATGCTTCAACCACTGTGGTTTTCTCCATTGCTTCAAGCCGGCTCAGTAAACGTGGGTTCAGTCGGCTCAGAAATCTCGTAATCTCGTTCCCACCCTTCGTTCTCCAATTTTATGTGCTGGACCAACACAGCCGAGCTGTTTGCATCGAGATCTGGCAAAGCCTGATACTCGGACACCCAGCAACGGAAGACCTTATAGGCAATCGCAAGTTGGCCGGCTTCGTTGTAGATTTCAACGACAATATCCTTCCGGAAGTCTTTGAGGGAGACTTCTGCGCCTAAGCCTGAGCCGTAATTCCAGACCTTGTTCGCCCATTGCTCGAACTCCTTATCGTGCGTTACCCCGCGTTCCAGGGTAATCGGGGCATAGGTGGTTTGTCCGGGCGATTTTCTCGGCGAACTCGGAGCGCCCCCCTCGCGGTGTTCGACTACTTCAGTGGTTCGCCTCAATGCACTGACCTTGCTGACGCCAGCGACATATCTGCCATCCCATTTCACCCGAAACTTGAACTTCTTGTAAGGATCAAATCGCTGTGCATTTACACTAAACTGTGCCATGATAGCCTCCTAAGAAATGTTTACGCTCCCCCAACTCGGAACCCGCCCAACATTTAAGCTCACCGGCGCGCAGATTTTCTGCGCGACCAGTGGAGCGCCTTATAAGGGTTGGGCCTTCAATAGATACAAGCATCAAGGATGGACAGAACCTCTTCAAGCACGTCATCTGAAGCCCTCCCAATGCGCTTGGCCTTCCGTGCACGGAAAGCAATCGATTTGACTTGCTCAACCATGACGAATCCCGTGACGTTTGGGTCGTTCACAACTGCCACATGGAAGGGAAAGCTCCGATCTTTGTTGGTGAGGGGACAGACAATGGCGAGACCTGTATGTCTGTTGAACAGGGTGTTGCTCACAACCAGGGCAGGCCGGCGACCTCTCTGCTCATGGCCAGACTGCGGGTCAAAAGTGACGGCAACGAAGTCACCTTTTTGAGGAACATAGCTTGTCATTTACCAGTCCTCTCTCCCAACTGGTTCTCCCCATTCAACTTCTTCGGGATTATAATTCTTAGGGATGCGGGACACCAGTTCATGCAGTTTGAGTCTCCCTCGCACGCGCCTTACGGGAGCAATGACAATCACTCCCTCTCGTGTGGATACATCGACAGGATCACCAACCGAAATGCGAGCCTCCTCAAGAACTTGCTTAGCAAGACGGAGCCCCTGGCTGTTGCCCCATTTCTGAACTTTCGTGACCATGTTCATACCTCCTTAAGTTATACGAAGTATAGCCCTAAGTTTATTTCCTGGCAAGTGGCTTTGAGGCCCCAAATAATCGGCGATCCGGTGGAGCGACTTGTCCGGCGTCTTTATCTCTTTCTCTGTTTCTGAAGCATCCTCATGATGCGGGTATGTTCCTTCAGGTAGTCGTAATGGGCTGCGATGTCGCCGATATTGCCGTTGTCCCATTTGATCGCTTCACTTAAATACTTCTCTCCTGCGATTGCAAGTGCCTCTTTTATCGTGCATCCCTGATTCAATGCTTCAACCACTGCATCATCATGCGCTATTTCACTGGAAGTGCGATCGCCAATGATCTCTGCTGCGCGATCAAGATATTCCTTTATTGTCCCGTCCATAGTTTATCTCGTCCACCGAACGATAGAAGTCAACGGTGGCTGCAAACCATCCGCTGGAGTGATTTGTTGTGCCATCTGTTTTTCTCATTTCAACATGGGTAGTTTCTCCGGTGGTATCAACAACCGGATCGATCGTGGCTGTCCAGGTACTCGGCTGACCAGCCCCTTTTCTTCGAGTCTCAGAATCATCTGGTGAATGGTGGGAGGCGTCGCCTTAAAGTATCGTTCCAAGTCAGCTTCGGCCGGTGCGCGACCGTGGATCTTTGAGTAGTTGTAAATGAACGCAAGGTATTGCCCTTGTTTCTCCGTAAATCTCATTTTCATCTCAACATTCATCTCTATGGCGCAGCGATTGAGCTGAGCTGCGGGGAGGGCAATGCAACTCTTGGAAAAGGCGAAATCTTTTCAAACTACTAAAACCTTCCGAAAAATCGCGCCCCTCCACGTCAACTCCAGAGACTGGTTGGCCTGCGTCATGACTCATCTTGTGTAAGTGCTCCTAGTCATCTTTATTCATCTCAATCAGGATACTGTGGGGGGCTCTTTCCTTCACGTTTCGTGACCTTAGGATACTTCTCCCCTGGAATACTATCTCCTATTTCCACGACATTGATTTGATGCCACCAGTCATCGCCAAAATCGAACCAATAACCGAAAACTTGTCCTGATTCTAGCCCCAACGATCCGAGCATAGTTTGTGTAACATTCCCCTCAGGCTTATCGTTAAAAAGATCATCTGATACTTCCGATAACCCATAGCGTTTGGCTTTTGGGTCTTGGGGACCTTTACCTCCGATTTGAAACTCATACAAATGTTCTTCTTCTCGATCAAACGCATCAAAAATGACCTCATGCAGATCTGCTAACGTTTGATCTCCTCGGATTTCGATAATGCGGGATATTACAGGATTTTTCTTGGCAAACCGCTCCGTAATAGGCCCTCCGATGAGAAAGACTTCCAGAGTGTACAGCCAATTATCGGCTGGAGATACCTTTCGATTTTTCTTCATCCTTACCTTTCAAACTGATTGCATGATGACATATAAAAGGATCATGGTTATCATAACAGATCTTCTATCTGCTCCTATCTTCCATGAATACAAGCCTTAATTTACCTATCCGTGCGTTTCAGCAGGGCAACGCCGCGGCTCACCGGGAGCCGGATTTATTGGCGATCCGGTGGAGCCGTGTTAGCCCCTATTACCAAAGTCCTTTATCAATAATTCTCGGAATCCCTGTTGTCCCTGGGGTTGGATCAAGCGCCAGAAAGGCAGAATATCCTGGATTTCCATTTGCTGCTTGCCACAATTCGTAGATGTGTTGGTTTATGCCCATCGCAGCCATGAACTGTTGCCACCCCCATGATTTTCTTCCCGCACCACGTGGGCTAGGGTTTGGTACTCCAGCAATTGGAGCGCCGACCCACCTTTCCCAGCTATCAAGGCGAAGCGGTGGAGTATAAGTTGCCCTGTCAATGTTGTAGTAGGAAATTCCGGTGTGCTGCCCGTCGATCATCGGTGCTAGTTCAGGGAATAGGCAATGAATAGCCTTACTCGCGGCAACATATCCACCGCTAATAGTGATCGACCCCGGAGTGGCAAACAGCTTATAGATACTTGCCAATTCAACTGAGAGGGTTGCTCCGGCGGCAGGATTCATAAGGGCTTGAGGCGGCATATCAAGCGGTAAGGAGATGCCAGAAACCCAATTCATGGTTTCAGGGTTAATGGCTGCCAGAGTTCCTTGAAAAGCATGGAGGAGTACAAGCTCAGAATTGCGTGCATTCATCCCGAAACTCTTTAGCAGTGTCCTTATTAAGGAGGCCGCTTCGCCACTAGCGATCCAAGCCGCTGGACTCCCGGCGGCTGAAATCCCAGCGGCCCGACCAACAATGTATTGGTTATAGTCGTGATTGTATCCCTCTGTGTATGTGCCAGGAAGGTTGTATTGGGAGATATTTGCAGCTAGCATTCTTTGTATAGTGGTAAGTTGAGTATCTTTTGCAATTGGCATAGTCGATGTATCAGGCCAACATATTAGGCGACAACGCGTTATTTGACGTGAGTGACAGCGCCAGATTTTGAGACAAACAGAACTGATATCTGCGTCCTATTCTTTGCCAAAATCGGTAATCGCCCCCATAGCTTTTTGAACTGTTCAAGATCAGGGAGTGCTAAGGAATAGAGTGCGGATGGATCATCCATACGCTGAAGTGTTTCCCCAAGCATGCAAAGGAAGTAATTGACCCTCATTTGGGGGCGTGATCCAGTTCCTTTCACCTCAATTATCCAACGCTCTTTGCCACGTGTGGCATCAATATCAATCCCCGGTGTCTGTCCCATCGCGATCTTGACATTCCACCCTTGTTCCGATAGCCACACCTTAAGCACTTTCTTAATCTCATCCTCGGATAGTCCCGCAACGTCATAATTATTCCTTGATGGACTGGGACGCGGGACCATAGGCACCTTATGTTCTGTTACATAATTGCCTATTAACCCGTCCTCTCTTTTTAGCCGTACGAGAATGCCTTGAGACTCAAGGGAACGAGCGGCTTGGTTAATAGGCTGCTGCGGGGCACCCACTCCTCGAAGAGTGTTAGTGATTTCCCTGTCTGTAAGGCCGGGACTTTTCACGATAAGAGACAAAATCTGTTTGGTAAGGGTCGTCATAATTTATTTCGGGCTAACACGGTGGTCACCGGCGTGGTGCGCCGTTTTGCGACGTCCGGTGCACCAGGTCGTTATGCAGTCTTAGTCCTTGCATTGCTCCCAAACAAACCCCGTCTCCAGATATCTGCACATTCTCGGTAGGTTCCCCTTCTTGATTGTCTTGCAATCTCGACGCGGTGGGAGATAGCCGGGTCGTTCAGCTTGTTTCGAAGTAATCGTTTCATCTCGTTTCAGCGATACGTTCATTCTGAACGACACGAGTTGGTTAAGGTCGTTAGTGGTTGGTTCGGTGACAGATAAAGTCAGTTCAAAACCGCGAAGACGGAAATGACGCAGTCTGCCGTATTCTGCATACTTACCGCAGTCACCGAGAAGTGCTTCATACGTATACTGGCCACGAGTATGCCAAGGTGCTACGTCGTCTTCAGCGAGCAGACTTTCCTCAACGTCCTTGTTTCCTTCACTCAGTCGACAACCGAAAGGCCCCACATAGTTGTTCTCTAAATGGCCGAGGTATTCATCGGTACCACCCCTACAGACGAACAGATACCTGATAGTACCGTCGATGTCATAAAGAGGTCTCACAAAATCAATCTTCTCTGCACGTGTGTCGACAACAAAACTATCTTGGAATTCCTTCATTTTCGGCCAAGGCGCTTCTGCCTTTAGAGGGGTAGCACTCGCCAAGACTGCCACGAGTAACGCAAATATAATTACCTTTTTCATAATGCTCTGTTCACTATTTTTCTTTGTTCTATGCATAACGATTATTATGCCGGAATTTATAATTTCATAAAAATCCTACCCATTTGAGTGCCTTTTGTCAATGAGATTCCAGAAATCTCACACTTCCATAAGGTGCATCCTCATTGAAGTCAGTGAGTTAGTAGGCCTTCAGAATCAAGAATACCAAGCCGAGGATTGAAAGAGCAAACGGGAGAATTACTATTCCCCTTCGTAAATTAGGACCGATTATAGCTGCAGCAAACCAATGATGATTATAGGGGTCATTGGCTCAATATCGATCCATCGTATTTCCCCGCCGTGTCTTCTTTGGAAATCAAAGATGACATTATCTCTCCCCCGTTGTTGATTTACAGGCAGAACCAGGGTAGGGCGGCCACATTTTCATGAATTTCCATAGGCCTGGAACAGCGACAGATCAGGTAACCGCGCTTAGCCTGTTTGGGATGTTCTTGGAGAAAAGTCAATAAATGGCGGGCGTCCTGTAATTTTGGATGTTCGGTCCATTTGACCTCGATCGGTGTGAGGGAGGAGTTGTTTTCGATAATGAAATCGACTTCAGCCCCTTGCCTGGAGCGCTGATAATGGAGCTTGCCTCTCCCGAGGTACTGGAGCCGTTTCCAGAGTTCGATTCCTACCCATTGCTCCAGAAAAGGGCCCGGATTGACCTTCACGGCCTCGAGGGAAGGAATCAATCCGGCGGCTGCATGTCGCACCCCTAAGTCAAAGAAGAAGAACTTCGGAGTCGAGAGCAGATTCTTTCGCGGACTCCTGGCATAGGCCGGAACCCGGAAGCCCATGAACATATCCTCCAGCAATTGGTAGTACGCCTTAACCGTGGGTTGGGAGATTCCGATCTCCTGTGAGATGGCAGCATAATTGAGGATTTGGCCGGATTCGGCAGCGGCCAAATGAAGAAAGCGCAGAAACGCGCCCCAATCTTTGACCAGGGCTTCGCGCCGAATCTCTTCTTCCATGTGAATGATGGCAAAAGCCTTAAGGAGTTCCGGTCTGTCTTCTTCTTCACTGGCGACAATTCCGGGAAGAGCCCCATAGGCCAGCCTTGCCTCCAGATCCCATGCTGGAAACGGGTTAGAGGGACTTCCTCCTCCCGGCCAGAGCAAGGGCAGAGGAGAGACGGCATGAGGTGTTTTCAAAACAGGCGGATGCTCTACCAGTGTCAATGGATAAAGGCGATGGATAAAGCTACGGCCGGGAAGCAGGTTGGCCCCCGTCCGCCGCAGTTTCCGGGCAGAACTCCCACACAGGACAAACCGCCACCGCTCTTTGTCGCCATCATAAAGATGTTGTACTGCGTCGAAGATCGCGGGTACCGATTGGACCTCGTCCACGAATACAACTTGTCCCTTCCTTTGCGCAGGGAGCCCACGACAGAGTGCCAGGAACTCCCCTGGTCGAGCAAGATGCCGCGACCGTTCTTCGGGGTCTGAAAGATCGATCCGTAACGTATCCGAAGGGAGGAGGGCGTTGAGAATAGTGGATTTCCCCGTTTGTCGTGCCCCGAACATGAGGTGAACGAACGGGCGTTTCAGCTTTTTCTCTAATGGTTCGGCATACCAGCGGTCAAACATGGTCCATCCATTGTCCCGTCCCACAATAGTCGGGATAGAAGGAATATAACTTAACTTTATATATGTAAAACATATATAAAGTTAAGTTTATTATTTGTCAAGCTGATTTCCCGCGGGGATGTTGTGGATTGGGGGTCGCTCGTTCGACCGCAATTCATGGTGTCGGAAAAATGTTAGGAAAGCATTGGTCAGGTATGATCATGTATCGTGGGGCAAAGATCAGGATCATTTGCGTCCGCCGGTCCAGGGAAGAGAAGGTATTTCATCAACCGGTAGCCGCTCCGGTTAAAGCCGGAACGAAAATGGCGCAACCTGAAGGTTGCGGCTGCCTATCGTTGGTGATCCCCTCGCCGACCCCTCAAAGGGGGAAGGTTAGGGTGGGGTGACAGGTTTCTTGGAGAAGGTAAACCTGACGTTTTCCTGACGGGCTGCGAGGAAAACGAGCCAGTTTGCATCATCCTGGTCCGGATAATCGCCTCTTCGAAAATCAAAAGCCGGACGGCTCTCTTTCCGTTCAATGGAACACCTGAGGACCAGATCGGCACTATCCATGATCGACATGACTTCCAGCGCCCTGGAAAGCTCATGGGGATTTTCGGCCTTCAGAGGCGCATGTCGCGCATAGTCGAGCCGCTCAAGGCCCCGCTTCAAAAGGTTTTCGCCACGGATATCTCCACAGTAGAAATCCATCAGATTCTGCACGGACAGCTCTACTTCCTTCCAGTAGAACCCCCGGTCACGGCTCAGGATGGTGGAGCACAGGTTCCGGCGGGCCTTCATCTTGTTCTCGCTTGCGGGTAGAAAAGAATTCTGTTTTCTGGCCCGGTCTGAAGCCATATCCCCTGCATGCCAACCCATGGCAATCGCTCCGGGCCCGGCTGCCCAGGGGAGGCCACCCACCTCATCGCCTGCCCCAAAGAGGTTTTTGATCCCGGTTTCGAGATCCTTATCCACCCAAAGCCCTTTCGCTGCTGTGCCGGAGAGTTCGCGATTGGCCCAGCCTGAGTACTCCTGTGGATTCTCCCTTAAACGGAGTCCTTCCTCTCCTTCGAAATAGCGCATGAACTGCGTTCCCTTTCCCTCATTCTTGATTGACCACCGGATGTACTCTGCTTCGTCCTCCGTCGCCTCGCTGAAGTCAAGGTAAAAAGGTCCTTCTCCCCGGGCAATCCTTTTCGGCAAGGACCCTCGGCCGCCGCGCCATACCTTTCTGTCTTCAAGCCACCGCCGCCTGCTTTCCGCCGCATCGATCTTCTTTTTTCCCAGATTATCCCAGTCGTAGAACCGGGTCCTGGCTACAATGACATTGCCTGCTTCATCAACGATACGGGCAGCGGGCTGAACCGTGTTCCGTGGGTCTCCATAGTTGGGGTTATAATTCCCACAGGGGGCCAGGAGCCTGGAGCCCAGAAACTCACTGTTAATGATTTCCAGTCCGGCACGGAGGGCCATCGAGGTCCCGTCGCCGCTCAACGGTGAAGGCAGCCGTGTATTGAAGTCGAAGCCGGTCTGGTTTCTGCTCAACCGGTTCGACCTGCCAGAAGACATCACAACCGTTTTAGCCTTGATGAAGTAGATGTCCCCTGTCCTTGTCCCCACCCCTACTGCTCCTGCGATCTGGCCGTCAGTCGTGATCAAGTCAGTCATCTGTAAGCGGTTGATGATCTGGACGCCTCTCTTTTTCGCCTCTTTAGTCAAGATTGGCTTGAGGGGGGCGCCGTCAAAATTAAATGCCGCAGGCACACTGTGAAACTGGTCCACGACCCTGAACTTGCCCGGGGCCTTGCTGTCCTCGTACCTGAACTTGATCCCGAATTTCTCGAGGTCGAGAACGCGTTCATACATGGTCCCTGCGACAAGAAGGAAAAGGTCTTTGCGAAAGAGCCCGAAAGCGATTCCGACGCGATGGTCCTCTGCCATATCTTCCAGGGTATATCCCATCTTCTCGTGTATGGGAGGGATGTAGG
>Ga0214473_10003213_pt1 | contig 19898 bp, 49 predicted proteins | sample RVTome_7_FD_203509 | JGI IMG/M metagenome (GOLD analysis project Ga0214473, IMG submission 203509) | Soil microbial communities from uranium-contaminated site in the Upper Colorado River Basin, Wyoming, United States - RVT98D197 | ecosystem: Environmental > Terrestrial > Soil > Contaminated >... | reverse complement strand
TCATTAAAGACATGGGAATGCATTTAGTTTTATTTGCAATAATGATTCCAATTATGATGTTGATAACATCAGCATTTTTAGATCTTAGTAGTGGTATTGATAGGGAAAATCTGCCAGTAGAAACACAAGCACAATATGATCAGATTGTAGGAACAGCAGGATTCATACCAGTAATTTTGATTATTATAATGGTACTTTTAACAATGTTAAGATCAAATGCAGGTAGAATTATCAAGACAGCTAACATTGAAAAAAGAATGGCAAGGTTGAAAAAACTAGGCACAGATGAGTTCATCAAGCAGACAAATGCAGAATTGATTAGCTTTACAGAAAGAGGTAATAAGTTATACCAGACAGAGAGTGTGATACAAGGTAGGAAATTAAAATTCCTAGTTTATGACGACATGTCAACTGATAGAAAGTATGTTTCATTTGTAAATGATAGTCATTTTAACGCTGACGAGGCAATGGCATCAAAGTTTTCACTGTCACAGTATGAATACACAATGCTAAAAAGGAAGAACGAATCATGAGTTATAGGAGTGATGAAACTATGTTGCCAAATAAATTTGACATACTAGATCGAATGGTTAGACAGGGAGATGTACTGCTCTATCCAATCGATGCGATCCCAGCCGATGCATTCCAAGTGGACAATCCAATAGTTGCATTCGGAGAGAAGAGTGGTCACAAACATCAACTGCATGGACAGGTACAAGTGTTTCAAACATTGGAAAAGAAACCAATGCGAACACTCGATATGAAACAGGTTCTAACAGACCATTTTGTACGAGTGGTAGAAAGCACAATAACAAATCCAGCAGAACTTGTTCACGAAAACAAGCAAGGAAAGAAAGCAGACCATGAAGCAAAACAACTCAAAGTCGGGGATTACATGGTTGTTCGAGAGGAAGAGTTTTCACCTTTCGAAGAACAAATCAGAAGAGTGGAAGATTAATCTGCCACCACTACTTCTCCCACCATTTTTTTCTCATGTCTGACCATAAATACGATATATGCATTTGTGGGCATGGACAACATGAACATGAAATTCCATTTAGATTGATCAGGATCAGACAGCAGGAAGGAAAAATATGTAAACATTGTAATTGTAATGTTTTTGAATCAGTAGGACAATTAACATTTGAAGAGTGGATGATATACCAAAGAAAAATAGGAACTGATCATTACAGGTTGAGAAGATAATGGATATACAAGTAAATGGAACAACTGAATCAAAGAAAAAAACTCATGAATGTGTTTTAAATGAAGAGCATCCATACAAAAATACAGACTGTACAAACGGTGTATTATGGGGTGCATGTGATTGTTGTAATCAGTATTTCTGCCATGTGCCTGATGGAATGGTTCATGATAAAAAATGTGCAAGCATCTACAGTCAAGAAGAGATCAATGAAAAGGGTATGGTAATATGGAAACATTAGACAAACAAAAGGTGCAGGAAGGAAAAATTTATTGCCCACACTGTTACAAAATTATAGAATTGGAAAAAGATCCAGATGGTACACTTTACGTAGTAGAGGAAAATGAGGAAGAATGTTAATATCAAAATCAATTCTTAAAACAGTGAAACAAGACAACTATGAATTACTTGTAATGAAAGATGATGAAGTTAATGTTATAATTACAACTGAGAAGCCAGTAATTAGATTGGATGTTTTTGATGTAAAAATACTAATGGAGTCATTGCATAAATCATTAAACACAGAGCAACGAAAAAACATGATAAAAATATTGGTTGATATAATATGAAAGTGTTATGTCGTTTCTGTAATTATAAAATTGATGCCTCTATCTACAAAAACAACGAATTAGGATTGAGAGAATCATTATTAAATCATATAAAATACCATGAAGAGAACGATAAGATTGATGAATATTATGATAACGGTAAAAAAATCTTAGGAGAACAAACTTGAGTTCTTCCACGAACTATAAAGAAATGCCAGTTCTAGGTATGGTAAAGAAAAGTAAATTGGAAAAACCAGAAGGAGAACCTAAATGCGGATGGTGTGGAGAGATAGTTAAAGAGGGTGTTTGGATGGAAGGTAATTATCATCTGGATCATATAGCAGGATACATGCATGAAGGTTGTTATTGGGAGTTTGTAGGATGAATTTTATAAATTATAAACAACATAAAATATACAGAGTAAAAGGGTTCTGGCGTTGTAAGGGCTGTACTTGGTTCACTAGCTGTAAACAATGTATGTTAGAACATCAAGAGGTTCATATTTGATTTCTTCCACGAAATGCAATCATTCTCAATGTAAAAGAAATGCTACAGATGAATGTGAGATATGTCATAATCCATTCTGTAAGGAACATGTTAATCATTGACTTCTTCCACGAAAAGTATAATGAAGAATTTACAAGAGTTAAGGAAAATATATCCTGACATAGTTAGTATTGTTAATAATTGGCAATTTATGGCTGAGATACATGGAGATAAACAAAGCCGATCAGAAAAGAAAATCCTGACCAAATACGTAAAAATCTTACAGAAACTAGGAGTATTAGACAATGCCTAAAGAAATAAAAAAAGAACCTTGCAAACATCTGTTAGTACAAGTACTTTCATTTCATAGAAAGGATTTTTGCGTATCATACAAATGTACCAAGTGTAAAAAAGGAGATACAATAAATCATTTGTCATATAGTAAACTGGCAGGAAGGTTTGGTGTGTTGGTAAAAAACAAGAAATTAAGGAAGGTATTAGAGATTTGAAAGTGGGTTCAAACCATGAATGATAAAAGATTTAATGAATTGATTGCAAGGGTTAATGCGTATATCTATGCCTCTATGTGGTCTGGTGGAAAAAGATGAGTGAAAGAAGTAAGATCAGTCAACTAATAAAAATGGAAAGTGACTTGAATAGGGTAATCAAGACATTAGAACACATGCAAAAAGAAAATTATTCAGCTATAACAAGTATTACATTATCATATCTTACTGACATTCGTGATGATAAAGTACCTAAAAAAATGGTGACAGATAAATGACATGTAAAGAAAAAGGATGCTTAAACAATACAAGGCATCCTAACAGAGCAGAATGTTGGAAGCATCAACTATGTCCAGATCATTATTGGGATAAGACAAGATACAATCCAAAAGGAAGTAGGTTCAGACAATGAAAATTAAAATATATAATTCCAAAGGTTCTTCATTCAATCCAATATTAGAATATAAAAATAAATGGATACCAAGAGAAGGAGATATGATTATTCTAAATGGTAGATATTGGTACATTTCTGGTGTCTTACATAACTTTGATAAAGATGAAATTATAATATATGTACAAAATAACAAAGGTGAAATTGCAAAATGGGTGGATGATATGGACAGAATAAAGGTAACATAAAATGAGTAATTATTGCCTTGAACCAGATTGTTATAATACACCAGTACCTACATGTTGTTGGTGTACCAAACATTGTTTTGCACATAGAGGAAAAGAGTACGCAGGACAGCATTATCCAAGAATTGAACAGAGGATCAAATCATAATGGGATTTATACAATATCTACCAATGTTTGCATGGTATGTAAATAAAAAGAAAAATAGAACAAAAGTAAATGAAGGAGTTGAACAATGAATAAAGACAATTCGTTTCTAAAACATTTGGATAAGTTAATTTCAATGATACAGAAAACTAATGACTCTAAATTGATATATGAATTTTATTCGTTCTTGGATATGTTAAAAAAAGATTATGATAACCATTTAAAATATGAAGAGAAATTAAATGAGTTGGAAAAGAGAGTTGATAGAACAAGCTTAAAGATAATGAAAAAACATGATATGATGTTTGATGATCAGATAGAAATGAGATATGAGATGAAGAATTACAGTAATTGGTTAGTTAAAAAATTAGACATAGTTGAGAGATGTATTTTTGGAAAGCCAAGGACTACAGGAATGTTCTTGATACTTTATGGAAAGAAATTTCTTGATATTGCAAAAACTTATGATAAAAAACCAGATGGAAATGAAATCTGATTGTCAGATTTCTCATACCAAAAGCAGATCAGAATACTAGATGAGGAAAAGGAAATGTTTGAAGAACTATGGCAAGCTTATATTCAAGACAGATCCTACGAAAAAGAGTTGAATCAGTTCATTGAATTTTTGTCATTACAATATAGCTTTGATAAAGGCAATTTTACATTATACACAAAGGAAGGTAAGATGTTCCACAGACGAGTTCCACGAAATGAACCAGTAGAAAATTTAAAGTGATTAAATGACAAAGACAATTACATTACGCAGTTGCCATTTTCTGATAGCATTGTGGATTATAGTTTCAGTAATTACATTTATGCCGATAAATTACTACCATAATATAATTAATTCAATTGATGAAAATGGATGCAGAATATCATTAAATGATGATAAACAAGTGATTTGTCCAGATTTACCAATACAGCGAGATCAGAATGGAAATATTATATGTTCAAAATGTATTGGATGGGGAACAATGTCATCGCCAGAATCACTATATGGTTTGTTATACATGTTCATTATATTAGAAATCTTTTTCCAGATAATTGCATTTTTTGGTTGGAATGTACATTTCAAGTGGTTCAAATTTGAAGTCAAGTCTTGTTGGAATGATAAAGCAAAACCTGAAACTTAATGCAAAAAATATGATATGGAATTTAAATCAAAGACAGCATTGCTTGAACATGTCAAAGAACTTGAAGACTTGGGATATTTAGAATCAGAGTGGATAATTAGATCAATTGGTAAAAAATCAAGAGCAACGAAATATTATAAAATCAACTTTGATAAATTCAAATCGAAGGTGAAAACATGAGAGATTTAATATTATACAAAGGATTCAAACCACTCTCGTTTGTCCAAGATAAACATGACGTGAAAGCAAAAATTGAAGTTGATGGGTTGATACATAATGGTTATTTATCCAACAAATGTACTTGTGGAATTAAAGATCCTATACATGGAAAACATAGAAAAGGGTGTAATGAGTTTTGGATTTCAACTTCAAAATATGTTGAAAGAATAAAAGATACAAAGATTTTCAGTGTGATCAAATACCCAAATACAGTTGACAGATATGGATTACATATTAAAATTGGTGAAATTGAATATGACGGTTCTGTCAGGTTGACATGTACTTGTGGAATGTATCACTATGGAAATAAAATTTCAGATCACCCAAATCAAGATTGCCAGAAAAGAAAGAAAATAGAAATGGAACAGGGAATCTTAAATGAATGAAAATTTATTAAAGTATGCAATAATGCTTTGTGTTTTTATTGTCCAAATGATGGTAGTATGGGAAGTTACAGATAATGGAACAGAAATCATCAATATTATAAATGCATTAATTACAGGAATTGTTTTCGGAATAATGTATGTAATTACATGGATGAAATGTCCAAAACTAAAGGTGGTTAAAAATAAGTCTTAAATTAATATTAAAATCAGCGCTAGGAAGAACAATTGGATTAGAGTATTGTTCTGACTGTGGAAAAAGAAACAAGGCAAAATACAAATACATGAATGATGATGGTGATGAGGAATGCTGTTACAAGTGCGAATGTGGTGCATGGTGGCATACAGCAGACCATCAAGGACAATAAAATGAGAATTTATGTTTTGAAATACAATCGTAAAGGATTACCGAAATTTCACTTCATGAGAAGAAAAGGATTCTATACGATAACAATTAAGAATTATTTAGTATGCTTTGCAAAGAATCTAAATTGGTCATGGAAAGGATTTGTATTTGATATGGAGTTGAAGACAGATAATAGACAGTAGAAAAATTAAGTGGTTTGGAATATTTTCAGAATGTTGTCAGAAAAAAGGGAACATTATAGAATTGTTTATGCCAATTAATACAGGTCAGTGTCAAGTTTGCAAGAGGATTTTTACGAAGTAGAAATGGGTACTTTCTTTACAGGCTATGATGTTTACATTCGATACAAGAAAGTCATAGAGATACTTGAAAAAAAGGATCTTAGATCTGACGAAGTAAGAAGTCTGACTGATATTTCAAAAAGTACATTAGAAAAAATTTTGGTAGATTTATTAGAAAAGGGAATAATCAAGGTTGTAAGATTTGATATGAAGCATGGAAAGGCAAGAGTGTTTGCAAAAGTAAAAGAGGTTTACATGATATGATTGGTTGGTCTGAATGGAAAAAGAAAGGTGGTAAATGTAATAGATGTGAACATGACAGAGAAGATCACAATGATTACAATCTTGCTTGTACTAAAAACTGTGGATGTGGTTGGTTTTAATTTCTTTTAAGAGTTATGTAGAAAATCATAAAGTTGATTTACAAAATTTCGTAATCTTAGGAAGGCGATGACCAATGTTAACTGATGATGAAATAAGAAAAAAATATGAAGATATGCCAGATCTAAAATCAGAACAATTTGATTCGGGTCAAAAAGAGGGATTAATTTTTGCTGGGGTTGGTTTAATTTTAGTTGTTGTTGCTGGCATATTATTAGTTAGCATAGGTTATGATACTCCATCAGTTCAAGAATATAAAAATCATATAATTCAAAATGTAAAAACCGTTGAAGATTGTGATAAATTAATTTTAATCGATGCTATGTTATCAAGATATGAATCAATAACCGAACCAACTAGAAAAGCGGTCAATGATAGAATAATTGAAAGAGGCTGTACTATATGAAATTTGAAGATAGGATTCAGTTAGGAAAAGACAGCTCAATGCTTTTATGGTATCCAAAAATAAAAGATCTGCCAATCCCACAGATTAAAACAGAGATTGTAAAAACAGGATACAAGCCACTTTATGAATGGCTTGTAAAACAAATACCAATTTCAGATCAAGTGTTGAATCAGTTATACAAGGCAATGGATGACATTGGTAAATTTCCAATGTTCATGAGGACTGATCAAGCAAGTGGCAAGCATAACTGGAAGAGAACATGCTATCTACAATCTAAAAATAAACTCTTAGAGAATCTTTCCAACCTGATTGAAGAACATGAAATGCAAAATATGGCAGGAGAGCTGGGTTATGAAGCTGTAGTTTTCAGAGAATTTCTAAATTTGGAAACTGCATTTACCTGCTTCTATGGTGATTTTCCAGTAAACAAGGAAGTAAGATGCTTTATCAGAGATGGAAAGATCCAAGACATTAGAAGCTATTGGGAGAAGCAGGCGATAAAGGAAGGTAAGCCAGAAGACAGTGATTGGGAATCAAAGCTTGAAAAATTAAAAATATACTCATCAAAAGATTTCGAAGATATTAAAAAACAGTTGAATGAAGTATGTAAGGTGTTTAAAGAGTACTGGTCAGTTGACTTTGCAAAATCAAATGATGGGGTTTGGTATTTGATAGATATGGCCAGAGGCGAGGTATCATATCAATCTGACGAGATAATTTTGGAGTAAATATGACAGATTGTACTCATTCATTCTGTTCTGATGTTCCACCTGTAATAAGATGTAGAAAGTGTGGAGAGAAGGCAGACTGTGAAAGCAGAAAATATGGAAGAAAGACACATAGGTTTGTTAACAGAAGATGCATTAAATGTGGTTTATCTCAAATGAAGATAGCAGATTATTTAGAGGTATTAGTAATATGAATGTGATTTACAGGAATAATAATCTGATTGCAAGACTAAAACGATTTCTAAAGATAAGAGATGGTTGTCTGATCTGCAACTATTGTGATAAACCATTTTTTAATTTGATACCAAGTGTGATTTGTTCTGGCTGTTGGTGTAGGATGAATGATGTACCAGAATTTTAAAACAATCAAGATTAATGAATTTTTGGATATAGAGTTTAAACTGTGTTTTGTTTGTGGAAATAAAAAATATAGTGAATTTTACGTTAACAATCACTTGTATAGAGTCTGTACTAAATGTTTGAAAAAGCAAAAAACTATACAGTTTTTCAAAGACATGGTTGAACAATTATGAAAACATTGATTTTACCTGACATTCATACAGGATATGCGAGGGCAGAGGCAATAATTAGTAAAGAAAAATCTAACAAGATTTTATTTTTAGGTGATTATTTTGATGCATTTTATGATACATTGGAACAGACACAACAAACTGCTGAGTGGTTAAAACGATCATTGAAAGATCCAAAAAGAATACACCTGCTGGGAAATCACGATTTAGCATATTTGAACCAAGATTTTATCTGTTCAGGTTTTACAGAAAATAAATTGATTGTAATAAAAGACACAGGAGTTGATCTAACAAAACTAATTCATTACTATTGGGTAGGTGACTGGCTATGCACACATGCAGGACTTTCAAATGATTTCTTTAACGCATATAACTATAAGGGAATCACTGTAGATAAATTTCTAAAAGAGTTAGAATCTGACAAAGACGGTAAAAAAAGATTGTATGATTGTAGTTCTTTTCGTGGTGGCGGAGATGCATTTAGTGGAATAGTCTGGTGTGATTATTTAGAATTTGTAGATATACCAAGAGTGAAACAGGTATTTGGACACACCAAAGGGGAAGTACGACATAAGAAGAACAGTGATTCTGAACACTATTGTATTGATTCAGGGCTACGAAGTTATTGTATATATGATTCAAAAACAGAAGAAATGAAAATAAAGAGTAATGAATCTTAAAATTTTCATTTGTATAAAATGCAAAAAACATGTTAAAACTATTTATGTTTTAACTGGTAAGTGTGAATCATGTCAGATAAAGATAAAATAGAATTACCAAAAAGACCAGATCCATACAGGTTTGAAATCAATATGTTTGACAACAATCACTGTAATCAGTGTGGAAAACAGCTTGATAACCATGCTTTCTTCTGCTCTGATGAATGTGTAAAAGAGTCAATTAGATTAAACAGATTGATGAGGGATACATAATATGCAAGTAGCTATAGTTGGATTAAGTGATTTGACTGAGAATGAAGAGCATGAAGTTGAAAATGAAGTTAAAGCAATTCTAAAAAAATATGATCCAATCAATACAACTATTATTTATGGTGGTGCAAAAGGCGTTGATACAATTGCCTCTAATACTGCATTGATATTAGGATTTGCAATAAAACCATATCTTCCATTTATCAATGCATGGGCAGGATACAAAAAACGGAATATTGAGATGGCAAATGACTGTGATGAATTATATTGTATAACAATTCCATCTCGTTCTAAAGAATCAAAATGTTATCATCACAAACCAATACAAGATCATCAAAAAACTGCTGGCTGTTTTACAGCCAATATTGCTAGAAAATTGAACAAACCATGTAAATTAATAGTGACAAGACAAAGATGACAAGATGTAGGATTTGTGATACAGTAGTAGCTTCAAGAACAGCAAGCAAAAACAAGTGCTGGATCGATGAAAAGATATGTGGAATATGTTATTGCCTCTTAGAATTTTTTAATTTTTCGAGTTACACAAGAGGATATTGGGGATATTAAAAATGGAAACAGAGATAAAAATTCCTAGATTTTGTCCTAATTCGTGTGGAGAAGTTTTGATTGCAACTCCACCAACTAACGATGAGTTAGCAATTTTAAAGACCAGACACCCAAAAGGAAGAGCATTCTGGCACATCAAATGTCCAGTATGTGGACACCAAAGTTTTATTATAGATGTTACATAAGTAAGAAGGTGTTGAACAAATGAGATGCCCAAGATGTAGCTTTGATGATGCGAAACTTTTTCCAAATTGCGATCATACTTTTGGCTGTCCAAAATGTGGCAATTGTTTTGTAAGAAAACCAATTTTACAAAAAAAAATTCTTTTATAAGAGAGTAACACATTAGTTTTTCCGTTGCTAGTATTACAAACATCGGGTTCAAACCCTCTGACTGTCAGATTATGACGACCATTATGACAGTACAAAAGAGGATGGCATAGGCCAAAGCCATGTATTGGTACTGGCAAATTTTCTCTTCTAAAGGTGGTGGATTCAATGGGTAAAAAAGGCGGTAAGAAAAAGAAATAATCTGATTTAATGTAGGTTTTAGATCAGTTGTTTTTCCAAATCATTGTGCTGATCTAAAAACTAATTTTTTTCTTTTAACGTCTTTTCTCTTTAGACCTTTTATCGATTATTCTAGTAGAAAGGCATAGTCCACAGCAAGGACACCTTCTACCATTTCATACAATAGAACAGCAACAGCCTCGACATTTTTTATGATATTGAGTTCATTTTACAATGGATGGATTACCGCGTATAGGTTTGGGATCAAATTCCATTCTTTCACATATTCCCTTACATGGAAAAGGCATGATTTTAAAAATAGTTTAATGATTATTAAGTTTGCTAAAGTTAATAAGAAACTCTGTTTAAAATCATATCGGTGGATAGAGCATAATCGCAGAAGTAACAATTACAGCAATGGCATCATTTTTGAGTGGCTTGGTATGCGGAATAATTATAATGTGGTTTTTAATCAAACATAAGGAGAGGAAAATTGAATCTAAAAATTAAAGAATGGAAGAAAATGGGTATTATATTTTCAATCTCCATGATATTTGTGGTAGTAACAATGACCTTGCCATTAGGGGTATTTCCAACAACAGGACAAGAAGCTCATGCAGAACAAAAAGGAATTAACCATAAAATATTTCTTCAAGATGGCATTACATTCAGTGACGATATACAAATAGAACAAATAGTAGAAGAAATAAAATCAGTAGAAGGAATTAATTACCATGTCAGCATATCAGATTCAATTGAAGCTACCGAGATTCTTAGATGATCATTACGAAGTAATTGTTCTAACAGCACTTATTGTACTGCTTGGTGTATGGGGGTATGTTGATTATGCGGATGCAGAATATTGTAGTAAAACATGTCGATCTTTAAAAGAAGCTAAAGAGGCTGAAACCATAAAAAAAGCAGAAAATAATATAGGATCTGTACCAGAAGCAAAGGTAATTCGTGATCTAAGTACGAAGAATTTCATATCATTGAGAGTATCAAATACATGTAAAAAATTGGATTCAACACAATGCCCAAATGAAAAAGAGCTTGCAGATATGTACGACAATTCAAACAAGTATCTCTCAGGTGATTTTTATTTTGATAACAAGACTCAGGCATGGAAAAGATCATCACCAAAAATTCCAAATGTATTCGAATTATACAAGTTCATTGATCACATGCCTTGGGTTCTATGGGTTAATCCAGACGACTATACATGGGATAGATCAAAGAAAATTATCATAGAACCATCATTACATTACATAGATAGAAGTGATAAGATTGATGAAAGTAGAATAAGATACGAGTATGAAGGTTTGTCAATGAAGCATTGTGCGAGTGCTACAATAGGTTGGGAGAATGGCGGTCAAGAGATTCTCTTAGATGTGTTAAATCATTTTTACTCAAATTGTAGAGAACCAGTAAAGTATGATCCAACTATTGAGATTTTTATGGGTTCAAAAGTTTTCGAAAATTGTGATAAGGCATGTTTGTACTATAAAGATAATTTCAAGAGGGAGATAAAAGCAGAGGCACTTTCAAACAAACAGCCTGACAAAGTTATCAAATCCACAGAACCTATTTGTTATGGAATATACTGTAAGAAAGAAAAACAGACCACTGAACAAACTGTCAAAAGTCTTGAAGATAAAGAAAAGATCAGATTAGAACGTTTGAAAGAGTTGGAAGACATACAGAAATGTGAAAGATTACAGAGAGAAGATAGACAGGCAGGAAGAACGGATATTAAGGATATTGATTGTAAAAATGTAGATCAGCGAAATAAATATCTAGTAGGCAGATGAAATCCCAACAGTTGACTTTACCAAAAGAGCATGCTTCCAATCCTGACATTGTAGAAATGCTTGGATGTATTACTGCGACTGATGAAAAGATTGCATTTTGTTTTAAATTATGGGTTAAAGAATTAATAGAATCTGAATGTGGTATTGACAAGAAAAATGGTGCAGATTGGGTAATTTCACACGCATTAAATGAAATATTAAATGGAGATTATTGTTCGGATGATGAGTTTAATAATAGAAACAAAATCTTTCCACCAAGCCTACAAGTATCGAGGCATACATAATATGAACTGCAAAACAAAATTCGATTTATTATCCTACTTAACTTGTGGGTTTGCATTATCAAATTTTATTTCATTTACTATTGGTTCTATAAACTATGACCCACAAAATATTTGGTTCTATACTCCAATGATAACAGTTGGTTTTACTATCTTTTTTGGAATTTGGTTTATGAGAATTAGTGATAAATTAAAGGTATCAGAGGATAAATTATGAAACAATGTCTAAGAAACTGTGATTGTCATTTTGGAGTTCCATTTGATCAGTGTGAATGTATTTGTCCTGCATGGTGTTATAATGAAGAATTTGAATATGTACTTAGAACAGAACCAGAACCTTTCATTGAATTTGCAGATGATGAAATATTGAGGATTAAAACAGTTGGCTAAAGGTAGAAGGTTTGATTCAATGCAGGATGTTTACAATATGGCTGTACTTGAAAAGTACGCATTGATCCATTACATTCATGCACTTGATAAGTTTGTAAGAAATAAGATTGGATGGCGGTTATTTGATGAATTATCTTGAATTAATACCACTTATACTAGGATTTGTTTTGTTGGGTGTAGCAATTTACTTTGACAATTTTATCATATTAGGTGCAGGATTACTATTACATGGAATTTTTATTATGAGAATAATGTTTCATTCTGAATTACAATCAATGCAGAATAGTAGATCAGGTCAATAATTAAAAAGGGATGATCTAAATTGCGACAGTCACAAAGAACAACATCTTGTAGTGTATCTTGTAGAGGTATTTGTAAAAGATACCCACCTACACCACCAACACCGATGATAGGGCTTGGATATTACTCATTTCCAGATAACAAGCGTTGCAGAGTATGTGATTGTTTTGTCAAATGGGAAGGGGTACATTGTCCATGTTGTGGGTTTCATTTGTCACGAACACCAAAAAATACGAAGCATAGAAGGAAAAAATTAGAAAGAGATGGAGTGGTTTATCATTAAAGGCATAATATATTCAATCTCATAGCACGATAAATTATTTTAAATATGTCCATGTATTAGATAATCAGATGGAAGAAGGTCAGATTTTATCAAAACCAAGTGATGCCCAATTACAGTTAGCAGGATATGTTAGAAACCTAAATTTCAAACAAACAACATATTGCTACATTAATCCATTGGGGTTTATTTCCAAAGATCATTCCTACTGCGCCCTTGGTGGCATTGCAAAAAATCTGGGATTATCAAATACTGTATTACTACTGCATCCAGATAAAGTGAAAAAGACAATAGAAAATGCATTGAATATGTCACCAGAAGAGAAAAAACAGCTCTACAGATGTCCTTATTGTAAAGAACAAGAAAGATCATTACTGGCAATGATCCCACATTTCAACGATACGCATAAGTTCAATTGGAAAGGCATCGCAGATAAATTAGAGATCTTACATCTTTTCAAAGTTAAACCAAGACCAAATACAAATAAAATAATAAGGGTCATCAGAATTTGGTACAACCGAGCTTTAGTAAATTAGAAACTTTTTTAAACAATAATTTGTAAAGGTCTAACATGGCTAAGTTAGTGAAACGGATGAAAATGTTTAAGAAGGTCAAGACTGGATTAGAAACAGGTGGATGTTAGTATGGCAAAAAGAAAAAAGAAAGTAGTAGTTGAAGAGAGAAAACCAGTCAGAAGGCTTGACGGAGAAGTAAATCCGATGGCATTTGGATAATAAACACTTTTTTAGTCTAGTGTTTTATTTACCATTTGATGAACGGATACAAACTCTCAGTTTTTATTTTATCATTTTTACTGGTTGGTTCTGTTTCAGTGATTATAATTAATTCAGATTTCGAGAACAATGATGTTCTAAACCCCAATAGATCAACTTACATAATTCCAGAATGGGTAAAAAATAATGCGTACTGGTGGTCACAAGGACATTTTAGTGATTCAGAGTTTAGTAATTCAATGGAATATTTAATAAACGAAGGAATTATAACTGTAAAAAAATGTGAAGGGATTTGTTCAGAAATGGAAAATGAATAGATGAATGATTCAATGATTGATACAATCAAAGCTTTAATTCTCTCGCTAGCTATTTTTGGCGTAACATTGATCTTATGGACAATTTTTCTTGAACCAATAGAACAAGCTCAACTTGATCAAGTTGGAAGAAACTGTCTTTTACCAGAGTGTACGTACACGATTGACCCATCTTGGTTGAATGTAATAATACTTGTTTCGCCTGCAATCCTGTCTTATGTAATTTTTGTAACACGTTTTGAATCAAAAAGAACAAACAAATGGAAAAATCTAGGTTAGAAGAAGAGATCAAAAGTAAATGTTTCTTTTCAGAAACAGAAATAGAAATCCTTTTGTGTACGTTACAAGATAGAGAAGACAGTGAGAAAACCAAACTTTAACGAGAGGGATAATCAAAAGGCATTAGATCTAATAGGAGAGATCATGAACGATCCAGAGATCAAACACCAGATTTTAAAACATGTAAACAAATCAAATGTATGAACTGGATTGATGAAATACTACTGGCGTTGATGATAGTTAGTATAATTACCATGTTAATTACAGGGGAATATCCAATAAAAGAGGCACATGCTCAGAAAGCAGTTGATGGTGTCAACGGTGCATTTGGTGGTGTTTCACAGAATCTTAGAGGTATCTTGGATGTTTTTAGTAGTATAGATGATTTCGTTAACGAGTTTGTTTGCCATGTCAAAGGAATGTTTCTCGGATACGATAATCTTCCAGAGGGATCAATATGTCTTTAAGAACATTTTTAGAGATTGCATTTGATGAACTTTGCAAGACACCAAAGGAAAAAGATCCAGAGCTTTCCAAAACACTTTCATGGATTAATGACAAAGCATTCAAAGAAGGAATAACAACTTATCAATTTGTAGATAAGATCATTAGAGTGGATATACCTAGAAATGGGTTAACTGTTGCCTGAACACAAAAAAATAATCGATAGCCTTAATTAAAAATATACAAAGTACTGCAAGAAAACTAGCTTTTCAATCAATAGAAGTAGAAAGCTAGCATTACTCTTGTGTTAGTTTAGAAAAGACGATCTCGATCTGGCTGACTAATACTTATTAACAGCATACCTAATTGATGATAAATGAGTTTCAAGTTTGTTTTAGATGAAAATGTAACTATTCCAGATGAACAACTTCCACCTAATATAATCAATGTAAGAGAACTATACTTCCAAAATGGACTAAGACAATTTGCCATTGAGGACTCTGAGTTTCTAAAGCTTGCAAGAAAGCTTGGATACATAATAGTAACTAAAGACAAAGGGTTAGCAATCAGAGTTAACCAATCAGAACAGAACGTTGTGTACGTAGTAGGTACTCACTATGGCAAGAAGTGGTATCTGATCCCTAGTAATAAGCGAATATCAAACAGAAAAAAATTACATGAGTTCACTACAACGTATGTCTGAGAGAGTTAATTTTTACAACCAATCAGCTTATAATCTAGCATGAGTAGTAACTTTAATGAAGAAATCACGAATGAAAAAGTTCGGAAGGTCAAGTGCAACAAGTAGTAGATTACCAACTGGTGGAATCAACTAATGAAAAAAAAGAGTACAAAGAAAGGAAAATCCAAAGAAAACTATAGTGGTTATCCAACCAAGCTTGATATTCCAATGTAGATTTATTACTAAAATAATGAATTTAGTAATGAAATTATATAAAGAGATTGTACAATTTTTAACTGAACGATCTCTAATCTGATAATTAGTTTTGTCAGAGTTGTAAGATTTTAATCCATTTTAGATCATGACCATTATAGTAAGGTGTAGAAAAGTATCTTGGTGGCAACTTCATTCGTAATTCAAAATCCCATTATGCCATAAATGGCGGAGTTCGTGCCTATTCTAAAAAAAGCTTTTAGAGGTTAAAATCATGTAGAATTTAATTATGTCTGACAATCAGAGTAGATCAAAGAGTCAAATTTATTTTTAGCATGCTAGTTTTTTAGAAAAATGTAGAACAAAGTATAATAATTAAAGATGAGGATGCCCAATGAAATATCAAATATTAAGAATTAGGTTTTCTTTTATAAGAGAGTAGTTTTGTACCATCAGTATGAATTGTCCGATTCACAACATTTTGTTTGATGAACGAACAACGGATTGTAGAGTTTGTATTGCTGAACAGCAACAAATGAAACTATCAAAGACCCTGAGAAATTAAGTGATGTTTATGTTAGAAACACTAAATATTCAAAAACCTGTTTCTGACAAACAACAAAATGGCTGTCAGCATGATAGAAAATTAAACTGCCCGATGTGTGATGACAAATTTTGTACAACCTGCATCTATACCCATATTGAAATACACATGAAGAAAACCCAACCTTTCATCCAAACACCCACCCAATTATCCCAAACTTTCATCTAAAGCAATATATCAGTTTTTTATTGTGCCTAAATCCAACAACAATTTAAGGTACTAGAATAATCACTATCTGATGACCGAGGATGATGGTGTACCATTTTCGATACAAAAAATGCATGTATGTGTAGTGCTTCTAGGTTCAATCAAACCTGACTCACTGTAGTAATTTAGCCATTCCATTTGATTACTACAGGTCATCTTATATCCCTAAAAGCCCAAACCCATCTAGCCAAATTGATAGATCGCAATACCAGAAAGAGGGAAGCATCATTTGAAAAGACTCGAAGGTTAGTTTACTACATGAACAATATTAGGAAAATTGATCCAAGCTTTCATACGGAGCTTAAATTCATTAGGGATGAACAAACCAAAGTCTTCAATCATACTGACTATCTTAAAGTCAGTCAGGTCATAAAGCACTTGTTACAGTTCAGCTAGGCATCTAAGCTGACATAAGATAGTATGAAAGCTATTGATATTCGTACACAAGCTCAACACCTATCAGAGTAGTTCATACTAAGCTAAAAGCTTAAGCTCATAACATGCTACTGTGTGTCAGATTACATTGTGTTGTCAGATTGATCATTGTGGTTACATTGATACCATGCCTAGTTAGATACAAATGTAAAGTAGGAGATAATCATCTGACAATCGGCTATTACAGTCAGACATTACTCTAAACCCCTTTTTTTCTTTGTGGGGAAAATGGGATACTAAAAACGAATGCTGGTAAAGAGTTGCTACTCTGTGTAGGAACGACTACAGGCATCGAATAAACTACATTCGATAAATTATGCCCTGTTTTCATGACTGAGGTACTATTACCCCCAGCTAGTGAGGTCTAATATCAATAACTGTGCTATGATCAACCTGATCAAGTAAAAATAGCTCTCGTATCGTGTCTAATGCAGACTTTGTTTAATTTCAATCAAAAGCTTGGTTTTCTTGCGAGATTTCGCTAATATTACTCCCTTTTTCTCAATATATAATATGTAGTATGACTAGAATCTAGAATCGTTGCCCATTGCTAACACTAAACATGAGCTAATAGAACTCTCTTTATTTTTTCTTTTATTTATTATTATAAAACAGGAACAAAAAATCTAAAAATCTAAAAATTTTAAATATTTTAAAATTTCTAAAACAAAAATTTTGAACAAATAAGTTTTTATGAATGTATTAGTACACAATGGCTGTGTCTGGTTCTTCGGCCTTAATAGCAACAGCTTTATCTCAACTAAGGAATGCTTACATATCTTGTATGATTAATAAGAATGATCCATACAACGCTGTGACATGCCTCTACAATATGTTAGCTATGTTGCCAGAAGAATCAAGACCAAACATCGATGACCTAGATGATGGAAGCAAAGACACAGAAGACTGGATAGAAGATCCAGAAGAACAAAAGGCTATGGCTAAGACGTGGGTTTACTTTAGAAAGCTTTCATATAAAGTTGAAGAAAGCGTTGCCAAATATGTTGCCAACGTTCAGACCAGAAGGCAGTTCTGATCTAGATGGCACTCGAAGAGTTTCCAAAGACAGATAACAAACTTGCACAGCAACCTTCAATCCAAGCTGTCCTAAAAAAATCATACGAAGGAGTCAAGACAACTCTCTTCACAGATCCAAATACAATGCAGAAATGGCCCATCCCTGTATCAATGAGTCCAACACCTACGATAGATCGCATACTAAATTATTTAGACAGGACTGGATTCTGTGGCATACTCAATATTGGAATGAGTGGTTCGGGTAAATCTACATGGTCAAGAATGTTAGTACACATGTTACATCAAAGAAGAAACTTTCAAGTGCATTGGTTTTACAGGGATGATATACAGAAGCTTGATCGCATCATACATAATTTAACTAAAGGTATTGATCATATTGTTATACTAGATGATGCAAGTTTTGCACTTGATAAGCTAGCCAAGAATGATATTAACAGAGTTGCACAGGCTTTGACATACATCAGACATGATGTTCGTGGAAAAGTAATCGTGATGATGAACATCCATTACTCCAAAGCGCTGTCTAGATTCTTTAGAAACGTTCCATTTGTTTTCCTCACAAGTATAACGATGGAAGAGGTTCATACATTCAGTGATGTGTTCCCACATGCTCGATGGAAGTTCAAAGACTTTGCTTGGTACTATCAACAGATGATGTTCAGTAATGAGTTCAGGTTTGAAGTTGATCGATGGACAGGAAAGAAGATGAAGTACTTAACTGATAGACCTTTCAGGCTGGGTCTAGCTCTTGAAGGAAACATTGTACACTTCTTTGTGTACCTGAGAGATTCATGTATGATATGTGATGAGGATTATAATGCAAAGAAGATCATGAACAGTGATGAACTTGTACAATATTATGTAGATGCTTATGGAAAGGACAGGGCTAGGTCAATGATTAGATTGTATAGCTTTGCAAAGCATGGACTCAAAGTCATTGATAGTAAGAGGCTTTCAATATGGAACAGCCTTGCAGACATGGATGGACAGAATCAAATCAATTGGAAGAATGTCAATGGGATTCTTGATAAAGAACTAACAAGGAAGAGAAGAAGAACCTACCTAAAAAAATCTGGGGTTCAATCACAACAGATTGCACTTGGAGAGATTGGCAATGAACCAGAAAAATCAGATGAGGAATTAACAAAGGAAGAAAAATTATTCAAGCAAGAGATGGAAGAGAACATGGAAGGATTAGAATCTGATCGTCAGACTATGAAAGCATTCAATGATGATCTACAAGATGTAAACAAGACAGAGGACTCTTTGGAAGGTGCAACGTATGAAGAGGTAGATAACCCTATTGATATGTCCTATGGTTATAGTGATCAAGAAGGTTCTGAGGTACAGGACTTTACGAAGGAACAGATATAGTATATTGATATTAGTACACAATGTTTATATAGAGTTTGAACCTATAGTATAGCATGAAACAACTAACAAAATTTGTAACAAGAGTCCAAGCAGAATGTAATCAATGTGGTAAACAAACTACATGCATTGTTGATAACATTACTTGGGAAGACAATAGAACTACAAACGACTCTGCATATTGTGAAGCATGTTACAAGGCAGATAAGTTATTTAATTCTTTTATTGAAGGAGTCTATGAGTCTGACAATATTAGGATGGGTAATGTAGTCAAAGCAATACAGGATCTAAACACAGAAGAACTAACATCATTCATTAATAGAGTTGGAAGTAGAATAGAAACCTAGCAACCTGTACAAGTTGCCTGTCATTTATAGAGGACAGGATGATATAGGATCATGAGCTGTATAGAGGACAGCTTTAATTTTTTATTTTTTAATGGTAAACCTTTTGGTAAACCTAGGTTCAAAGGTAGGCGTTATATAAAGCGGTTAGTGTTCACATGAACGCACAGCGCTTTATAAAACGCCTAGGTAAAAACCAGAGCAAAAAATTA
>Ga0214473_10003212_pt1 | contig 19900 bp, 20 predicted proteins | sample RVTome_7_FD_203509 | JGI IMG/M metagenome (GOLD analysis project Ga0214473, IMG submission 203509) | Soil microbial communities from uranium-contaminated site in the Upper Colorado River Basin, Wyoming, United States - RVT98D197 | ecosystem: Environmental > Terrestrial > Soil > Contaminated >... | reverse complement strand
GTAGGCGCGCATCGCCTGCTCGACGCCGCGCCCGTGCTTGCGGAGCGCGTCGCCTTGCGTGAACTCGAAGAGCAGGGCCTCGGCCTCGGCGCGCGAGGGGACGCTCAAGGACGCGGTCCGGGAGGAACGAGGAGGACGGGACCGGCGTCGTCCAGCGTGGCGGCGGCGGCCCCCGGCAGCGGCTGCGTGATCGCGCGGAAGAACGACTGCGAGATGAGCGTGTAGCCCTGGTCGTTCGGATGCAGGAAGTCGGAGAACAGCGCGGGCAGGCTCGGCTGCTTCAGGAAGTCGCCGTGGATCTCGGCCACCTGCGCCCGCTGCTGCGCGGCCATCTGCCGGATCAAGTCGTTCATGCGCCGCACCCAGTCGTTGCGCTCGGTCGCGTTGCGGTCGGCGTAGTTCGGGTTCACGGGCGGGATCGTCCCGACGATCGGGTGCGCGCCGGCGCTTCGCGTGTCCTGGACCATCGAGCGCAGCGCGTCCACCGTGAAGCACGGGAAGGCGCTGCGGCACTCCGGCTCGTTCCAGTCATTCGTGCCGTAGAGGATCAACGCGTACGCGGCGCGGGACTGCGCGAGGCTGCCCGGGATGCGTGCCTCGCCGGCGGTGCTGCGCGTCGCGGGTTGGCCGTCGTTCACCATGTCGGCCCGGCCCCAGAAGCTGCGCAGCTGCGCCCTGAGGTCGTCGACGTAACCCTCCCCGTCGGTCGAACCGTCGCCACGCGTGATGCTGTCGCCGAAAGCCAAGTACACGTTCGGGCGATTGCGCGTGCCGAGCGGGAGCCGAGCCGGCACCGGCACGTCGCCGCTCGCCGGCACGTTCACGCTCACTCCGGCGGACGTGAAATACGCCGGCAAGCTGTCGGCTCGTGCCTGGGCCGTCTGGGCGCCGTTCGGCACGCTCGGCAGCGAGAAGCGGCCGCCCGCCGTGGTCGTGCCCGTCTGGCCGCCGATCGAAACGCCCACGCTCGGGAGTCGAACGAGCTCGCCGCCGTCGGCGCCGCCGTTGCCGTTCTCGTCGTAGAAGAGAAAGCCGCTCACGGGCGAGCTCGGGGGGGGCGGCGTGGCACTCGGTCCACCGCCCGGGGAAGTCGGACCGCCGCCGCAGGCGGCGCCAAGGGTGATTAGCAGGAGGACTGCGCGGGCTCGAGTCGGCATCCGGACGCGCCAGATTAGCACAGGATTTGCTTCCCAAATGGCAACGGCGCTATACTCCCACATCCCTCCGGACCCCGGGCGCCGCACGACTTCTTCAAAAAGAGAAGCATGGGTGAAACTGCAGTCGTAAGCCGGAGCAACCGCCGCATCACGGCGCGCAAGGCGTGTCTGCTGACCGTCCGCTATCGCGCGGGGGAAGGCGACTGGCGTCCCGCCACCGCGATGGACCTCTCGCCCTACGGCTGCCGCCTCAGGGTCGGCGAGGACATCCCGCGTGGTGCCCAGGTCGCCGTCGTCTTCGAGGCTCCGATCCAGGACGGAGCGCGGACGCCCTCGGTCGAGGTGCCAGGCACCGCGATGTGGGCGCGGCTCGAAGGCCTGTCCTACCAGGTCGGCGTGCACTTCGAGGACTCGCCGATGGGGCTCCTCGAGATCTTGTCGGTACTTTCGTAGGGGGGTCTGGGGGGCGCGATGCCCCCCAGTGAAGCCCGTCTCACGCGCCCTGGGCGTCGTCATCCAGCATCTCCGGGACTCGCGACGCAACGAGGCTTCGGCCTGTCCCCGGCTTTCTCTGAGACGAGGGGGCTCCGCCCCCTCGATCCGGGTTGCTTGAGGCCGACGGAGTCGTTCGTGGACCTAGTTTCCTGATGCCGTTCCCAGGTATTTGGATCGCCCAGAGGCCTCGACCGTCAGCGCGCGCTTTTCCGGGTCAGCGGCCGACGCGCGCGTCGTGGACGCGAGGGCTTTTCTCCTCGGGGTGTCTGGCTGCGGAGCTTGGCGAGCACGCGCGCGAAGTCCGCGGGCAGCGGGCTGTCGACCGCGACCTTCGCACCGGTGACGGGATGAGCGAAGGCGAGGTGCGCGGCGTGGAGCATCGGCCGCCCGGCGAGCGGCCGTCCGCGCGCGCGCCGTCCGTAGACCGGGTCGCCCAGGATCGGCAGACCCAGGTGGGCCAGGTGAACACGCACCTGGTGCTGGCGGCCGGTCTCGAGCGTGAGCTCGAGTAGCGAAGCGCCGGCCAGGCGCTCGCGCAGCCGCCAGTGCGTGCGGGCCGGCTGGGCGGCTTCGCCGGGCGCGGCGACGCCGCGCCGCCCCGACACCCAGGCTTCCCGCACCGGCGCGTCGATCGTGCCGCTCTCGGTCCTGGGCTGACCCACGACGATCGCCAGGTAGCGCCTCTCGATCCGGTGGTCGCGAAACGTCCGGATCAGCCCGGCCCGCGCCTCGCGCGAGAGCGCGAACGCGAGCGCGCCCGAGGTGTCGCGGTCGAGGCGGTGGACGCGCTCGGCGTAGCCGCCGTGCGGTTGCCTGCGCTGGGCGTAGTCCTGCACCCGGCCGAGCGCCGTGTCTTCCTCACCCGCGCCCGGCGCGGCGGGGACGCTCAGCAGTCCCGCCGGCTTGTCGATCACGAGCACGTGCTCGTCCTGGTGAAGCACGGGAAGCGACAGGCGCGCCCTCGGGAGCGCCTTGCGGTTCGGGTCGAACACGACGCTGGCAGACTCGGGGACGTCGCGGCCGGCCTCGCGCACGAGCTCGTCGCCGACTGAGACCTGGCCCTTCTCGATCACGTCCCGGGCCTTGCGGCGCGAGAGCGCGGGATGCCGGCGAATCAGGAGCAGGTCGAGGCGCATGCCGAAGCGCCTAGTGTAGACTCACGCTCCGTCGCCCATCCAACCGGAGGTCTCGATGCTCGCGCCCCTGGCCCTGCCGCTGCTGCTCCTCGTGGCTCCCCAGGAGCCGCGAGCGACCACGCCCGAGGAGCCCTCCGCGCGCGGCGCCCAGAGGGTCGAGCGGTCCACCGAGAAGCCGGCCGAGAAGCCGGCAGAGAAAGCGGCTGAAAAAGCGGCCGACAAAACCGCCGACAAGGAGGAAGCGCCGGTCGTCACCAAGCACGAGCTACGCCTCGCGAGCGGCCGCGTGTTGCGCTACAGCGTCACGACGGGCCTGATGCCGCTCAAGAGCGACACGGGCGAGGTCGAGGCGCGGGTCTTCTTCATGGCGTACGCGCTCGACCGTACCGGTGGTCCCGAGACGCGCCCGTTGATGTTCTCGTTCAACGGCGGGCCCGGCTCGTCCTCGGTGTGGCTGCACCTCGGGGTGCTCGGCCCGAAGCGCGTGAAGATGCGCACCGACGGCGCCATGCCGTCCCCGCCCTATCGCCTGGTAGACAACGAGCACAGCTGGCTCGACGACACGGACCTGGTGTTCATCGACCCGGTGGGAACCGGCTACAGCCGGCCCGCGAAACCGGAGCTCGGGAAGAAGTTCTGGGGCGTGCAGGGCGACATCGAGTCGGTGGGAGAGTTCATTCGGCTCTACCTCACTCGCCACGAGCGCTGGGGCTCCCCCCTTTTCCTGGTGGGCGAGAGCTACGGCACCACGCGCGCGGCCGGCCTCGCGGGCCACCTCGTCGAGCGCGGGATCGCCTTCAACGGCATCCTGCTCGTCTCCTCGATCCTCAACTTCCAGACGGCGCGCTTCACGCGCGGCAACGACCTGCCCTATCCGCTGTTCCTCCCGACCTACGCCGCCACCGCCTGGTACCACAAGAAGCTGCCCGCCGACCTGCAGGCGAAGCCGGTCGCCGAGTTCCTGCGCGAGGTGGAGGCGTTCGCGGGCAGCGAGTACCCGGGCGCGCTGCAGAAGGGCGACCGGATGAGCTCGGCCGAGCGCCAGGAAATCGTGAAGCGCCTCGCACGCTACACCGGCCTCTCCGAGACCTACCTGGACGAGTCCGACCTGCGCATCGAGATCCAGCGCTTCTGCAAGGAGCTGCTGCGGCACGAGCGGCGCACGGTCGGCCGGCTCGACAGCCGCTTCCAGGGTACGGACGCAGCCGGCGTCGCCGAGCGGCCCGAGTTCGATCCCTCGATGGCGGCGATCCGGCCGCCCTACACTGCAACCTTCAACGACTACGTGCGCCGCAGCCTGGGCTACAAGTCCGACACCGTCTACCACATCCTCGGCGGCGGCATCGGAAGCCCGTGGGACTTCGGTTCGCAGAACGGCTTCGCCGACACCTCCGAGGCGCTCCGCAGCGCGTTCGCGAAGAACCCCGACATGCGGGTGTTCGTGGCGAACGGCTACTACGACCTGGCGACGCCCTATTTCGCGACCCAGTACACGCTGTCGCACATGGGCCTCGACGCGGCGCAGCGCGCGCGCATCAGCACCGCATACTACGAGGCCGGCCACATGATGTACATCCACGAGGGCGAGCTCGCGGAGCTCAAGCAGGACGTCGCCAAGTTCATCGCCTCGGCGCTCCCGAAGCCTTAGGTTCTGCGCCCGGCCACGGCCCTCGAGACGCTCGAGGAGGGCAAGCTGCCGGGAGCCGCTGGCACTCGGCAATGCCCACGGCTGAAAGGCCACGGGTAGCGGCGGAGCCGGTCCGCCGCGGAGACGATGGCCACTGCCGAGCCAACGAGCCGACGGATCGGCCAGAACTCCCGGGATGTGACCGAGTGCCGGGCGGCGGTCACCTCCCGGGAGGGCGCGCATCGTCCCACGCGGCCGGGTCCTGCTGGAAGTATTCCGAGAGGATCGCGTACACCTCGGCGTGGCGGCGTCTCACGAGCTGCGGGATCTCGAAGAACGCCTCGACCGCCACGCCCAGGAACTCCACCGGGTCGTGCGCGCCGTAGTCGTCGAAGGCCGAGCGTCCATGGCGCAGCCGTTCCATCTCCCTCTCCGCGACAGCGACCCACGCGCGTGCCCGGTCGCTGGACAGGCCGACGGGGATCCCGTCGAAATGCGTCTGGTCCACGTCGAGCAAGTGCGCGAACTCGTGGATCCCGACGTGGTAGGCGTCGTCGGGCACGTCGAAGCTCTCGTGGAGCGAGGGCACCGACAGGATCACGGTGCCCCAGGGGTGCGTCTCGCCCGAGCGCTCGTCGCCCCCGAAGGCGTAGTCGCGGTCGAAGTCGTCGGGGTAGAGCAATACCTCCGTGAGCTGATCCCACTCGTACTCGGGCCAGCCCACGCTCAGCGTGACGGCCGAGGCGGCCACGAGCAGGCGCAGCTCCTCCGTGGCCTCGACGCCGATGCCCGTGATGCGCGTCTCGGCCAGGAACAGCCGCACGTCGTCCTCGAAGCGTGCCCGCCAGGCGGGGTCCATCCGCTCGAAGTGGTCGTAGCGCTCGAGCAGGAAGCTGCTGTGCCGCGCGGGAAAGGGCCGTGCCAGCGCCGCGCGGCGCCGGGCCGTGCGCGCGAGCACTGCGCGCCGCAGCCCGAGGCCCGCGAGCGCGCCGCCCGCAAGGCCGAGACCCGCGCCAGGCCAGCCGCCCACGAGCCCGCCGAGCGCCGAGCCAAGCCCGGCCGCGCTCAGGCCGGCGACGCGGGCGAAGCGCCGGTCGTACGGCCGCTCCGTTCTCAAGGCTCCGCGGACTCCCCCGCGTGGCGCGCGATGAGACGCGCGAGCACGCGCGCGTCGATGTTCGCGCCGGTGATGATCGCGACCACGGGGCCGTGCGGGGTGCGCTTCAGCTTGCCGGCGCGCACGGCGGCAACGCCTACGGCGCCCGAGGCCTCGGCCACGACCTGGTCGCGGGCGAGCAGCGCGACGACCGCGTCCTCGATCTCGGCCTCGCTCACGCTCACGATCTCGTCCACGAGGTCGCGGTGGTCGAAGCCGATCTCGCCGATGCCGCCCGCCAGTCCGTCGGCGAGCGTGGGACCAGCCGGATACGTCAGGAGCGCGTGCCCGACGCGGATCGACTCCGCGAGCGCGGGTGAGGCGGCGGGCTGGACTGCGACGACCCGCACGCCAGGTGTTCGGGCTTTGAGCACTGTCGCCACTCCGGCCAGCAGGCCGCCACCGCCCACGGGGACGAGCACCGCCGCGGGCGCCGGGCACTCCTCCAGGATCTCGATCGCGAGCGTGCCCTGTCCGGCGGCCGTGCGCGCGTCCTCGAACGCGTGAACGAAGACCGCGCCCTCGCGCTCCTCGAAGGCGCGGGCGGCCAGCACCGCGTCGTCGTAGCTCTCGCCCGTCTCGACCACGTCCACCGGGAAGCGCCGCAGCTTGTCGAGCTTCGCGCGCGGAGCGCTCGTGGGCACGAACAGCGTCGCTTTCACGTCCCCGAGCCGCGCGGCGGCGAACGCCACGCCGAGCGCGTGGTTGCCCGCCGAGGCCGCCACCACCCCGCGCCGACGCTCGGCCTGGCTCAGGGTGGACAGCAGGTGGGTGGCCCCGCGCACCTTGAAAGACCCCGTGGGCTGCCAGCACTCGAGCTTGAGCCGCAGGTCTACGTCACCCGCCGCGAGGCTCGCTCGCAGCGGAGTCGGCCGCAGCTGCCGCGCCACCACCGGAGCGGCCCGCTCGACGTCCTCGGCGCTCAGGCGAGTGCCCATGTCCCGCTCACGCCGCCGGCGGACGCACGGGCCCAGCCGCCACCAGGTCGAGGCGCGGCTCGCCGCAGTGCTCGGCGATCCGGTCCATCACAAAGGCGCGCAGCGCGACCAGCGCGGCCATGTCGGTTCCCGCGGGCCGGGCGGGGTCGCCGACCCAGAGCGCGATCCGGCCCGGCCGCGGCAGGCCGAAGTCGCCGCGCAGCACGTGGCGCGTGCCGCTGAGCGCGAGCGGTAGCACGGGCGCCTGTGCGCGCGCCGCGGCCATGAAGGCGCCGAGTCGGAACGGGCGCAGGCCCGTCGCCGCCACGAAGGTGCCCTCGGGGAAGAACAGCACGTCGCTGCCGGCGTCGAGCGCGCGCGCCACGACGTCGGCGTCGGCGACGCTCTGGACGGCGTCCCAGCGGTCGACGGTCAGGTGGCCGCAGCGGCGGACGAAGCTCGAGACGAGCGGGTAACTGAGCACCTCGCGCTTCGCCACGAACAGCACGTCCCTCGGCAGCAGCGCGACGAGCGCGACGATGTCGGCGTAGGACGCGTGGTTACAGGCGAGCACCAGCGGCCCGCGGCGCGGCAGACGCTCCAGGCCGGCTGCGTCGAGGCGGCAGCCCATGAGGCGCAGCGCCGTGCGCGTGGTGAAGCGCGCGAGCGTGAAGCCGAAGCGGCGGCTCGGCACGAGCATGACCAGGGCCCACGCCGAAGCCAGGAGCGGCGGCAGCGCGAGCGCGAGCCACGCGGCATAGAGCACGCGGCGCGCCACGCGCAGCGAGGGACGCGCCAGCTCGCCGGCGGCCGCGAGCAGGAGCCGCGCCTTCTGGCCGAGCGTCGTGCGCTGCGCCCCGCCGAGCGCTCCCGAGACGAACTGCTGCTTCGTCGCGGCGCGCCGCACTTTTCCGCTCGAGGTCTTGAGCACGGCGCCGGGCGCCACCAGCACGACCTCGTCCGGCGGCAGCTCCACGGCGGCTGCGACGCGCTCGGTCACCGCGGTCGCGATCCGCTGGCGCTCGAGCGGGTCGCTGGCGCGCGTCTCGGCCACGATCACGAGCGCCTCGGTGCCGAGCGTCGCGTTCTCGACACCGAACGCGACGACGCAGCCGCGGCGAACGCCCGCGACGGCCGCGGCCGCCTCCTCGATCTCCTGCGGCACCAGGTTGCGGCCACCCTTGATGATCAGGTCCTTGCGACGGCCGCAGATGTGGATCTCGCCGTCGGCGCGGTAGGCGAGGTCCCCGCTGTCGAGCCACCCGCCCGGCAGCGTGATCGCGGCCGTCGCCTCGGGGTTGCGGTAGTAGCCGCTCGTCATCGAGGGCCCGCGGAAGGCGAGCCGGCCCACCACGCGCTCGGCCAGGTCCTGCCCGGCGTCGTCGATGATTCGAACCTCGTGCTCGGGCAGCTCGCGGCCGGCCGAGACGAACTCGAGCGCCGTCGTGTCCGCGGGCGCGGCCGGCTGGGCGCTGCCCTCGCGCTCGAAGGCCTCGCGCACCACGCGGTCGACGCGCGGCCCGCGGCCCACCCTGGGGACGGTGAGCGCCACCGAGCACTCCGCGAGCCCGTAGACCGGCGTCATCGCCTCGGGGCGGAAGCCGTGGCCGGCGAAGCGGCGCGCGAAGCGCTCGAGCGTCCCCGTGCTCACGGGCTCCGCGCCGTTCAGGGCCGCGCGCCAGGACGAGAGGTCGAGCCCCTCGAGCTTCTCGTCCGCAAGGCGTCGCGCGCAGAGCTCGTACGCGAAGTTGGGCGCGGCCGAGAGCGTCGCGCGCCGTTCGTGGATCGCCCACAGCCAGCGCTCGGGCCGCGCCAGGAAAGCCGTCGGGGGCAAGAGCGTGAGCGGCAGGCCGTTGTGCAGGCAGTTGAGCCAAGCCCCGATCAGGCCCATGTCGTGGTAGAGCGGGAGCCAGCTCACACCCACGTCCGTCGGCTCCATCTCGAGGCCTTTCGCGATCGCGCGGATGTTGGCGAGCAGGTTGGCGTGGGTCAGCAGCACGCCCTTGGGCTGCCCCGTGCTGCCCGAGGTGTACTGGACGAAGGCCGGGTCGGAAGCGTCGCCCTCGGGGCCGGAAACCGCGGCGCCCGACGCGGCGAGCTCGTCGGCGGTGACGACGTCGCGCAGTGTCGGCACGGCGGGTTTCAGCAGGCTCGCCACGGGGCGTGCGCGCGCGATCGTCACGAGCAGCGCCACGCCGGCGTTCGCGAGGATCGCGGACTGGCGGCTTGCGTACTCCTCGAGGCGGTCGAGGCGCAGCGGGGGATAGATCGGGACCGGGATCGCGCGTAGCAGCAGGATCCCGAAGAACGAGCGCAGGAAGTCGAGCCCGGTGGGGAGCATCAGTGCGACCGTGTCGCCGCGCCGGATGCCGCGCTCGCGCAGGCCGCCCGCGACGGCTGCCGCCGCGTCGCGCAGCCCGCCGTACGAGACCTCCCGCTCGCCGGTCGGCTTGTCGTCGCCGCGCAGGAACACGTGCACGCGTTCGGGGTCGAGCTCGGCGCGGCGCCAGAGCGAGTCGCACAGGGTCGCGACACCGTCGCCGACGGCGCGCGCCGCCCCGAGCACTTGCCCGCGCGCGGGCAGCTGCAGCGGCTGGTCGGGCGCGGCCTCGAGAATGGCCCGGGCGAGACCGGCCGCGGTGTCCACGGCGAGGCAGGTGTCGTCGAGCGCCCGTGCGAAGGCCCGCTCGAGGCGTGCCACGAGCTCGACGCGCTCGAGGCTGCCGAGGCCGACCTCGCGCTCGAGCGAGGCCGAGGCGGCAACGGCGCGCTCGGCGCGCGCGCCGCCCGTCTCGCGCGCAAGCTGACGCACGACGTCGAGGACCCTCTCGACCAGGTCGTCCGGCGCTGGCGCTGGCGCGGCGTCCTTCGTCTCGGCCATGGGCGCTCACTCTACGCGCGGCCCGCCGCGGGACGCAACGGCGATGGGCGGGCACAAAGACGAAGGGCGCGGGACCCTTGCCCGCGCCCTCGGACTTCCGCACGGAACGGCCTACCGGGTGCTACAGAACGCTGTCCTTGGCAGCCTTGGCCACGACGAACTTGAGCCGCCGGCGGGCCGGGATCTTGATCGCCTCGCCCGTCTGGGGATTGCGGCCCATGCGGGCCTTGTAGCTGCGCACGACGAGCTTCCCGACGCCCGGGAACGTGAAGCCGTTCTTGGCTTCCCTGTAGGCCATCTGGGCCAGGGTCTCGAGAACGAGCGCGGTCTGCTTCTTGGAAATGCCCGCCTTCTCAGCAACCGCCGCCACGATCTTCGACTTGGTCATCGCCTTTGCCATCGAGTTCAATCCTCCTCAGGAGTCGAGCTTTGAAACGCGCTCCATCTAATCGCGTTTCTCGCTCCGCTGTCAAGGGCGAAGCGCATTTCAGGCGCTCCCCTCAAGGGTTTTCGCGACGAGCTCGTCAGGGCGTGTCGCCCGGAGCGGACTCCCGGATCAGGAACACCGTCTCGTCGGGGTGGGCGAGACCGAGCTCTTCGCGCGCGAGGCGCTCGATCGCGCGCGGGCTCGTGCGCAGCTCTCCGATCTCGGCCGACAGCCGGGCGTTCTCGGCCCGCAGCCCCTCGAGCTCGGAGCGCAACGACTCGAGCTTCTCGCGCTCGCCCAGCATGTTGAGGATGCCGCGGTCACCGAACACCGACCCGACGCCCAGCGCGATGAGGGCGATGACGGTGCCGAGCACCCAGGCCCGCATCCGCGCGCGGGGCTCGCTTCGCAACGTCTCGTCACGCACCATCACTTGATCTTTCGCTTTAACAACAAGCGATAAACTACTATTATAACTCACTTTTCTAGGCCTGAGCCTGGAGCGCCACCCCCATGCGCCGGCTGCCCCGGCGGGTGGTGGCTTCCTGGTAGCGCCGCAGCTGGGCGACGAGAAGCTCGTTGACCTTCCGCAGGCGGCGCATGCCGGCGCGGTAGTCGCGGTAGGACTTCACGAGCTCTCGCGCCTCGCGAAGGCGGTCGGCCTCGAGGTAGGCGAAGCCGCCGCGGCCGCCGCTGCGCGTGGAGAGCACGTAGTACGGGCCGTGCTTCTGGCCGGTGCGGCAGACGCAGCCCAGCTTCCCGCAGACCCCGAAGCGTACGAACAGCGATCCCGCGAGCTGCTCGCGCCGGCGCAGCAGTTCCTCCACGAGCGCGCGCTGCTCCTGGAGCCTCGCCCTCACGCGCTGCCGGATGTCGTCGGGTGTGAGCGCCATTTCTTACAGTGCAAATCTTAAAAAGCACTGCAAGACTACGGAAGCGCCGCTCATGAGTCAAGCGTTTTCTTGCAGACCGGCGCTCGCGACGGGCGCGCGCTTCGGCTTGCGGCCCAAGCGCCGCGCGGTAAGATGCGCGCCAGGGGAAGGAGGCGAGGCGATGTGGCTGCTGAAGACCGAGCCCGGTGACTACTCCTGGGACGCGCTCGAGAAGGCGGGCAGGGCGCGCTGGGACGGCGTGCGCAACCCGGCGGCGCTCCGGAACCTCGCGGCGATGAAGCTGGGCGACCGCGTGCTCGTCTACCACACCGGGGACGAGAAGGCGGTCGTGGGGCTCGCGGAAGTGGTGCGGGCGGCCTATCCGGATCCCAAGTACCCCGACGGCAAGCTGCTGGTGGTGGACGTCGAGGCGAAAGCGCGGCTCGCCCGGCCTGTCACGCTCGCCGAGCTGAAGGCACTCGCCGTGTTCCGCGACAGCCCGCTCGTGCGGCAGGGGCGGCTCTCGGTGGTCCCGATCAGCGCCGCGCAGTGGGAGGCCGTCGAGACACGGGGGAGGGGATGAGCGGGCGCGTCGTGGCGCTCTCGAGCGTGGGCTCGGCCGAGGATGCGGAACGCCTCGCGCGAGCGCTGGTCGAGCGCCGCCTCGCGGCGTGCGTCAACGTGGTGCCGGGAGTCGTTTCGCACTACCGCTACCAGGGCGTGCTCCACCGCGACGCGGAGTGGCTGCTGGTGGTCAAGACGCGCGTCGAGCGGATGGCGGCGCTGCGAACGGCGCTCGTCGAGCTGCACCCCTACGAGTTGCCCGAGCTCGTGGCGCTCGAGATCACGGACGGCAGCGAGAAGTATCTGGAATGGTTGGACGAGAGCGTGCTAGAGGACTGACAGGGCTTGTTCGAGGTCGGAGACGATGTCGGCGGCGTCCTCGCAGCCGACGCTGATGCGGACGAGGCCGCCCGTGATGCCGAGGCCTTCGCGCTGCTCCTGCGTGTAGCCGGCGTGGGTCATCGTGGCCGGGTGCGAGATCAGCGTCTCGACGCCACCCAGGCTCTCGCCGAGCGAGCACAGCCGCACCCGCGAGAGCACTTTCTTCGCCGCGTCGAGGCTGCCGAGGTCGAAGGAGACGAGCGCGCCGAAGCCGGTCGCCTGGTGCTTGTGCACCAGATGTCCCGGATGATCCGGAAAGCCGGGCCACAGCACCCGCTCCACTTTCTTGTGGTTGTAGAGGAAGGGCGCGACCTGGCAGGTGTTGTCCTCGTGGCGCGGCATGCGCACGTGGAGCGTCTTGGTGCCGCGCAGCGTGAGCCACGAGTCGAAGGGCGAGAGGATCGCCCCGATCGCGTTCTGCACGTACTGCAGCCACTCGGCGTGCTTCGCGTCCTTCACGATCGCTACTCCGCCCACGCTGTCCGAGTGCCCGTTCAGGAACTTCGTGGTCGAGTGCACCACGATGTCGGCCCCGAGCGCCAGCGGCTTCTGGAAGAAGGGGCTCATGAAGGTGTTGTCGACGACCAGGATCGCGCCCTGCTTCTTCGCGACCGCGGCGAGCGCCCGGATGTCGCAGATCTTCATCATCGGGTTGGTGGGCGATTCGAGCCAGAGCATGTCGAAGCGGCCCGCCTCGGCGGCGAAGGCCGTGGCATCCGTCGCATCGATGAAGGCGAACTCGACCGAGTAGTTGGCCAGGATCTTCGTGAACAGGCGGTGAGTCCCGCCGTAGACGTTGTCGCACACGACGACGCGTCCGCCGCCCTTCACGAACGTCAGCACCGCCTGCGTCGCGGCCATCCCGGAGGCGAAGCAGTAGGCGTCCTGTCCCCCCTCGAGCGTCGCGAGGTTCTTCTCGAGCGAGCGCCGCGTGAGGTTGTGGGTGCGGGCGTACTCGTAGCCCTTGTGCTGCCCGATCCCCTCCTGGACGTAGGTCGAGGTCTGGTAGATGGGGACGCTCACCGCTCCCGTGGTGGGGTCCGGCTGCTGGCCGGCGTGGATGCAGTCGGTCGCGAATCCCATGGTCACCTCGTCGAAGGTGCGCGCATTATCGCATCGAGCGGGAGTCCGGGGTGCGACGCAGCACCCGGCTCACAAGCAACGGGCCGCGAGTGAAGCCCGATTCACTCGGGCGAAGCGAGCGGGGGGTCTGGGGGGGTGCGGCACAGCACCCCCCAGAAGAGGATCAACGCAGTGTGACCACGAGCGAGACCGGCTGGCCGTTGCGTACCACCACGGCGCGCAGCTCGCTGGCGGTCTGCAGCCGCGGCCACAACCCCACGAGCGTCGCCATTCCGTCGATCTCGGTGCCGTTGATCTGCGTGATCACGTCGCCCGCGCGCAGGCCTGCGTCGGTGAGCAGGCTGCCCTCGGGCAGGCGCGCGACCTGGACTCCCACCACGCGCCCGTCCTGGAGCACGGGTGTCACCGCGGTCTCGGCCAGGATCCGCGGGATCTCGTCGCCCAGCCGGCGCTGGACCTCGACTCGCTCCATCGAGCGCGCCGGGGTCGCGGGATCCTCCGGCGGAACGCCCGTTGGCGGTGTCGGCCTCCCCGCAACCCCCACGGGCGGGCCGGGTCGAGGAGCAGGCGGCGCCACGCTCGGCAGCCGCAGCACCAGCTGCTCGCCGTCGAAGTCGAGGGTGACCGCCTCGGCACTCACCGAGACCAGCCGGCCGCCGAACGCCGTATCGCCCACCGAGACCACACGCGTCTTGCCCCCGGAGCTGAGGATCGCCGTCGAGCGAGCGGAAGTGCTGCTGAGCACGACGCCCGCCACGGCCAGGTCCGCCGGCGCGGCTTCGAGCGCGAGCGCGAGCGCGAGTGCGAGTGTGAGCAGCATGGCCTCATGGCCACGCTAGCGGACGGATCGGCGGCTGTCAACGGAAGTGCACGCAAGCGCGCGGGCGTCGAGCACGCGCCTGCCGAGCCGGAGCCTTTGACGGACCAACAGATGGTCAGTACAATCTGACCATTTGAAGGAGGTGGCCGATGGCCACGGTGCCCGCGACGAAGTTCAAGGCGCAATGCCTGGAGCTGATGGACCGTGTGGCAGAGGAGCGCAAGACCTACGTCATCACCAAGCGCGGCAGGCCGGTCGCAAAGCTCGTGCCTGTCGACCGGCCCCGCAAGAAGAGCATCTTCGGCTGCATGGCCGACCAGACTGAGTTCATCGGTGACATCGAGAAGCCCCTCTGGACCGATGCGCAATGGAAGCAGTTCGAGCGCGACCGGTCTGCGCAATTGGAGGCCTGGGAACGCGAGTGGCAGACCCACGGGACCATCTCTGGTAAGAAGACCGTGGGACAACCTCCGCACCTGGCGAAGGCGCAGGCGAGCGGAAACCGGCGCCGCGAGGGGCGGTCTAGAGCTGCGGGCAGGCGTCGCCAAAGGCGCAGCGCCTCGTCCAGGAACCACCGCCCGTGATTCTGCTCGACACGCAGGCTGCCGCGTGGCTAGTGACCCGTCCCCGACGCCTATCGAGGGTCGCGGCGGACGCGATCCGGCGCAACAGGCTGCGGAACGGCCTCGCGCTCGCGTCGGCGTCGTTGATGGAACTGGCCTCGATGCTGGCCGCCGGCGAGATCCGACCAACGGGCACTCCTCAGGAATGGCTTCGCGCGTTCCTCGCAGAATCCGGCGTCGTTGTTCGGGACCTGACCGTTGATATCGCGGCCGTTGCGGCCTACTTACCACCCAGCTTTCCCGGCGACCCATTCGACCGATTGATAGCGGCGACAGCCATTGTCGAGCGGCTGCCGCTCGTGACTTCCGACACGCGGATCCATAAGAGCCGAGTCGTTCATACGATCTGGTGACCGGCTCCGGGGCTATTGTTGGATCGGCGTGCGGGCGTTCGCCCGGATGCTTCGAGTGCTAGATTGAGTTCGTCTTCATGATCCGGCCCCTGCTGCTCGAAGCTCCCAAGGCGCCCCGACAGGGGCTGCCCGCGCGCGCGCGCGCCTTCTTCACCGCCCGCTGGCCCGGCCGCATCGTGGCCGCGGCGTTCGCCGTCCGGCTGCTCGACGCCCTGCTGTCGCTCGCCGGCCTGGGCCTGCCCGACGTCCTGACCGTGCCCGCGGCCGTCGTCCTCTGGCTGTTCCTGGCCTGGCTCGTCTGGAGCGCGCTGCGCTGGCTTTCCGACCGCCTGCTGTGGCGCATCCGCACCAAGCTGATCGTCTCGTACCTGTTCATCGCCCTGGTCCCGGTCGTGCTGCTGACGCTGTTCATGGCCGTCGCGGGGGTCCTGCTGCTGGGCCTCACCGCGTCGCGCGTCGTCACGGCCGAGGTCGAGCGCTCGGGAGACGTGCTCCTGACCACGGCGCGCGCCGCGCTCTCCGGCCTTCCCGCAAGCGACGCCGAGGCGGCGCGCGCCCTGCCCGCGCGGCTCGAGCCTGCCCGCGAGCTGCACCCGGCTCTCGGCTTCACGCTGCTGCGGGAAGGCCGCGTCGTCGCCACAGCCGGTGCGGCTCCCCGCTCGTTGCCCGCCTGGCTCACGGGCGCGTCGTTCAAGGGCCTCGTGCCGCGCGAGCGCGAGGCGAGCGCACCGGACGAGGTGCTGCGTGCCGTGTGGCGGGAGAAGGGCACAGCACTCCTGGTCGAGCTGCCCGTCGACGCCGCCTTCCTGGCCGAGATCGAGCGGCGCACGACGATCCACGTGCTCGAGGCGAGCGAGATGCATATCGAGGCGCGCGACGAACACGAGCGGGCCGGGCGCCGTGTGCGCATCGGCACGGAGTCGCGCCAGGGAGTTGCGTTCGAAGCCGGCGGCCGCAAGCTGACGCCCAAGGATCCATCCGGGCTGCTGTTCGTGGCCCTGCCGGACCGGACCGCCTGGGAGACCGGCGAGACGGGCGCTCTCGCGGGCACGCCGTGGGCGATCCAGTACGACCCGCTGCTGCTGGTCCGGCGCCTCGCCCCGATCCAGCTCCCGAAAGACGCCAGCGGCAGGAACGTCCCCGACCTGCTGCTCTACGCGCTGGGCATCGTGGGCAGCGTTTTCGTCGTGATGTACGCCGTGGCGTTGGTACTCGGGCTGATGCTGGCGCGCTCGATCACACGAGGCGTTCACGCGCTTTCCGTCGGCACCCAGAAGCTCCGCGACGGCGACTTCTCGCACGTGATCAAGCTGCGCTCGCGCGACCAGCTCGGAGACCTCGCCGCCTCCTTCAACCTGATGTCGCGCGGCATCCAGCAGCTGATGCGCGAGCAGGCCGAGAAGGAGCGGCTCGAGGAGGAGCTGCGAATCGCGCGGCAGATCCAGATGAGCCTGCTGCCCGGCGAGGGGCTCGTGAGCGTGCCCGGAGTCCGAATCGCCGCTTTGTGTCTGCCCGCCGCGGAGGTGGGCGGGGACTACTACGACCTGCTCCCGCTCGGACCGACGCGGATGGGCGTGCTGGTCGCCGATGTCTCCGGCAAGGGCACCTCGGCCGCGCTCTACATGGCCGAGCTCAAGGGGCTGGTGCTGTCGCTGTCCCGCATCTACGAGTCGCCGGCGCGATTGCTGTGCGAGGCCAACCGCATCCTGAGCGCGCACATGGACGCCCGCTCGTTCGTGACCATGACCTACGCGGTGGTCGACACCACTGCGCGCCGCATGCGCTATGCGCGCGCGGGCCACAACCCGATGATCCACATGCAGGCCCGCACCGGCCGCAGCGTGATCCTCGCGCCGGCGGGGCTCGGGCTCGGCCTCGACCCGGGCGAGCGCTTCGAGGCGATCCTGGAGGAGAAGGAGCTTCCGCTCGAGCCTGGCGACTTCTTCCTCTTCTTCACGGACGGCCTGTCGGAGGCCATGAACCCCGCGGCCGAGCTCTTCGGCGAAGGCCGGCTGCGCACGATCCTGGAGGAGGGCAGAAGCCTGGGCAGCGAGGAGCTGCGCGAGCGGATCCTCGAGGAGGTGCGGCGCTTCGTCGGCGACGCGCTGCCGCACGACGACATGACGCTGGTCGTGCTGAAGGTCGTGCCCGAGGGACAGGCCGCGTGACAGGGGAGCGCGAGGCTCTGCTGCGCGAGCTGGCGGACCGGCTCGGCCACCGCTTCACGGACCTTGCGCTCCTGGATCGCGCGCTCACCCACGCCAGCCAAGCGAACGAGTCGCAGGCCCCGGGCCGCCGCGACAACGAGCCGCTCGAGTTCCTGGGCGACGCGGTGCTCGGCCTCGCGGTCACCGACCTGCTCCACCGCGACGATCCTGACGGCAGCGAGGGTCGGAAGAGCCGCAGGCGGGCGGCGCTCGTCAAGGCGGCGAGCCTCGCGCGCCGGGCCGACGCGCTCGGGCTGCCCACGCTGCTCCGGCTCGGCCGCGGCGAAGAGAAGACGGGCGGCCGCTCGAAGACGGCGCTCTGGGCCGACGCCTACGAAGCCGTGATCGCGGCGCTCTACCTGGACGGAGGCTTCGCTGCGGCGAAGCGCTTCGTGCGGGCCGAGTTCGAGGGCGACCTCGCGGCGCCCGACAGCGCGAGCGAGGACCCGAAGAGCCTGCTGCAAGAGCTCCTGCAGGGGCAGGGACGGCCGCTGCCGGCCTACAGCGTGGTGAGCGAGGAGGGGCCGAGCCACCAGCGACGATTCCGGGTCGAGTGCCGTCTCGACGACGGCTCGGCCACGACCGGCGAGGGTCCGTCGAAGAAGTCGGCCCAGCAGGCGGCCGCTCGCACTGCACTCCGGCACCTGCGCCAGGATGGCCTCCAGCAGTAGGACGCCGGCATCAATGGGCGAGCAGCCGTGCCTGCCTTCGAAGATTCAAGCGGCCGTCAAGAAACGCAGGCGCGGCAACACCTCCGCAGCCTCGACCAGGAACAGGCGCTCGGGTGCGGCGGGCACTGCCGCGGTCCATGCAGCGGGTCGCCTGCCCATGCGCTCCGCCATCATCTCGACGACGGCGGCGGCCACCGCCCGGCCGGCCGGACTCAGGTCGTGTGGTTCGCCGACACCACTCCAGTCGAACCTCTCGCGCGCTGCGTCGGCGACGCATTGGCGCGCGCCGAGCGCATCACGTCTCAAGAGAGCTGCCACGAGATCACGCAGGTCCACGGTCCGCCTCCCAAAGGTCTTCGAAAGCGTACTGAGCCTTGAGCTCGCGCCCCGGCACCAGATGAGGTTCGATCCGTTTCCAGACTGGAGCTCAGCACCGCCCGCTGCTTCAAGAGTGAAAGCGTCGGCGTCCGCCCGAGTGCTGCGAGTGCGCGCGCGAGATCGAAGCCGCTTTCGATTGGTGCCACGCCGGCGTCCCGCGCGGCGCGCAGGTGCAGCTCGGCCTTGGACGGGTGAGATGTGGCGAGCAGCGACTGGCCGAGGCTCAGCTCCACGTCGGGCTGCCCGGGATCTGCCGCGAGCGCGCGCGCGAAGTGCTCGGCCGCGAGGCCCGGCTGTCCGCGCTCGGCTTAGCCGAGGCCGATGCGGTAGTAGAGCAGCGCAGGGCTCTCGAGTAGCGGCTCGGTGCGGGCCAGGAGCGACTTCGCCTCGGCGTCCCGTCCCGCCGCCAGGTGGAGCAGGACCATCTCGCTCGATTGGTGGCCGCGCCCGTCGTCCAGCGCCAGGTTCCAGTTGCAGAACAACAGGAGCGCGGCGAGAGCGGCGCGACCAGCCCGACGGCCGCGGCGCCGAGGAGGGCCTGCAGCACCCTTGGCACGAGCAGCGAGGGCCCGCAGACCCGTCGCAGCAGCGCGAGGAAGTAGATGTAGAACTGCGACACGAAGTAGGGTTCCGGGCCAAGAGCCCAGTCACCACCCGCCGCCCGCTCGGCCAGCCGCACGTAGACGTCGCTGTGGAGGCCCCCGCTCGGCTGAAGCAGTGGATGGCCGTGGAGCTGCGCCAGCACGATCAAGCGGGCCACGAGGGCAACGACGATCGCCCAGAACGCCGGCGAACGCAGGGGCATTCGGAGCCGGGGTCGGGTCGCCAAGGGGAGGGTCACACTACCACGGAGGCCGCGCGTCGAACCGCTCGTGACGCGTCCCACCGGAAAGGAAAACCCCCGCGCCGGGACGTTCCCGACGCGGGGGCGGGTGCTCAAAGGGGGCGCAGGCCCCTCGCTCACGTTAGAAGCTGAACCTCGCGCCGAGTCGGATCGAGCGCGGTGCCTGGAAGGCAGTGGCCTGCAGGAACCGCGGATCGTTCCGTACGCCCTGCTGCTGGATCCGCTGCTGGAAGTTCGAGCCCTGGTACAGGATCGTGGTTTCAGGAACGTCCACCACGGCGCCGATCTCGAGCTGGGTCTGGAAGTAGTTGGTCGCGGTGTCCGAGTCCAGCACGTTGATGACGTTGACGCTCAGGACCAGGCGGTTCTTGTCGCCCACGTGGCTTGAGCCGCTCAGGTTTTTGGGACCGAAGGCCGGCCCCGCTCGGATGAGCGCCATCCCCACGCAGGCCCACCATTTGACTTGATCCCCTATTCGTCCTTGGTGACGCGCATCCCGCGCGAGGTCTCAGTTCGTGTCTCTTCGTTCTTCGTCTGCTCGAGGTTCATGGTTCCGGGTGCGGCTCCAAGAACGACGACCGCGTCCCGAGCGCGATGCTAGACTCGACCCCCCTGATGCCTGCAGCGTCGAAGCGAAAGCCGGCGGACGCCGGATCTGACACGCGGTGGGTGTCGCGACGTTGGCTCGTCCGACTTTTCGGGTTGGCAGTCGCCTGCGTCGTGGTGGCGATTGGCGTGTATTGGGGCCGGCTGTGGCCTGCTCCCCGCCGAGTGATCGTCGTCGGCCTCGACGCCGCGGATTGGCAGCTGCTCGACGCGTACCGCGCGGACGGGACGATGCCGAACCTCGCGCGGCTGGTGCAGGAGGGCCGCTCCGGCGTTCTCCGCGCGTTCAAGCCGCACCTGTCGCCGCTCGTCTGGACCACGATGATGACCGGCGTCAGCCCCCTGCGGCACCGGATCCTCGACTTCACGCGCTTCAACCCGCAGACCGGCGCGCGGGAACCCATCACCTCCGACGAGCGGCTCGAGAAGACCGTCTGGGAGATGGCCGGTGACCACGGGAAGGACGTCGCCGTCGTGGCGATGTGGGCCACGCATCCGGCGGAGGCCGTGCGCGGGCTGATGGTGTCGGACCGTCTGTTCGCCTTCTACGTGCGCGAGCAGGCGCCAGCGGGCGTGGTCTTTCCCCCGGAGGACCAGACTCGTGTCTTCGAGGAGCGCAAGCGGGTGGAGCAGGAGGTGTCGCTCGCCGCGCTACAGGCGTACCTGCCGTGGCTGACGGCGGACGATCTCGGTCGACTCGAG
>Ga0214473_10003211_pt1 | contig 19901 bp, 21 predicted proteins | sample RVTome_7_FD_203509 | JGI IMG/M metagenome (GOLD analysis project Ga0214473, IMG submission 203509) | Soil microbial communities from uranium-contaminated site in the Upper Colorado River Basin, Wyoming, United States - RVT98D197 | ecosystem: Environmental > Terrestrial > Soil > Contaminated >... | reverse complement strand
CCTACAGCAACCGAAATCCGGATGAAAAAGATAAAAAAAATAAGAGAAGACTTAGCAAAACTTCAAAAGAAAGAAGACAAGGGAAGAGAAATAGCTTCTGATGATTTAGATAAAGAGAAACAAAACCTAATAGAAGATTTAAAAACCTTACAGGAAAAAACAATTACCCAATTAGCTTATAAATTGAGACTACTTCCTAAAATCAATCCACCTGAACCACTTAAATCCAAACACCGTAAAAAAAGTAAATACTTACTCTACATTTAAAATTACTAACCTAGAACCCGCTTTTAAAGTGCATAAGCTTTTCAGATATGCACTTTTTTAGTTATACATCCCGAAACAAATCTAATGCTTTGGCCTCTGCGTCCAAATCCATAATATGACCGCCTTTCTCTTGCCAGGCGATAAGAAACCAGTCTACATTCCAAACCAGATGGTAACGCATACCTTGACCATTCCATAATCTGCGTTCAACCATCCCACCTGGCACTATTGCGGTATAATTCCATTCACCGCCACGATCTTTTTTCTGGTATCCGTGATATGCCAGAAAATTATTGACAAGTTGAGCACTTTTGCCTATTTTCCTACCCAAGGCCGCAGGATTCAACAGCCTATCCTCTTGTGGGATATTCTTCATATACTCGGACATCGGCAGAAGATGCGTATAGTCTATGCCTAGCTCAAACTTGATCCGCTTCACAGACTCGGATAGAACAAACGAGGGAGGTACTTTCATTATTTGGGCAGTCTCCATATCCAACTTAAGATTCTCGTTTGCAAACCGCTTTAAATCTAAATCTTTAGTCATTGCCTCAGTATCTTGTGATTTCTTTTGTATCATAGCGAGTAAGGCTTCCTTAGCTTTTTTCTCAAAATCTATAAAATACTGCCGGATTTCTTTTCCTTTCTCATTGCCTTCCAACATTGCAATATGTTTAGCTGAATCAAGAGAAATAACATATTCTTTACTCGGTCTTCCACCTTGTAGGTTTTTCTCTTTTTGGAGAAAAACTAGATAATCACTACCTTCTGTAAGATGTGCCTGTGAAGTTTTATCTATAATCCAATCTGCAAATTTGCTTTTCACTTCCAATTTTTCCCACAAATTTCTTGCATTAACTGCGGCAATTTCACTATCACCAAACTTACAACTTTCAATTCTAATTAACTCTTGCATAAACTTCCTTTCTTACCCAAAAAATGTGTAGGTGGATACCTACAACCCACCTACACAAAAAAAACGTTAATACTTGCGCCACTCTCTACGAATGTTAACAGGACGCCGCTTTTCTGGTAAATCGCCCTGAAATCTCATCATAAATTCTTTGGTCATAACCAAACCTGGCCGCTTACGCATTACTCCATTTTCATCTTTGAATTCCATTATTTTCTTGTAAAGACCCTCTACATCGCCAGTCTCAGGATCAGCGGCATATTTGGCAAACCGGCGTATCTCACGATACTTTTTCGCATACTCTTTCTTATCTTGCACATTAGCCGTTTGTGGGTCTTTTTTTCCCATAACATCCCATATCGTATATAACTTATCAGTAACATCTATAGAATTACATGCTAAAAGCTCATCCATAACTTACCCTTTCTTATTAAACTTATGGTCCATAAAAATATAGTAAAATATATAAAATCATATAAAAATTTTAATAACAATTATCGTTTATCGGCATACTATCCCGGTATTTTTAGTCAAAAGAGAACAATGTTTAGCAGGAACATATTCTTTATGAGAAACAAAACCAAGAGAACGGCCCATTTCGCCATAGCCTTTGACGACAGCGATTTGGCATTGATAAAGGACAACATCGCCCCGTCGGAATTCGTCAAATTTGCTTCTGTGGACTTTAATGCCAGGGTATATGCGTAAACGATGAACACAGGAACTCCCTTGTTGTGCCAGAAACTCAGACAGGCTATCTGTGAGTTGACCAGTCTTTTTGTGTCTGTTTTTCGCAACGATCTTTTTGTCGCGCTTATAATTTCTGTCTCTCACAGCATAGATAAGCTGGCGGTTATGCCGCCGGAATTGTTGGAATTGATAAGGAACAAACTGAGAGAAGCTTTTGTGCACAGAATCTTGGTTGCCCAAAGAGACAAGGTAAGCATCGGCACAGTGGCTTTTGGGCAATTGGTGCAACTGTCGTTTTTCTTTGGTCTCATATCCATAAGTTTTCGCGACCTGTGAAAATTGGGATACCAGCCAGTTATAGAAATCAGGCATGATGGTATTGAGGAGCGTGGTTGGAACATATCGTTTCTCCAACCCTTGAAAAACCTCATCGAGCTTTTCCTTGCTCTTTTTGTTTTTGTGCACTTTGGCGTGGCATTTCTCGCACAGAGTCACTAGATTTTCTGGTGTATCCTGTCCGCCCTGTTCTTTCCATACCAGATGATGAACTTCCAGGCGGCCACCGTTCTTCTTACCACAAAGCTGGCAGGCATGTTTATCCCGACAAAGCACGTACTCCGTGGTATTCCGATACCCTTTCATCCTGCCGCTTTGATATTCTGTGCCAGAAATTTGCTGGTTTTCCAGCTTTTGTATGTCGAATTGGGCATACTCCACGCTTACCTCTTTGACCGGCAGGATTTTGTTCGCCTTTTGCACAAAATGGATGTGCGTTGCTAACAGATGGCTTGCTGTGGGGGTAAGCCATCCCTTTGGCCTCTTACGATTGTGAAATCGGATCGCCCTGGGCTTGATTTTTTTGCAGACCAAAGGGTTTTTGATGCCCGCAATACGAAACTCCTTGCTCTCAAACAATGTACCTGCTTTCTTTGCCCTCCGTTGACTTTTCTCTCTCCTGTGCCTTCTGCGTGCACCACGGTTCATTCGCCTTTCCACCATCTTTTCTGTTACCTCTCTTGTCCTGGTCTCCAACTCCGCCAGATACACCACTTCTCCTGTGTTTTTTCTTACCGACAGCCCAATATGTCCCGCTCCTGGATCTATTCCCAGCAACAAGGGTTGGGTATACTCCTTGGCCTCATACAACAAACGTATGGTGAATGGTTTCCTTTGTACTACCCTCGCTTTTCCGCATTTCAGTAGCCTTCTAACTTTCCCAAACCGTCTCGTTGGCATCAGTGGCTTTCCTGCTTGCGAAATTACATATACTATCCGCATCTTACTACTCTTTTCTATTCTTATTCAGAATAAGTCAATCCCAAAGGATTGTTGGTCTCCCTGAACTAGATATTGGATTGATAGTGTTTGAGATTGGGAGTTCATCTACAAAGTACCTTTACCAACATCTTTACGTCGCGTGATAACATTTTATGATAAAATTATTTAACATTGTTATATAATTTTATATAAAATTGCTACCTCCGTTCTTAATGCAAAAAAACTCCGTACTAAGCATATCACAGAACAAATCATTTGTCAAGTCTTTTCCTCAAAATTCATTGGATATAGGATACCCAGAACCCGTCCCAAAAGTAGGATATAGAATACCTCGAACCCGTCCCCAAATAGGATAGAGGATACCCAGAATCCGTCCCAAAAGTAGGATATAGAATACCTCGAACCCGAAGGATATCCAGTAACCGCCTGGTTAAGCCTATCCCGATGAAGTCCTGATTTTACTTGACTTTTGACGTTTTTTGAAGTAAAATATATCAAAAGTAGAGAAAAAACAAAGATTTGGCTTGGATTTTGAAAAAAAAGAGGTATAATAACGTTGTTAGATAAAAATTATCGCTAAAAACGAAAACGGTCACAGAGTCTCTAACCTCTCGTTCTGGCGACCGTGAAAATCTGAGAGGGAAAGGGAAAAAATGGAAGATAAAAATGGCAACGGTAAAAAAATTGAGTTTTGCGAGTTCAGACTCGAAAAGGGCAAAGATACGCGTGGCATCATCCTTTTCGTAAAGTCTAAACCTATTTGCGACTTTTTTCGCAAAATAGCTGAGACAATGGCTGAAGCTGAAACAAAAGAAGGATCAGAAAAAATTGCTTATTTTTTCTACGAAAGTATAGACACATGGAGGGGAAATTATTGGAATTTATCCTCGAATTTTTCACGGAGTATCTCCGATAATTCAGCTAATTCTGCCAGATTTAGTCGGATCGGCGACACAATTTTTAACGGGAATTCAAATTATTCTTTTCTTCGGCATATCGAACTTGAGAAGGGAATAGAATTTCTCGTTAAAGAAATCGCAACAAAAGAAAAATTAGATGCCTGGAAAGACGCTTTCCAGATATTTTTAAAATCGTTCTATAAATCTTTCGTACAGACGTACAAGTCTGAAACGAAAATAACGATAGAAGAAAAGGAGTAACGCCGTGTCTCTTCCCTATCCCCAATATCGCCAAACTTTTTTAGAAAATTGCCTTTTTGCTGTTGAGCTAGAAGGCAACTTCAAAAAATATCCGTCTTCATCTGAATCTGAAGACGGTATTTGGAAGAATGATGGTTCAGTGAACCATCTCAAATATAAAAAAACCGGCGCATATAGCGGTGAAATTACGCCTAAAAAAGGTATTGAATACGAAAAATTATTTAACTTTATTAAAAAATACTACCCGCAGAGGATAGATTCCTCTTGTGGCGGCCATTGTCACATTCAGGTCCCGCTAGGCGTTTATTCTGTTTTAGCCCAACGAGAATTTTCTTTTTTCCTCAAAAAATGGCTGGTTGACTGGGGAAAAAAAGAAAATATAACCAACCAAAATTTTTGGAAAAGATTGGAGGGAAACAATCATTTCTGCGAACTCAGATATAATGCGGAGAGGCAATTAAAAGCTACCGCAAAGGATGATTCACGATATTGCTTTGTAAATTACTGCTATAATATCCGCCGTCGCGGTGACGGCAAAGCCAGAAAAACATTGGAAATAAGAGTTTTGCCAATGTTTAGACATAAAACGATTTACGCAAAAGCTGTATCTACGGTAATAGAAGCAATAATCCATTTTTCTTATTTCAACTCTTCGTCAGAAAAAGTTAGAACTTTTTTTGACGAAAAGACAGGAGAAATAGAAACTACAACAGAAACAAAACAAATCTTTCCCGAAAATTTTGAATTCTCAAGAGGAGAAATAGATCACAGGTACGAAGAATCCTCAGAAGACGAGGAAGAGCCAGAGGAAGAGCCAGAAGAGGAAGAGCCAGAGGAAGAGCCAGAAGAGGAAGAGCCAGAGGAAGAGCCAGAAGAGGAAGAAGAAGAGGAAGAAGAAGAGGAAGAAGAAGAGGAAGAAGAAGAGGAATACTCTTTTACAGCCTCTTTAGAATTTGAAGAAGAGGAAGAAATAAATGAGGAGTATCACCTTGCAGAAGAGTTAGAACTTGTCGCATAATCTTTATCTTTTATAAAGAAAGGGGAAAAAATGTGTGTCATTATCCTTGCAGAAAAAAAATTACCCTCCCTCGAAAATTTAAAAAAGTGTGAAAAGGAAAACCCAGATGGTCTAGGGTTTTCCTGGTTCAAAAAAGGAAAAGTATTTTGGGAAAAAGGACTTTTTAAAATAGAGGAAAAATGGGAAAAAATCCAAAACATTACATTGCCAATCGTTTTTCATTTCAGAATCGGCACGGTAGGGGGAAAAACCGCCCCATTATGTCATCCTTTCCCCATTTCAGAAAATGCCGATCTTTCATTAAATGGAGAAACACCCTTTGGTGTTCTTTACCATAATGGACATTGGGAAGATTGGAAAGAAACCTGTTTAAGAAGCTTAACAGCTCAAGGATTACAGTTTCCGGATGGAAACTGGAGCGATAGCCGAGCTATAGCCTGGCTATGCTACTATCACAGTGAAAATATTCTTTCACTGTTGGAAGGTCAAAAATTTATCTTTTTTTCTCCCCAAAAAATAAAAATATTCGGGAACTTCTCCCCTTTTGAGGGATGTTTGTATTCCAATCTTAATTGGAATTCCCCGGCAGCTTCATTTCCCCTTGCTTGGCCCAAAAAAAATTGGGACAATTGGGAATGGGAAAAAGGGAATAAAAAAACATGAAAATAGAAATTGAATTGCGCCACCTCTTTGAAGATGAAAATTACACATGTCAATTGTGTAGTGGCTTTCCGGCAACTTTTGCTTTTGGAGAAGCTAAAGTTTGCCGTGAATGTTTAGCAATATTTTTCCCCAAATTTTTCCCCAACAATTGACCGTCCCCCGGGTTTACCGCCTTCCCCGAAAAAGGCGGGCAACTTTGTTGAAGTTGTTTTTTTTTAGGGATGACCTCATCCCTGGGGTTCACTTTATCCCCCGCAAGCGCTCTAACCTCTCACGCTGCGAGGTGCGAAAAATCTGAGAGGGAAAGGGGAAAGATGTTAGTAAAATGGAATAATGGATTAGCCTCGGCGGGGCGCCGACCGAGGTTGGCACTTGTGAAGGAGGGGAAAATTTTTCAGTTCCTGGGAACGACAATCCCAGGGGTCGCGGTTATTACCACGACGGATTTCAAAAAAAATGGAAAGTGGTCGAATACTACTTTCCATTTGGAAGTAGGCGAAAATGTAGGCGTGGCTGCCCTACTAGCTCCCATGCACAATGGGCAGTGGGATAGCGTGGGAAGCTGGGATGCCGCGCATGCGACATTCCAGGAAATCGTGGGAAAAAACGTTTCTTTAGACGCGCTAAAGGCCTGGATGTTGCTAGAGTATCCGGGAACAGCCCGACGATTTGATGAAATCGCGGCCCTCCTCGCGGAGGTCTCCCTAGAGGGAGACCCTGTCGAGTTCTCGTTCGGTTCGCCAACGAACCGAGCCATAACTGAGGGGTACTGGCAATCCCCCAAAACCCACGGGGGCCACGAATTTAGGTTGCGGGGGGATTGCGGGGAATGGACCTACGCAAAAAAAGAGGATATAATCCCCCCCGCGGGGTGCATCATTCTGAGCATCCTGCATGGACCAGGAATGCACGGCGGAATGGTCACGGTGATGTACCAGATGGTCACCGTTCGCTCCAGTTAAATATCAGATAAACCTTGTGGCGCTCTAACCTCTCACGCTGCGAGGTGCGAAAAATCTGAGAGGGAAAGGAAGAAAATGATCAACAAAGAAAAAACAGAAAAAATGTTGATCGAGATGGGATTCGCATATGTGATGCATCCCACATCTGGTCTCATCGGTAAGGGAAAATTTAGTCTGACCAGAAAGGATGGAGGTCGGACTTATTTTAATGATCTGGAGAAGGAGCCATATCTGATCCATGCTGATGTCCGGGAAGATTTCCCGGAAATTTTACCACTGATCCCAGGGGTAAAATTTCAAATCTGGGCTCCTGTCGGAAAATGTGTAGAAACAAAGTATACCTCTGCCCAAAATTTCAGGAACAGAGAAGAGGGGGATGAAAGGGAAAATTCCGAATCTTATGACTATACCTCAACCGTGTGGGGGTGGGTAGATATATAGCCACCCCCACACGGGTTGCCCGCCTTTCCCCTAAAAAGGCGGGCAACTTTGTAGAAGTTGTTTTTTTTTAGGGATGACCTCATCCCTGGGGTTCACTTTATCCCCCGCAAGCGCTCTAACCTCTCACGCTGCGAGGTGCGAAAAATCTGAGAGGGAAAGGGGAAAAAATGGTAAAGCGATTTCAAATTGATGAAAAAGGTATTATTCGTGATGCGACGACGAACCTTGAATGGTGTGTCGGGCCGGACAAAGACACGACCTGGGCCGAGGCCAAAGCGTGGGTAGATGGCCTTGGGGAGGGTTGGCGGCTGCCCACCGTGGAGGAATTGCAGGGTCTTTATGAAGAGGATAAAGGGACACGGAATATTGATCCCGTGTTTAAAATGAGCGGTTGGTGGGTGTGGTCGGTGGAGAAAGGTTCTTCTTTCGCGCGTTACTTCAACTTCTACAACGGCAGCGCGAGCTCGAGCAGCCGCGATCCCTCCCTCGACGGCAGGGGTTTTTCGGTGCGTTCCCTTTAGCCCCCGGGTTTACCGCCTTTCCCCGAAAAAGGCGGGCAACTTTGTTGAAGTTGTTTTTTTTTAGGGATGACCTCATCCCTGGGGTTCACTTTATCCCCCGCAAGCGCTCTAACCTCTCACGCTGCGAGGGAAAGGGGGAAAAATGCTAGAAATCTTACTCCACGAAAAAACCGAAACTTACGAGAGTGATAAAAAGACTCTCACTAAAATTTTCGGAAGACAAAATGCGGAAAAGATAGCTGCGATCTGGCCGTCAATTGCAGCTATCTTTAAAGAACAAGGGAAAATCAACCTATTGCCGCCTGGCTTGGGGGGAAAAATTGAGGCAATCCTAGAATTTTGCAAAAATTCAGGAGAATTACATATCCAAGATGCCCTTAATTCTGCCGAACAAGCATTTGCCTTTTTTTCGCCAAGAATGAAGGGATTACAGCAAGAGGAATTCTATGCAGTATTGCTAGATAGTAAACATCGCATAATCAGACTTTCTTTAGTATCTATAGGTAGCTTAAATTTCACTATCGTACTTCCTAGAGAAGTTTTCGCACCTGCCTTGGAAGCTAGGGCGGCAAGTATGATTCTTGTGCATAATCATCCTTCCGGCGATTCCATGCCAAGCCGGGAAGATATCCAAGTCACCAAAAGATTGGTGGAAGTGGGGAAAATTGTCGGCATCGAAATATTAGATCATATAGTTATCGGCGATGGCTATTATACCAGCTTTCTGGAACAGAAATTAATTTAGGGGAAGGAAACTAATGTCTATCAATCTTGAAAACATGAAAAAGACGCTTGCCGCAAACAGAAAAGTCTTTCTGTTTGAAAAATACCTCGCATCGCGAAGCGAGGAACACAACAGGTCATTTTTTGTTTTGGAGATATCTTCACGGTTGCCTGCAATTTACGACAAAACAAATATGCCTTATTACTCTGTCCGATATTGCGACCGACTCGGACGAATTATGTACCGTATGGTCGCTGAAATCTACATCAAAGAATCTTGCAGAAGAATAAGTCCTAAAAAAGCTTATCAACTGTGTCCACAAATTATGGTAAGTTAAGCCCTGGAATCTATGTCTGGGGCTTAATTACTTCTCAAAGAAAGAAATTGAGGAAAAAACAAGAGTTAAATTTTCGTAAAAAGGGAGTCAATCATGCGAAAATCCATCTATGAAACAATCTACACCAAACTTTTAAAGCTTTGCCCTGACTTTCTTTCAGTTTAACTAAAGAAAGGAGTTCCGCTTTTGAGGAGAAAAACAAGGAGGCATCATGCAAATGAAAACATAACAACACATTGAAGGAGAAAACACAACAGAAGAAAAATGTCCGTTCTAAACTGTATCTATAGTCTTCTACTCCTCCCACATTTGATGGAAGGGAGGAGTAGGTTTTTTAAAGAAGCCAAACAAAAAAGGAGAAAATAATGTCAAAGCAATTGACGAAAGATAATTATCAGCTTGCAGAGCGTTTTATTCAAGACGAAAAAGGTATTATCCGCGATACTAAAACCAATCTAGAATGGCAAGTAGGCCCAGATAAGGATACGACCTGGGCCGCGGCCAAAACGTGGGTAGATAGCCTTGGGGAGGGGTGGAGGCTGCCAACTGTGCAAGAATTGCAGGGACTTTATGAAGAAGGTAAGGGTACGCGAAATATTGATCCAGTATTCGGAATGAACGGCTGGTGGGTGTGGTCAACGTCGAGTGGTTCTTCTTTCGCGCGTACCTTCAGCTTCTACTACGGCTGCGAGTCCTCGGGCAACCGCGGTTACTCCCGCTTCAGCAGGGGTTTTTCGGTGCGTTCCCGAAGATGAGTGGAGTGGTGGGCTAACGTATTAGCCCACCAAGACGTTTCTTCCCGCCCTTATGGGCGGGGGATTACGTCTAATTTTATCCTAAATGCAGCGGCAAAAGCATTCATTTACAAACGTAAAAAGGGAAAGGGAAAAAAATGAAAGAATTGGAAAAATTCACAATGGTAAGTCATATAAACCCGGACGTAGACCTCTGCGCTTGCGCCTGGGCCTGCAAAGCAAAAACCGTTATTTTGATACCCGCCAACGCCAAAGAACTCCCGCCAGACATGCCCGCATCGGTCGTGGTACTTGACCACGACTTGGGATTGAAGGGAGACAAGAAAAATTGCGCCTTCGCCTCTTTCGTTAAAAAAGAGGGGATCGCCGTATCTCCTGATCTTCTAGAGGAGATAAACGAGCAGGACACCACTGGCAAGGTAGAAAAACCGCGCTTCTCCCTAGCGGCAATCCTTGCCGCTTTACGCAAAATAAACACCTCCGACCAAGAATGTATTGCCCTGATGGGCAAAATTTTGGAGGGAATCAATTCTTTATGGCTCGACAGAACCACCGCCCTGAAAATTATTCAGAGGGGAGAAACTGTAGAAACTAAATCCGGTGAAAAATTCCTGATTCTCAAAGAAGAAACAGGCCCGATGGTCGGCATCGTGGCAAATGAACAGGGATTCTCCGGAGCACTGTATAAAAACGAAGAATCCTTGGGGATAACTCGTTACCCTGGACGCGACATTCCTGACCTCACAAAAATAAAGAAATTTGTGAACGAGGAAGGATGGTTCTTCCATCCCCAAGGATTTTTGGCTTGCCGAGGTTCTAGAAAAGCACCCGCAACCAGTCCCTCAAAATACTCCCTTGAGGACATCAAGGGATGGGTAAAAAAACTATAACCGTAACCGTTTTTATCCGCTTCCTCAGATGAGGAAGCGGAAGCTTTGACATATCAAGAGACCTGAAATATATGGATAAAGACCCGCAAGCGTATAATCCTTCTGAATTTTTAGAAACTTTATTGGGGTTGCCCCAAAGCTTTACAAAGCCTTTGTTAGAAACAATTCATAAAAAATAACTTTTTTTTACTTGACAATCTATAGAATATCTATAGAATGTCTATAGATATTCTAAACCATTCCCACTTCAAAAGAAAGGAGTTCCGCTATGGAACAACAATCCAACAATCCAATCAAACCACAAAAGCAAGAATTACTTGCGCCTACACAAATAGACTGCAAAGAATTCTTTCTAAATAATGCAGATGAAAAGTTAGGTAACAACCTACTTTTCTACAGAATCCAGCAAAAGTTATCAAAAACCCTACAACCAGGCAACTTTACTATTTCCCTGTCGGGCAAGCAAAAAAAAGAGGTAAAATTTGTGTGGCTAATCACAAATTTTTCTCGTATAAACTGGGGTACTTATGACCCCTCCAATCCAAAGAAAGAGCCGCTTTGTCGGTCCCTGTCTGGTGAAATTCCCGACTCTGGTACAGAAATGCGAAAAACGGCCTGTGGTGTATGTCTTGATGCCAAATGGCATGGACGCCAAAAGCCCCCGATGTGCGCAGAAATGTTTTCCCAACTCTGTTGGGATACAGAAGACAATTTGCCTTTTATTATTGGCTTTAAAAGGACCGCCATAAGCCCACTGCGTAAATTGAAGACATATCTTCAAGCAGAAACAATCAGACGAAAAATAAAATCGCCTTGGTTATTTGCTTTCAAGTTAAAACTTACTCTTCTGTGCGTAGAAGAAAAGGGTGGATACTACCTGCCAGTATTCGACATACTGGAGGAAAATAAACAAGAAGAAATGGAAATGTATATGGGATATGCCAAAAATCTCATCAGTACATTTGTAACCATCGCACCGGAAGAAATCGCTTCTAGCGAAGAAGAAATCCAGGAAAACTCCGATACTGCACAAGAAGAAAAAACACCGTTTTAAACTGTTTCCATAATCTTAAACTCCTCCCGCATTGAGAAAAAGGGAGGAGTTCTTTAAAATAAAGGAGAAAAACCATGCAAGTAAGTTGTATTCAAAACTACAAATTACAAGGATTGCAAGAAGTATGGCCTTTAATCCGCCGTTTTGACGGACTAAAGATGGATAGAATTCTCAAAAGAGAAGCAATAAAAGCCTTTTCGGGGCCTAGAGGGCTACAATTCGAGTTGCCAAATAATGGAAATTCCCCATTGTTACTCGATTATACTAGCGATGTTTTGGAAAACATCGCTACTTATTGCGATATTGACAAAGGCGATTTGCAAAAAGAAGCTGAAAAGTATCCGCATATAGCCGCAATGAGAATCAATGCCTGGATGAGAGACGAAGCGCCCCTCAATAAAAACAAAAAAAGGCCCGTCACTCTGGCAAACACAAAACACCTTATCCGCGCCTATCGTTCTGACCATGATCTCATGGAACTTGGCATACAAGACGGAGTACTTAGGGCGATTAAAAGCGACCGCTTTAAATTAGGACTTGATGCCTCAGACGTTTTAAGTGTACTGATGAAACTTCTTTTGGATAAAAAAGACACCTGGCAGGATGTAAAAGTAGAAGTATCCGCAAGCGATCAGATAGTACACTTCGTAGTAGAAAATCGCTCTCTCACAAAGGCGACAAAGTTAGGTGATTTGATTTGTGCATCTTTGAGAGGCAGGACAAGCGATATAGGAAAATCCTCTCTCATCATTGAAAGCCGGGCCGTAAAACTTGTCTGCTTAAACGGCATGACAACGGGATACGATATGAAAAAAGCCCATCTAGGTAAAAAGCAAGATGAAGATAACTTCGATATGTATTCAGATACTACCAGAAAATTACAGACCGCAACGCTTCTTTCTGAAATGTATGACGTTATGAGTGTTTGTTTTGATGAAATGGCTTTTAGCAAAGTCATTTCAAAGATAGACGAAAACCAGGACATACATGCGACAGATGAACAGGCCAAGCAAGTCTTTGAAACCGTGACCGTAACAAGCGGCCTTTCTGATAACCTGAAAGATGCACTATTTTCAGCCTTCCTTCAAGAAAGAAAACCAGATAATTCCCGTAATACCACGAAAGACGGAGTTGTCCAGGCTGTAACACATTTCGGAAGACAACTTGCTATTGCGGAGAGTTATGAAAAAGCCATAACTCTCGAAGATTTGGGCGGGAAAATCTTCTCCCTCAATTCTGACCAGTGGAGAGAACTTATAACCGTTGCACCTAAACAAGGCGCAAAAATCTTGAATTAACCCAAACTAGGGATGCAGAATTCTGCATCCCATAAACCTTTAAACCTTTTATTTAGGAGATAAATTATGAAACTCATCGCAACAATCAAACTCTCTGAAAAATGCCGTCAAGCTCTTGCCATCGAAGGCAAAGACGCGACCTATACCGCGACTGTGGAATATCCCGGAGCAATTCCCGCGGAATTGCTGGATATGAATTTAGGGAAGTTAGGTCCCATGTACTATGAAATCGGAGAAAAAGGCGGCTATTATTCCTCCAAGGGTATCAATGTCTATGCCCCTAAACAAGAAATCCGGTACGTCGGAAATACAGAATACAAAACATGGAGAATCGAACAAGAAAAAGAAGTCTTATTCGATTCCGCATTTCCAACAATTGAAGAATTCATCGCAACACTCCAAAAGAACAACGTAGCCGAACTTTCTGAAACTCAGAAAACCGAAAACGAAAAATTTCTCAAAGACAATGAAGCGGCACAAAAAGAGGCACAAGAAGCGGCACAAGAAGCGGCACAAAAAGCAGCACAAAAAGCAGCACAAAAAGAGGCACAAGAAGCGGCACAAGAAGCCGAAAACACTACCGCCCATGCCCATTTCAGAGCGTGGGCATTGGGGGAAGGAACGCCATACCTCAAATCTCTCATTTCGGAAGAATTTGAATGGGAAAAAATAGCGCAAGAAGAATGGATTGCAAAGACAATCGAAAACTCGGGAATAGACCTAAAGACGGTCACGAAGAAGCCATACGACAGATACCATGTTGAAAGAGCACACCTACCTACCCCCTCGCCAGAAGAATTGGCCGTCTGGAAAAAAGTCAGAGAAAGCAAGCTCCCGGATTCATGCATGTTAGAACTTGTCACTGCGACATACGAAGACAAAGAAAGCGATGATGCGACAAAAAAGACCGAACTTGAAATCACTTTCAAAACTCCGATCGGAGAAGTAGTAAAACGATTTCTTGTAAAATAATCTTGCATGGTTGCGATCTTTTGTCCCTGCCTAACATTTCGCGCAGGGACAATTTCCAAACCTACCCTTTGTTTATCTACAAAAAAGTAAAAAGACTGTAAAGCGTCAAATTTCTTACGAAATCATCTTGATTTCAGTAAATTCACTTCAAATGGAAATACAGAGGGCAGATTTGGCAATAATTAAGGAGAAAAACTATGCAAATCGGACAAATCAATTATACATCCAGAGGTATCCTCTATCCTACTTTAAGCGAACCGCCCGCAAGGAAAGTTTTGGGTATCCTATATCCAATGAATCTGGAAAAAAGAGAACTTAGATTTACATAAGAAAAGGTACAATCCATGCTAAACTACGACGATTTTCTGGCAACAAAACATCACACCAAGCCATTTTCAGGCTTAGATTGCGATATAACCAACCAATATCCCTTTGAATTTCAAAGGGATATTGCTAAATGGTCTTTGCGAAAAGGAAAATCCGCAAATTTCCTAGATTGCGGCTTGGGAAAAACCATAATTCAACTTGTCTGGGGAGAAGCTATATCTAATACCACAAAAGGAAAAACGCTAATCTTAGCTCCGCTTGCCGTGGCACATCAAACGATAAGAGAAGGCGAAAAGTTCGGTATACCTTGCATATATCAACGCAAAGAAGAAAAAACCACTTGCCCGATTATCGTAACAAATTACGAAATGGTGGAATACTTCAATCCTGATAACTTTGCAGGAATCGTATTAGATGAAAGCTCAATACTTAAAAGCTTTTCAGGTAAAACAAAACAAAAGCTTATCGCAAAATTCAAAAATACACCCCATAAACTAGCCTGCACTGCAACTCCTGCACCTAATGATTTTGAAGAAATTGGGAATCATGCAGAATTTTTGGATATTTGCACCAGAAGCAATATGTTAAGTCATTATTTCATCAATGACCAAAAACTAGAAGGCAGTAAATGGCGACTTAAAAAACACGCCGAAGAGCCATTTTGGAAATGGCTTTGCTCATGGGCAGTTATCATGAACAATCCTGCTGACCTGGGATATGAAGCAAATGGCTTTATATTGCCACCAATCAATTTCTATGAACACGCCATAGAAGTAGAGGCAAAAGACTACCTTTTCAACGTAGGTGATGTAAAGGGATTATCGGGTCGTATCAGAGAGAGAAGAAACACTATAGACGCTCGCTGCGAATTCGCAGCAGAGTTAATCAATAAATCCAATGAAGCATGGTTGATTTATTGCGGCCTAAACGATGAATCGGAATCATTAACCTCTCTTATCCACAATTCCATTCAAATTCGTGGAAGCGATAGTATAGAAAACAAAGAAGAAAGACTTTTAGGATTTGTAACCGGCAAATATCCCAAGCTTATAACAAAACCAAAAATTGCCGGATTCGGAATGAACTTCCAGCATTGCCATAATATAGCTTTCATAGGATTGTCAGATTCATACGAAGCTTTTTATCAGTCAACGAGACGATGCTGGCGATTTGGACAAAAAAGCCCCGTAAATATCCATATCATTATCAGTGAAAATGAAGGCAATGTTTTAGAAAATGTGAGAAGGAAGGAGGCGTATAGTAAAAAAATGATGGAAGGAATGATAAAAAACATGTTAGAAATAACAAAAACAGAAATCAAACAAAAGGTAGATACTATCGAAATCTATAACACAAAAGAAATAAAGGGTAAAAACTTTACCTTTACAATGATTTTAGGAGATTGTATCGCTGAAATCGAAAAAATACCCGATAATTCTATAGACTTCAGCATATTCTCTCCGCCCTTTCTGCAATCCCTTTACCAATACACCGATTTAACAAGAGATATGTCAAATTGCAAAAATGACCAAGAATTCTACGAACATTACAAATTCCTCATAAAACACCTTTTCAGAGTGACAAAGCCCGGAAGACTTGTGAGCTTTCATTGTATGAATGTGCCCTTTTTAAAAGAAAAAGACGGATTCATAGGACTTAGAGATTTCAGAGGAGAGCAAATCAGACTTTACATGGAAGTTGGATTTATCTTTCATAGTGAAGTTTGTATCTGGAAAGACCCTGTTATTCAAATGCAAAGAACTAAGGCATTAGGATTACTACATAAACAAATCAAAAAAGATTCTTCAATGTGCCGTCAAGGCATCCCAGATTATCTTGTAACCATGAGAAAACCTGGTGAAAACTTGGAAAGAATAACTCACACATCAGAAGAATTTTCCGTTGCCAAATGGCAAAACTACGCTTCACCAATTTGGATGGACATAAATCCATCTAACACACTGCAAAAAAACAGTGCCAGAGATGAAAAAGACGAAAAACATATTTGTCCTTTACAACTTGAAGTAATCCAGAGGGCCTTGGAACTTTGGACTAACGAAGGAGACTTAGTTTTATCACCATTTGCTGGAATCGGAAGTGAAGGATACGTTTCACTTCAAATGAAACGTAAATTCATAGGCATAGAAATTAAACAAAGCTACTTCAAGCAAGCCGTTCTAAATCTCCAGCAAGTGGAAAAAGAACAAAGAGAGCAGGGGAAATGGGACTTCGATGAAGAAGAATTCGATAAAAAAGAACAAGAATTTGATAGCCAAACACCAGACGATTAAAAACAAGTTTTGACTCGAAACTTGTCATAAACCATTGGTAAATAACAATCTTTAAAGGAAAACTTATGGAAATCCTATTCCTAGCAGCAATAATTTTTATACAATTCCAAGTTTGTATATGCCTGCATGAAATCAAAAAATTAAAGGTAGCTAACAAACTTGATGAATCCACCGGATACAAAGCACAAATATATGCCATATCCAATAAAAAAGACTAAGAAAGGAGAACTAAACACAAGATGGAAACACAAAAAGTTAAACTATATCTGACACGATATGCGCTCACACAAGGAATAATAGAAATAAATGCTGAATATAACGACACGGCAGTAAATAAATACGAAAATTACACATCGGAAAATTAGAAAAGGTGGAATTCAAATAGAAAGGAGGTAATCCCCAATATGGAGACACAACTAGCAACACAACCAAAACTGTTTCCCATGATCGAAAGCGTGGAAAGGCCAGAGATACCACTTTGGCCTTTCCAAAGGAATTGTGCCAATGCAATTATTTTGCATCGCCAAGAAAACCCAACTAGCAAAATAATCTATCAAATGGCAACAGGACTGGGAAAAACCAGGACTTTTGCGTATCTAATCAAATATTTTAAACAGCACACTTTACTTATTGCTCATAGAAAAGAACTCCTGGAACAAGCAAAAAATACAGTAATGAAAATTACTGGCTGTCCAGAAGATAAAATTGATATTATCTTACAATCAAAACCACAGCCAGAAAGACCAATACACATAGCAAGCATAGAAACTCTCATAAGGCGTGACCTTAATTGTCTCCAGGATAAAGTCAAACTAGGCATTATTGATGAATGTCACCATGCCTTAGAAAATAACAGCTATGGTGACATAATGAAACAATTTCCTATCTTCTGGATAGGATGTACTGCTACACCTACCAGGCGGACTGGTAAAGAAAAACAAATCTTAGCCAAAACATGGGACAGAATCATTTTCCAGTATCCCATCAAAAAAGGCGTTATTGAAGGATACCTCGCCAGGCCAGACTATTATCAAATAAAAACCAATATAGACATCAGTGATGTTCCATTCCGATGCGGAGATTTTGCAGAAAAAGAATTAAGCGAAAAAGTCAACGTACACGCAAGAAATCAAGCTTGCGTTGACAAATATTTAGAACTAGAAGGAGGCAAATGCCTAATATTTTGCGTTGATGTAGAACACTCAAAAACCATGCAAAAATGCTTTGCCGAGGCAGGCATTAAAGCATTACAAGTAGACGGCACTACTCCAGTTGAAGAAAGAGAACAAATATTCTCTGAATTCTATAACGCAAAATTCAGAGATAATATCATTCTTTCCAATTGTTTGGTGGCGACCGAGGGATACGATTGTCCTTCGATTAGAATGATTATTGACGCATCCCCAACGGGATCAGCACTTCGTTATATCCAAAAAATAGGTAGAGGCACAAGACTTTTTCTCCCTGAAAAAAACAAAATAATTATCGTAGACTTGGCAGATAACTGCAAAAACCCCAGACTTTGCAATTGCCTGAAAACAGTATTCAACTTATCTCCCAAAGTAACCATAGAAGGCGATATACTCCAGATAATTGAAGAAAAGAAAAAGAAAATCTTTGGGGAACGAGAATACCCAGACCGAGAAAGTGAGCAAGAAAACATTGCATTGGAACTTGCCAGTATTCTTTTTGATATGCCGATTGAATTTGAACAATCAGACCTGGCATGGTTTTCACCAAATGAAAAAGAGTACTTCTGCTACATTGACAAGACAAACTTCCTCAAAGTAGAAGATAATGATTTGAGCTATATCCTTTATCAAAACAGAAAAGAAATAGCGCAAAATGCAGATTGCGACAAGATACTTGCCATAGCTCAAAAAATAGCAGAAGAGAAAAAAGAAACATTCTATTGCTGGAGCAAAAAGGCGAGAAAAGGCTTATCGGAAAAACCAGTATCCGAAAAACAACGGGATTGGCTCAAAAAGGTAGCACCAGGACTGAATCCCGATCTCATCTCAAGAGAAACGGCAAGCCAAATATTAAGTGCTCATACGGCCAAAAGGAACGCCGAGCCTGTAACCATTCCACAGCGTAATTGCCTGACAAAAAATGGCTATGGCCTGGAAGCTATCGCCAAAATGTCAAAGTGGGAAGCGAGAAAATTAATCTCGCAAATTTTTGGACAAAATCAATAAAAAATCCAGTTGCAGTTCTGCAACTGACAAATTAGTTTAGACTTTCAAATTTGAAAGTCGTCATAAAGTGTTGGTAAATAACAATAAACAAATAGATAAACTAAAAACTCTAATGGAAGGAAACAACTTATGAAAAACCTGGACAAAACAATAGAATTTCTAGTCGAATGGAGCTTTCCATTCGTTGTAGTGGCAATTGTCGCCGGATTAGTTTACCTGTCAATCTATATGACCAAATTAGGCCCTGGCTGCAACTGCTGCATGAAGCACAAAGCGGGCGAGAGAGTTGAGAAAATTGAAAAGCAACTCGAAAGGATTGAAAAATTGCTGGAGAAAAAATAGGAATTGACAGGAGAGTTTTTTGTAGTAAAATGTCTATAGATCATCTATAGACATTTTTAAGAATTTTAAAGGAATAAACCTTATGAACAACTTCAAAACTTATAAATATATTTGTGTACCAGAGGAAATACATAAAGAACTAAAAGAACTTAAAAAAGTATCTGCTTTAAGCATCGCCGCTATTTTAAAAGTCTCGATGCCAAAAATTAAAGCAACAATCCAAAATTTGAAATGAAAATAGGGGGAGGCCAGCAAATGAAAAAATGGATTCAAGATGATTTGAAAAAATCTGGTCTATCCAAAGAAATCATAAAGGAAATGAGGATATTTGAACCTACCTCAGAAAAGCTTATCGCCATTCTGGGGAAAAACGAACATGACGGACAAAAAATAGGAGACAATTACGCATTCCCATATCCAGACGGATACCACCGTATTAAACTACATGAAAAAATAAGTAACGCGAAGTACCTTTCACCATCCAAAGTAATAGCAAAAGAAGGAAAACACATCTATTACCTTCCTAATGAGTCTGAAAATTTACGAAGCCCAAAATATGTGGTAATACTTACGGAAGGAGAAAAAAAGACCGCAAAAATAACACAGGAAGCAAGAAAACTTAACCATATAACCGCAATGGGCGCTCCTGGAATTTTTATGTTCCCTATGGGAGAAAAGAAAATAGAAGATGACGAACTAAACAGAACTATCTCAGAAGGATTTTCGCCACTGTTAAAACGAATATCAGAAAGACTTTTTTATGTGGCCTTTGACAGCGATTTCCTTATCAATCCTGACGT
>Ga0214473_10003210_pt1 | contig 19902 bp, 14 predicted proteins | sample RVTome_7_FD_203509 | JGI IMG/M metagenome (GOLD analysis project Ga0214473, IMG submission 203509) | Soil microbial communities from uranium-contaminated site in the Upper Colorado River Basin, Wyoming, United States - RVT98D197 | ecosystem: Environmental > Terrestrial > Soil > Contaminated >... | reverse complement strand
AAAGGGGGAGCGACCACCCCCGTCGGCTTCTGGCTCGCACGAAGAACCGCTTAGCAAGGAGGAAGAAAGTATGAGTCCCTTTCAACATGTACTGTCCCCATTTAAATTCGGGAACGTCATGGTCAAGAACAGGATTGAGCTTGCCCCGGCCTGTCACATGTTGGCGAGCGCGGAGGGTTACGTCACAAGAGAAATGGTTGCGTACTACCAGTCGCTTGCCAGAGGTGGATCAGGAATCATTACGATCGGCGAATCCCCCATCGATTCGGGGTATGCCAAGGACCATGAGTTTCAGCTGAATCTTGGCGACGACAAGGTCATAAACGGAATGAGTGTTCTGGCGGAAGCCGTCCACCGATACGGGGCCAAGCTCTCGATCGAAGTGAACCATTCCGGCAGATTTACGCTGAATAACAGGGACACGATTGGTCCTTCGCCGATACCGACGGAGTTGGAAGAGATTCAATCGAAGCAGGAAGGCAGGAAAAAATTCCGGGTTACAGAAATGGACCAGGACATGATCGATACGGTCATTCAGGGTTTTGCCAACGCTGCATATAGATGTTTGAGGGCCGGGTTCGAAATGATCATGCTTCACGGCGGTCACGGACACCTGATCGCCCAGTTCTTGTCTCCTTACTCCAACAAGAGAGCGGACGGCTACGGCGGGAGTCCTGAAAACAGGGCCAAGTTTGCTATCGAGGTCTTGACAGCCATCCGGAAGAAGGTAGGCAACAAGCTTGCCATTGAATACCGCATCAGCGCCAATGAGTTGGTGCCCGGAGGCATGGAGGAGGAAGACACGATAAAGTTTGTCAAAATGATCGAAAATCAGATTGATCTCCTTCACGTATCGGCGGGGATCCTGGGCCACCCCAAGACGGTCCCGCACATGATTCAGCCCACCTATTTCCCCCACGCATACAATGTCCATCGGGCTGAAACGTTGAAAAAAGCGCTCAACATTCCCATCGTGACTGTTGGCTCCATCAGTGACATGGAAACGGCCGACAGGATCATTGCTGAGGGCAAGGCAGATATCGTGGCGATGGCCCGGGCCATTTTCGCAGACCCGGAAATTGTGAATAAGGCGCGGCGTGGGCAGGTTGATGACGTCAGACCTTGCGTTCGCTGCTTCCATTGCAACAAGCAAACCAGACATTTCTACCCGATCCGCTGTGCGGTCAATCCAATCCTCGGGAGGGAATTGAGTTATGCGGATATTGTGCCGGCCCAGAGAAAGAAGAAAGTGGTCATCGTAGGGGGTGGTCCGGCCGGCATGCAGGCTGCACTCACTGCGTCCTCAAGGGGCCATGAAGTTGTATTGTATGAAAAGAGCGACAGGCTTGGCGGAAACCTTCTCCTGGCAGCAGGCCTTGAGATCAAAGCCGATACGAGACGGTTCCTGGACTGGCTTGTGCGGCAGACGGAGAAGGCGCCCGGCGTCACCGTCAAGTTGAAGACTGAAGCCACTGCCGAGAATGTGAAGTCGGAAAAACCCGATGCAATTATCGTCGCAGTGGGTTCCGACCCTATTCTTCCGGATATTCCCGGTATGGAGAAGTCCAATGTCGTTTGGGTAGGTGACGTGGATGTGGGGAAGGTAAAGGTGGGGAAGGCTGTTGTGGTGTTCGGAGGCGGCTCAACCGGCGGTGAAACTGCGCTTCAACTGGCAAAAGACGGCAAGAAGGTCACGGTGATCGACATGCTTGACTATATGGCCCTTGCCGCTGATTGGCCGCGTGGTTTGTCATTTCTGCTGGAAGAGTACGGTGTTCGCTTCCTGACGAAAGTCAAGCTGGAGGAAATCACGGATCAGGGCGCCCTTGTCATGGATCAGGCATGGAGACGCTCCGAGATTCCCGCGGATACGGTGATTCTGTCCCTGGGCTTTAAGCCTCGCACCGAGACTGTAAATAGGTTTAAGGAGCTCATGACGGACGTTTATCCAATCGGCGACTGTGTGAAGCCGCAGGGCATAAAAGAGGCTGTCCATGACGGTTTTAATGTGGCAGTAGAGATATAGGATCAAAATGCCGGTTAGGCTGTACCCGTTAGACCTTCATGGAAGGCTCAAGGGTTGGAACGGGAGAAGATAAGATGATGAAACTCTACGTCTTCGAATCTGCGAAAATGCATGTCCCGGATCGGGGCATGATGTCTGGTAGGCCAAGCGGAAAACCGGTCACCATTCCTGTTCCTTTCTATCTGATCGTCCACCCGAAAGGTTTGACGCTTTTCGACACAGGAATGAAATTGGATAATTGGCCGCCCCAATACAAGAAGGATGGCGAACAGCGGCCGGAGCAGATGATCGACAAACAGCTCAGTAAGCTTGGCTACGAGCCGGACGATGTGAAATACGTCATTATGTCCCATTTGCATCTGGATCATGCCGGCGGTATGCCACTGTTCCCCAAGGCCACGTTCATCGTTCGGAAAAGTGAACTGAGGGCAGCCTGGTGGCCAGAGCGATTTCAGGGGCATTATATTTTTGACGATTATAAAGATACGAGAAACTTTAACTTCATAGAACTGGACGATGTCGAGGCTTTCGACGTTTTCCTTGATGGATCCGTCGTTTGTATCGACACGAAAGGACACTCCCAAGGCCATCAGTCCGTTGTCGTGAACCTGCCGGAATCGGGTAGGTTCGTTCTTACCGCCGATGCCGCTGCCATGTCAGAAATCCTGGATGAGGGCATACTCCCTGCTGTCCTCTGGAATGCGGAAGCGGCGATGAGAAGTCTCGTAAAAATACAACACATGAAGAGAGAAGGGGCGGTTATTCTCATGGCGCATGACCCGGACCAGTGGGAGTCTGTGAAACTTGCCCCGGACTACTATAAGTGAAATAGCCATTTACGTAACTATTTAGCGCTTTGAAATGGGTTGGAATTGCTCCCCCAGTCAGAAATGATTCCCGTCCCGGCCCATCATCCCTGGCTGGTGTCCCCTTGGGGTCGGTTTTTCAAAATGCTAAAGTGTTACCCATTACCGAAAAAGTTCGCCAGTGCATCCTGATCAGTGACGAATCGGATGGCAAATAGAAGAAGGGAGGTCTTATGGCCCGAGGATATGTTGGAAAGATGCTATGGGTAGATCTTTCTAATCATGAATTAAGAGGTGAGGGACTTGATGAAAAGCTTTGCCACTCGTTCATCGGGGGCTATGGCCTCGGTGCAAAAATACTCCTCGGCCTCCAGAAGGCCGGCGTCAACCCGTTGGGTCAGGATGGTATTCTGGGGATCCTTACAGGACCGCTCACGGGTACTGCTGCGCCCGGTGGATCGAGGTACGCCGTGGTAGGGAAGTCCCCGTTGACAAGCGGTTGGGGTGACGCAAACTCCGGAGGGGATTTTGGCCCCTATTTGAAATTCGCGGGTTACGACGGAGTGTTCTTCACGGGTATATCAGAAAAGCCAGTCTATCTCTTTATTCATAATGAGAAAGCCGAAATCAGGGATGCTGCCCACCTGTGGGGCATAGATTGCTACGAAACTGAAGATAGGCTCAAATCGGAACTGGGCAGGGATGTGAAGGTCGCCTGCATTGGTCCGTCAGGAGAGAAGATCGCTCTCATCGCTTCCATTATGAACGACCGGGGCAGGGCGGCTGGCCGTTCGGGCCTGGGGGCTGTGATGGGCTCTAAGAAGATAAAGGCAGTGGTCGTAAAGGGCAACAGGAAGGTTCCCGTTGCCGATGAGAAAAGGGTCAAAGACCTTAGAAAAAAGGTCCTGCCTCAGCTGGGTGGAACGATAGAATGGTTGGGGGAGCACGGGACGGCGTTTGTGGCAGCGGGCTCAGCCCATAGTGGTGATTCCCCGGTTAAGAACTGGGGAGGGGTGGGCTATTTTGACTTTCCGGATATTGAACCCTTCGCGGCGGAAAACATAACATCCCGCCGAATTAAGAAGTATGCCTGTTACCGGTGCCCCATCGGGTGTGGGACGCATATGAAGAAAGGGACCAGCGAGTACGAATATGAGGAGGGTTGTCACAGACCCGAATATGAGACGCTTGCCCTGTTTGGGAGCAACTGCCTGAATAACAACTTAGAGTCGATCATCAAGCTAAATGATCTTTGCAATCGTTTCGGCATTGACACCATCTCAACTGGGGCTACGATAGCCTTTACGATAGAGTGCTTCGAGAACGGTCTCCTTACCAAGGCAGATACCGATGGCATTGAGATGACCTGGGGCAACCACAGATCCATGGTCACCATGACGGAAAGATTGGCTAAGAGAGAGGGCTTTGGTGATGTGATCGCCGATGGCGTCAAGATGGCCGCAGAGAGGATCGGCCAAGGCGCCGGCCAATACGCCATGCATATTCAGGGACAAGAACTTCCAGCACACGATCCCAAGCACGATTATCACTGGGGAATACCTTATATGTTGGATCCCACGCCAGCCCGTCATACCCAGAACGCAGAAGTATTCCGCCCCATGGGACAGGTTGTTCAACTAGACCGAAAGACCTATGCCAATGACGGGATGGAATACAGAACCAGTAGCGCCTTGCATCACGTTGTGAATAGCTCTGGCATGTGCGCTTTTGTTTACAGTTGTATGCCTAACGCCGGCGTCTTTGCCGAGTTTATGAGCGCCGTTACCGGATGGGACATGACGGTTGAGGAGCTAGTCAAGACCGGCGAGAGAATTCTCAGTGTGCGACAGGCTTTCAATCTTCGCGAAGGGTTAACCCTAACGCAATTCGATATTCCGGGAAGGCTGCTCGGCAACCCACCCCTGAAAGAGGGCCCCCTGGCGGGCGTGACCATCAACAAGGACGCCTTGTTCAAAGAGTACCTCGCCGCCATGGATTGGGACCTCAAAACCGGGGAACCGAGTAGAAAGAAGCTACAGGAATTGGGACTCGAAGACGTGGCTCAAGAACTCTGGCCTTAGAAGAAGCATTTTCTTAACGGATCACTTGCAGGCAAATCCTATTTGAAAGGAGAATAAGAAATGAATAAATCGATTTTTTGCAAGCTGCTAGTTTTAATGGTGGTCGGAGTACTGCTTTGCTTCATGGTTTCCACTCCTGCCGGGGCTCAAGCTTCAAAAACGTTTATGCTTAAGTTCGCGAGTTGGGCTCCGCAACATGACACGATGAACGCTGCCCCCAACTTGTGGATGAAGGAAGTGGAAGAACGGACTGGAGGCAGGGTCAAGGTCACCCCTTACTACGACCAGACCCTGGGCAAGCTCGCTAATTCTTTGGATATGCTCAAGACGGGTATTTGCGATTTAGCCCTGATGCCTACCGGTGCGCTTTCGAAAGATTTTCGAGTTCTGGATGTTCTGTCGCTTCCCGGTTTGATCCCAAACAGAACTGTTGGAACGGAGCTCATGTATGCTCTTCTGCACCGGGGCCTGCTGGAGAAGGAATTTAAAGGTTATAAGCCCATCGTCTTGCAGGCACACGACTCTTTTTATCTTGCTTTTGCCAAGAAAAAGGTGACCACCCTGGAAGAGCTCAAAGGGATGAAGATCAGGTTCCCTAGTGTTACCATTAAATCGTACTTCGAAGCTTTGGGAGCGACACCTGTCAGCGTACCGCCACCGGAGCTCTTCAATGCTATCAATACCGGGGTATTGGATGGCACGTCCGTATCGCCAGGCTACCTCGTCACATCAAAGCTTTACGAGATCATGAAATACGTTTCATGGGCAAATCCAATCTCTTCTGGGGCCAATATTGTGCTCATGTCCCAGAAGACATGGGATAGTCTGCCGCAGGATATCAAGCTCATCATGGAGGAACTCAATACAAAAGCCAAATACCAATATCTTGAAGCAGGACAGCAGCAAGATATTGATTCAATCAAGCAATTGAAGAAAGCAGGCTTGGAGCTGTACAGCCTCAGCCCTGACGAGTTGAAGCGATGGCAGAAATTGGCACAGCCTGTGATCGATCAGTGGGTCTCCGACACGCAAGCCGCAGGGTATCCCCGCAAGGAGGCATTGGAAATGGCTTTGCAAGTCGTCGAAAGATTCAAGTGAGATTTCTGAAAAAGCCCAGAAATCTCTGAAATTGAGCAAACATCTGGTTATGAGGAGGCTGAAGCCTCCCCTATCCGATGCTTGTCATGCCTGATTATTTGTGGCTCTTCAGACATTCATATGGGCGTTATCCCCCCTCTTAAGATTAAGAGGGGGTGAAGGGGAGTTATGAAATTCTTTCGGACAGTAACCCCTCCTAACCTCCCCTTTAAAAAGGGGAGGGATTAGGACAGGACCCATGGAAATGCCGGATGAACCTTATTTTTTTCGTAATGTTTAGAGAGACCAAGCGCCAGACGTGATTGGAAAGGGAGGAAGGGGACACTTGAGTCGCATAAGCAAGTCACTTCATGCCATAGAAAAGGTATTCACCTTTTTGGCCATGACATCGGCCTTCATCATGGTCTGCTTCACGACAGCCGATGCGATGGGAAGGTATTTTCTTAACCGGCCGATCGGCGGTGCCTATGAGATTACAGAGAACTACCTCATGATATTCGCTATCTATTTTGCACTTGCCTATGCTTATCATGAAGGCGCGAACGTAAGGATAACGTTTTTGGTCTCCCGCTTTTCCCCAAAGGCAAAGCTGGTGATTAACACCTTCGTTCAAATATTCTCTATTTTCTTCATTGCATTTCTATTTTTAAGCGCAACATGGATGAATCTGGGCCGCCTGGGCGAAATTATAGAGTTGACCAGGACATTAAGCCTCCCCATTTGGCCGGCATACTTGATCATCTCCGTGAGCCTTCTTTTTTTGAGTTTATTAGTTATTTTTGATCTTCGGCAGGTCAAGAGAGGGAAGTCAGGTCTCTTTAAAGAGAGCTCTGAAGAGTCGGTTAGCATGTGAGTTCGGAACATATTCTGGAGAGAATTCAATGGAATTATTGCTGCCCTTTGCAGCCCTGTTGTTATTTCTTATTTTGGGCTTCCCCATCGCTTTTTCCCTCGGGACGGCCGGTATTATAGGGATCTTGTTAATCACAGGGGATGTGAAAGTGCTGATGAGCATGGTGGGGCTGGTGACCTTCGACGCCGTTGCCTCCTACGTCTTATCGGCAGTACCGATGTTCATTCTCATGGCATTCCTAACCTCTTCGGGCGGACTCGCCACGGACATGTATAAGGCCGCATACAATTGGACTTCAAATATTCGGGGGGGGGTTGCGATTGGAACGGTCTTCGCCTGTGGGATATTTGGAGCCATGTCAGGAGCCAGTCTGGCCGCTGCCTCCGTGATGTCGGAAATCGCCGTCCCGAACATGCGCCGTTTGGGATATTCCGAAGTCTTGACAGGCGGAGTGGTGAGTATTGGAGCAACACTCGATATTCTCATCCCGCCGAGCATCTTATTCGTTATTTATGCGATTATGACCGATACATCGGTGGGTAAGCTGCTTCTGGCAGGAGTGATTCCAGGTATTGCTCTTGGTATTTTTTTAATCCTTTCCATTCTTATTTGGGTTAGTATCCGGCCACAAGATGCTCCCAAGGCAGAGCGAGTGGCCTGGTCGGAACGCTGGCGGAGTTCGTACCGTATCTGGCCATGCATTTTATTGATTTTCATTGTCATGGGTCTTCTCTATGCGGGAGTTGCTACCCCGACCGAAGTCGCCGGGCTTGGGGCATTTTTTGCAGGATTGATCGGCGTTATGCTACGTCGCCTCACGTGGGCCGGAGCGTTGAAGGCATTTAAGGGGACCGTCCGCATCGCAGCGATGATCTTCATGATCCTAATCGGGGCTTATATCTTTGGCTACTTCATGACGCTCAGCGGGATCCCACAGAGGGTCATCGATACTGTCTATGCCATGAATCTCAATCGCTGGATCGTCATCATTGCTATTTGTTTGAGCTACTTTATCTTCAGCATGTTCATGGATGAGCTTCCCCTCATGCTGATTTATCTTCAGATCACTTTCCCGCTCATCGTCAAGCTGGGGTTTGATCCTATCTGGTACGGCGTCGTCATGGCGATTATGATCATGATGGGGTTCGTTTTTCCACCTGTGGGTTTGATTTGCTTTGTGGTGAGTGCAGCAGGGAAAATAGAGCTTACTAAAGTATATAAGGGATCAAGCATCTTGATCGTCGCAATTGTCATGACGTTGGTTTCCTTAATGATTTTCCCTGAACTTGCACTCTGGCTTCCATCCACCATGAAATGACAACACTCCATCTATTCGATGATTATTGGAAAGGATCATTGCAACATGGTCAATTCAACATACTGCTAATTTTATCCCGCGAAGCGCGGGACTAATTTTGCAATTCGCAATGATGTTTTCTATTTTTTCTTTGGATCGGAGGAAATCCATGCCATCCCCTTCAAGATTTGAAAAACTGATGGAACCCGGTACCATCGGTCGAGTCCGTACGAGGAACCGGATCATAAAGACCGCCTCGGGCGGAGGTCTTGTTGAGAAAGACGGTACGGCAGGCGAGGCCATAAGGAGTCACTATGAAGCCTTGGCAAAAGGCGGCGTCGGGCTCATCGTCTTCGAATTCTGCACGGTGGAATGGCCGAGGGGCTCGAACCGTCCGGGGCTGGCGGGTGCGACCATTCACGATGATAAGTTTATTCCGGGATACAGCGAACTCACCAAGGCGGTTCACAAGCATGGCTGCCCGATCTTTATCCAGCTCTACCATTCAGGAATGTGGTTCATACCGGGCGAGGGAAACGTCGACGCCGGCGACAAGATCGCTGTCTCGGTCTTAACGGACGATGATTTTCCGACCCGGGAGCTATCCAATCTTTCTCACAGAGAGCTCTCCATTGGCAAGGCTCGAGAGCTTTCCATCGCCGATATTGAAGAGCTGATCCATACGTTCGGCAAGGCGGCAGAGCGGGCCCAAAAGGCTGGGTTTGACGGTGTGGAGCTAAACTCCTCTCACTTTCATCTTCTGAATAGTTTTCTCTCCCGCTTCTGGAATAGGCGCCAGGACGCTTATGGTTGCGGCAGTCCGGAAAACAGGGCCAGGTTTCTTTGCCAAGTTGTCCGTGAAATCAAAAAACGCTGCGGGGAAGATTTCGGTGTGGAAACCCTGATTAATGGCGCCGAATACGGACTTAAAAATGGGATCACGATTGAGGAGGCTAAAAAGACCGCCCAACTCCTTCAAGAGGCCGGGGCCGACGCCATTCAGGTGAGAACGGAGGGCTATGGCAATTTGAGCGATATGCTCCATAGCGACCGGTTTTTCTATCCCGAGCTTCCAAAGGAGCTGATCGTGGAAGGACTGGACTACAGCCGCAAGGGAAAAGGAATGTGGGCGCCTCTTGGCGCAGCGGTCAAGAAAGTTGTTTCCATACCTGTTTTCGTAGCCGGAAGATTCGACCCTGAACTCGGGGAAGAGGTTCTGCGGCAGGGCCAGCTTGACTTTATCGGCATGACGCGGCGCCTGCTTGCAGATCCGGAGCTGCCCAACAAGATTGCCGAGGGCAGATCGGAAGATATTGCCCCATGCTCAGGCTGTCTCTATTGCTGGCACGAAAAGGCGTGTAACAACCGGCCCATCCGTTGCCGGATCAATGCAGCTTTGGGTAGAGAGAATGAGTACGTAATTAAACCAGCGGTAAAGAAGAAGAAAGTGTTAATCGTCGGTAGCGGGCCGGCAGGAATGGAAGCGGCCAGGGTGGCTGCGTTGAGAGGGCATGAAGTCATCCTTTATGAGAAAGAATCCCGTCTGGGAGGGTTGCTCCTTTTGGCCGCCATTGTAAAGGACCTTGAATTTGAAAGTATCATGGACACGGTTCATTACTTCAAAACCCAGATGACCAAGCTCGGGGTAACGATCCGGCTGGGGAAAGAGCTCACTCTCTCCGCAATCCAGGAAATAAACCCGGATGTGGTCATCCTGGCCACGGGGGGGGTGAATGCCATCCCGGAAATACCCGGAATAAATCATCGCAAAGTTCTCAAGAGCGATAGGCTTCATGGAAAGCTGAAATTGGCTCTAAGGTTCCTGAGGCCAAAAGCCCTTGAGCGGCTGACGAAATGGTGGATGCCCGTGGGAAATCGAGTTGTGATCATAGGTGGCGCCCTGGCGGGCTGCCAGCTTGCCGAGTTTCTCGTTAAGCGGGGCAGAAAGGTTGCCATCGTGGACAGGGCGAAGAAATTGGGAGAAGGTTTGCTGGCAAACGATCCCACCCGCCTTTTTAAATGGTTCCATCAAAAGGGCGTGGTGACGATGACGGAGGTGAAGTATGAAGAAATCACAGATCAGGGACTCGTCGTCACAACGAAGGAGGGGGAAAGAAGGACGCTTGAGGCTGATACGATTATGACGGCATTGCCCTTGCTCCCATCCGCCGATCTTCTAAAAAGTCTGGAGGGGAAGGTTCCCGAAGTCTACCAAATTGGCGATTGCAGGGAGTCCGGCTACATCCATAGTGCAATCGCGGATGGTTCTCGTATTGCTCGCATGATTTAACGTCACATTAGGAAGGCTGGTGGGTGTGTTTCCAAACCTTCCCTAAGCGGATTTTACTATGTTTTATGGGGAAAGAGCGATATTACTTTGCGCAACTTCTGTATTGTGCTTGGAAACGCGGTAGCAAACGTTTAAAGGTTCCGCTGTAAAGGTTTGGCGACAAATCGCCCGGCATTGTAATATTTTATTATGATTTTTTGGCCGGCCCAACACACCCATCAGCCTTTAGATTCTCAGGTAACTGGGGGTTAAAGAAAGGGGAAATAATGCCATGGACCCGATTTATCAATTCGCAAAGAATTTCATTCAGATCCAATATGACGACCTACCTCGAGACGTCGTCGAGGTCACAAAAAAAGAAGTTCTGGATCTATTGGGGGTTGCTGCAGCCGGCTTTACTGCCCCGGGGGTAAAGGAGTTGCTGGAGATCATTACGGATTGGGGTGGAAGAGAGGAGAGCAGCATTATCCTTTGCAAACAGAAAGTGCCAGCCCCCATGGCCGCACAGATGAACGCTACCATGGCCCATGCCTTGGATTTTGACGATGTCCATGATGCTGCTGTGATGCATCCCGGGGTGGTGATGATCCCTGCTTGTATGGCTGTGGCTGAGAGAAAAGGGAAGGTGGGCGGCAAGGAGTTTATCACGGCCGTTGTTTTGGGGGTGGATCTGATATGCAGATTGGCCTTGGCCGCCTGGCCCGGTTATGATCCTTCATCCCCCGGGAAAAAGGAGAAGGCCTTTCAATCGGAACGCGTGAAGCAAGGCTGGCATCTGACCACGCTCATGGGCTATTTTGCTGCCACCGGGGCCATTGGGAAATTGCTGAGCCTCGATGAAGAGCGGATGGTCAATGCCTTTGGTATTGCCTACCATCAATGCGCCGGCAACTTGCAAGGCAAGATTGATGGGGCGCAGACCAAGAGGATGGGGCCCGGATTTTCCACAAGGGCCGGTATTGCTTCAGCGTTAATGGCTGAAAAAGGGATGACCGGGGCGAAGAACTGCCTGGAGGGAAAACAGGGATTATATAACATGTACTTTCAGGGAGGCTATGATGCAAAAACCCTGACCTTGGATTTAGGAAAACATTTTGAAGGAGCGAATGTTTCCATTAAGCCCTATCCTTGTTGTAGAGGTATTCACAATTACATTGATGCAACGTTGGCATTGGTAAACGAACAGAATATCAGGCCTGAAGACGTTAAGGAAGTCAGGTTATTCAGTGATGAAGGAGGGTACCAATCCTTGTGCATGCCTTTAGAGGTGAAGGTAAAGCCAAGAACTCAGGTGGATACCCAGTTCAGCATCCCATGGGGAGTGGCTACGGCTATTGCCAAGAGACGCGCCGGGATAGAACATTTTACTGAGGCAGCGATTAAAAGTCCGGACATTCTTGAGGCGGCCAGTAAAATTAGCGTTGAGTTGGACCATAGCCTGGACCGATCAGACAGGATTCCTCCCGGGAAGCTAAGAATAATAACAAAGAATGGGCAAGCCTACTCGAAGCAAGTGGATGATCCTCTCGGAAGCCCTGAAAGACCCATGTCGTTTGATGATTGTGCTAGGAAGTTCAGGGATTGCTTCTCCTATTCCGCAAGCAAGTTGTCTCATCAACAAGTTGGAAAAGTCATAGACCTCGTCGGACAACTTGAGGAATTGGAAGATGTCGGAGAAATAATGAAGTTGATACCAAATTGAAAGGAGCGAGCAGGTGAGTCAGGAAAAAAAAATTGTGGAAGTGATAGCGGAGTTTCTGGTGAATGAAAAATTTGAAGATCTGCCCAAGGAGACCACGGAGCAGGTAAAGCGGTTCATCCTCGACGTGATCGGGTGCACCATTGGCTCGTCGAGGCGGCCCCAGATTACAGCCCTGACAGAGGTGCTCAGGGCGGAGGGAGGAAACCCGCATAGTTCGGTCTTCGCCCACGGGTTCAAGACGTCGCCCATGAATGCAGCTTTGCTCAATGGCACCATGGGGCACGCCCTCGACTTCGACGATGACCATCGGGAAGGGACCATGCATCCGTCCGTGGCCGTCTTCCCTGCCGTCTTTGCCATTGGTGAAAAGCGGGGGGTAAATGGCAAAGAGTTCATGCGTGCCTTTATCCTGGGCCTGGAGGTGATGATCCGTCTCGGGGAGTCCCTCTTGGGCCAGTCCTATTACCAGGGGTTTCATCCGACGGGGACCTGCGGGGTCTTCGGCGCGGCAGCCGCGTGTGCAACGGTCATGGGTCTTGACGTACTGCATACCAAGTACGCCCTGGGCATTGCGGGAAGCTTTTCCGGGGGAACCCAGGAGTGCACGGGTGAAGGCGCCTGGCAAAAGCCCCTCCAGGCGGGCCATCCGGCAATGGGAGGCGTGCTGGCCGCTTCTTTGGCCGAGAAAAACTATATTGGCAGCGGGACCGTTCTTGACGGTCCTTACGGTCTCATCAAAGCACTCTCATACAAAGATCAATTCGATTTTAACCGGATAACGGAAACACTGGGCAAGAAATGGGAGATGGTGGATACAAGCATCAAGGTCCACGCCTGCTGCCGCTTTTCCGGACCGGTGGCCGACTGCGCCCTGGACTTATACAGGCAGGGCGTGCGCGCTGAGAACGTGAAAAAGATCATCTCCAAGGTCGGCGAGTTTACCGTCAAGATGCTCTGTACTCCCATCGAGCGGAAGCTGCGTCCTCAAACCCACGTCGACGCCCAGTTCAGTCTCCCTTACGCGATCGCCGTCGCCATCTGCAAGAACCGGACAGGGATAAAGGAGTTCAGCGTTGAAGCGCTCCATGACCCGGAAGTATTGGCTCTTGCCGAGAAGGTCACCTGGGAATTGGATCCCGAGGCCGAAAAGATGTATCCGAAGGCCTATCCCGCTACCCTGGTGGCAGAGCTGAAGGATGGCAGGGTCTTGCGGGCCCACGTGGACTTTCCGAAGGGTGACCCGGAGAACCCCGCGTCTGACGAAGAGATTATGGCAAAATTTAATTCCTTAACGGAACCGTACTTCGATAAGGCCCGGAGGGAAAAGATCATCTCAACGGTGAACCGTTTCGAAGGGCTCTCGAATATTGTGGAGTTGGCCGATCTGGTGCGGTGAAGGATCGACTTTGACATGGCATTGAAAAGGCAGCTGGGTGTACTTCCGAACCTTTACAACGCGGATTATTGGCCTATTTTATGGGGAACATAGGATATTACTTAAAGTGACTTCTGTAATATGCTTAGGAACTTGGTAGTTGAACGTTTGAAGGTACCGCTGTAAAGCTTCTCCAGCACACCCAGGTGCCTTTTTGAACATAAGCGGCAGTTCGATTACAAAAAGGAGTGGAAAGATGGGCGAATTTAGAAAAATACCATGCGTGATCCAGAGGGGAGGGACGAGCAAGGGGGTTTATCTTCATGAGAAGGATTTGCCGAAAGACCCTGAATTGAGAAACAAGGTGATTCTGGCCATTTTCGGAAGTCCTGATATCCGGCAGATCGATGGACTGGGAGGAGCCGATCCATTAACGAGCAAATGTGCCATCATCGGGCCATCTGAAAGACCAGATGCCGACATCAATTACACGATGGCCCAAGTTGGCATCACCGATCCCCTCATCGATTTCAAGGGCAACTGTGGCAACATCTCTTCAGGGGTCGGACCCTTTGCCATTGACGAAGGCCTGGTCCCCATCAAAGAGCCGGAAACGGTCGTTCGTATTTACAATACGAATACAAAAAAAATCCTCAAAGCCTACGTCCAGACCTTCCAGGGGAAAACAAAATACGAGGGGGATTATGCCATCGACGGGGTTCCAGGCTCGGCGAGTAAGATCCTTCTCGATTATTCGGCCACGGGAGGAACGCTGAAGGGTAAGGTTTTGCCAACGGGAAAACCGGTTGATCTCATGTCCGTTCCTTCCATCGGAACCATTGAAATATCGTTTGTGGATGCGGGAAATCCCACGTGCTTCATCAAACCCGACGTGCTGGGTTTTTCCGGGATTGAAGGGCCTCTGGATCAAAAGGTCCTTGACTCTCTGAGCAAGATCGAGCTGATCCGGGGAACCGCCGCGAAGATGCTCGGCCTGGTCGATGATCCGGCGGAAGCCAGGGTCAAAAGCCCTACCCTTCCGATGCTGGCTGTCGTCAGTCAGGCCGTGGATTATATAAGCTATACAGATGGGTCCCGAGTGAGTGCGGACGAAATTGATTTCGTCTCGAGACTCTTTTTTATGCAGGAGATGCATAAGACCTATCCGGGGACCGGAACGGTTTGCACCGGTGCGGCGGCATTGATTGAAGGGACTCTGGTGAACCGGGTCTGTTCTCCAAGGGCATGGAAGGAAAAGGTGGTGCGAATCGGTCATCCCAGCGGAACGATTTCGATTGAAGTGGATGTGGCCAACACACAGGATGGACCCGGGTTAAGACTGGCCGCTTTTGGGCGCACGTCACGAAGGATCATGGAAGGGTTTGTTTATGTTCCGGTAAGTCTTTTTGAGAAAAAATAAATGAAGGAATAAATTTCCAATCAGGATGGTGAAAAGATGAAACAGACAACCAAGTTGAAAAATTTGATCCAGAGTAAAAAAATACTCGTGGCGCCGGGCGCTTTCGATGCCTTAAGTGCAAAATTAATCGAAGCGGTAGGATTCAAGGCTGTCTACATGAGCGGCTTCGGAACGGCGGCCTCCATGTTTGGAGTTCCTGACATCGGGTTGCTCACGATGACGGAAATGGCGGAGAACGGAAAGCGAATATCCGATGCCGTGGGGATCCCGGTCATTGCTGATGCCGATACGGGATATGGCAATCATCTCAATGTGATCAGGACGGTGGAAGAGTATGAGAAGGCAGGCATCGCAGCTATTCAGATTGAGGACCAGATTTCACCGAAGCGGTGCGGGCATATGGAGGGGCAGAGATTGATTTCCCCGGAGGAGATGGCGGCGAAAATACGCGCTGCAGTTGCTGCCCGGAAGGATAAGGATATGGCGCTTATCGCGAGGACCGATGCGATTTCAGCCGAGGGGTTCGGCGAGGCCATTCGCAGAGGGAACAGGTATAAAGAAGAAGGAGCGGATGTCATTTTTGTAGAAGCGCCTACAGCTGTCGAGCAATTGGAAAAAATCCCAAAGCTGATCAAAGGACCGGTCTTGATCAACATAGCGCCCAAAACCCCCGTTTTACATTTTAAGAGATACGAAGAGATGGGATACGCCATTGCGATTTATCCTCCATTATCTCTTACCGCATCCTATGTTGCGATCAAAGAAAAGTTGGTTGAGTTGAAAGAGGAAGGGGTGCTTAAGGACGGGGCTCATGGAGGGGTCCCTTTTGATGAACTCCTTGATTTTTTAGGGTTAAAGAAATACAGGACCCTCGAAGAGAAACTCTTAAAGGAATCGAGTTATTAGGATTAGGATCTAATTCTACTTAGAATATCATCCATCTAACCCCACCCCCACCCTGACCCTCCCCCTGAAAGGGAGGGAAAAGAAGGAGGGCTCCTCCCCTTGAGGGGGAGAGAAATTGCTAACTTCTTCCCCCTTCAAGGGGGGGAAGGCGGAAGGGGAATGGGGTATCAGTTGGAGTAGAACTAAATGGAGTGAAGAAAAAAGGAAGATGTTGACATGGCGATGACGATTACGGAGAAGATTTTGGCTGCCCATGCAGGAGCTGAGAAGGTTCATCCGGGAGATCTGATTAATTCGAAAGTGGATCTCGTGATGGGACATGACCTCTCGATGCCGCTGGCGATTGAAGAATTGGAAAGAATTAGGGCTGACAGGGTCTTTGACAAAGAGAAGATTGTTCTTATCCCTGATCACTTTACTCCGAGCAAGGACGTAAAAGCGGCCGAGAACTGCAAACGAATGAAAGAATTCGCAAAGCACCACCAGATCACTCACTATTACGAAGTGGGTGAGATGGGGATCGCCCATGCGTTTCTGCCCGAGAAGGGATTGGTTCTTCCGGGAGATGTCGTAGTAGGGGGAGATAGTCACACGTGCACTTATGGAGGATTGGGCGCCTTTGCCACGGGGGTGGGGAGCAGCGACTTAGCCGCTGCCATCTTGACAGGTGAACTGTGGTTCAAGGTACCCGAATCCATAAAGTTTGTATACCATGGAAAGCTCAAGAAATGGGTCGAAGCAAAAGATTTAATCTTGTATACGATAGGGGATATTGGAGTGGATGGGGCCCTGTATCAAGCGATGGAATTTACCGGGGAGGTAATCGATCAACTCTCTGTCCCGGGCAGGCTGACCATGGCAAACATGGCGATTGAGGCAGGGGCAAAGAACGGGATCTTCCAAACCGATGAAGTGACAGAGACATACCTCCAAGGTAAGGCGACAAGGCCTTACCGAATCTTTCGAAGCGATGGAGATGCTGTTTATGCGGGGGTAAGGGAATACGATGTGAGCTCAATAGAACCCCAGGTCGCCTTTCCCTATCTACCGAGTCATACCAAGCCGATCAGCCAGGTAGGGGATGTGGCGATCGATCAAGTTGTGATTGGATCGTGCACTAATGGAAGGATAGAGGATCTTCGAGTCGCAGCCCGGGTTCTCCGGGGGAATAAGGTTGCACCCTATGTTCGATTGATTATCATTCCCGCCACACAGGAGGCTTACCGTCAGGCAATGCGGGAGGGGCTCTTCGAAATTTTCCTGGATGCCAAGGCCGTGATCAGCACTCCCACTTGCGGCCCCTGCGTCGGAGGTCATATGGGAGTGTTGGCCAAAGGGGAGCGGGCGATTTCGACGACTAATCGGAACTTTGTCGGAAGGATGGGGCACCCTGAGAGCGAAGTCTATCTATCCAATCCCGCGGTGGCTGCGGCCAGCGCTGTCAAGGGAAGGATTGCCAGTCCTGATGAGGTCGTCAAAAGCTAAGAGTCTGTGCGTGAATAACATGAACAACCAATCCGTTCACCCTGAGCCTGTCGTGGTTCGACGGGCTCACTATGACCGGCCATCCTGAGCATGTCGAAGGATCATGGTTCGACAAGCCTGTGCTGAGTGAGCCGTTCATCCTTCGACAAGCTCAGGACGAACGGCGAGTCGAAGGGCTCACCACGAACGGACAAAATCCTATTCACTAATTCAAGTTATTTGTGCGCAACCGCTAAGGAGAATTAGGGAGGAATGAAAGGATGATCCTGCGAGGTCAGGTATGGAAGTTTGGCAATGACGTGGATACCGATGTCATCATTCCGGTGAGATACACTGTCACAACAGATCCCCAAGAATTGGGTAAACATTGTATGGAGGGACTGGATCCTGATTTTCCTCGCAAGGTCAGGACCGGCGATATCATTGTGGCAAAAAAGAATTTTGGGTGCGGTTCCTCTCGAGAGCCGGCGCCCATAGCGATTAAAGCAATAGGAATCTCCTGTATCGTTGCCAAGACCTTTGCCAGGATCTTTTATCGAAATGCATTTAATGTTGGATTGCCCCTTTTTGAATCGGAGGATGCACCGGACCTGATCGAAGAGGGACACGAGATCGAAATCGATCTTGATACCGGTAAAATTCAAGACCTTTCCGTGGGCAAGTTTTTTCAGGCAAATCCAATCCCCCCATTTATGCAGGACCTCATCCGAGAAGGGGGATTGATGAATCATTTGGCAAAGAAGCTCAACCTATAACCCCTCTCTATTCCCCCCTTAGTTAAGGGGGGACGAAGGGGGGTTATGAGAGGTAACCCCACCCAACCTCCCCTTAAATAAAGGGAGGGGAAAAAGTAGGATCTACTTAAAAGAAGGAAAGACAAAAAAACTCTTACAAAAAAAGAAAGGAGGAAGTGTCATGGGTCGAGAGAAAAAGTTGTTTCCGTTGAGTCTGGTCGTTGTATTGGTTGTCTTGATGTTAGGAGGATGGATCGCTCCAGCCCGATCCCAGGATAAGTATCCCAACCGGGCAATCGATCTCATCTGTCCTTTCGCTCCCGGCGGCACAACGGATCTATGGGCTCGCATTACCGCCGATTTTTTGAAAAAGAAATGGGGTGTACCTGTAAATGTTGTTAACAAAACCGGCGGCGCCGGTGTTCCGGCCAACCTGGAAGTCCATCAGGCGGCGCCGGACGGTTATACCATGCTTACCGAGAACCAATCCAGTTGTAGCTTCCATGAAGTCTCCATAAAAAACTTGCCTTATAAGACACTGGATCGGACGTTCGTTGCTCTCTTGGCGGTTACCCCCAGCGTCATTATATGCAGCCCCAATTTGCCGTGGAAAAACCTTAAGGATCTTGAAGCGGATGCTAAGAAGGACCCTGGAAATTTTACATGGGCTACGACAGGCGCCGGGGCTTCCGACGTTCTGCAAAGACAGCTTTTTAAAGCCATTGGTGTTGATATTGCAAAAACAAAACCCGTCACCGTTCGTGGTATGGGCGAGGCAAATCCCATGGTTGCCGGCGGTCACGTAAAAATGTGCTCGGATGCGGCTCCCAGCGCTCATCCTCACGTGAAGGGGGGACTGGTAAAAGCCCTGGCAATCACTGGGTTCAGGATGCCGGAGCTCTATCCGGATCTGCCTACGACTGCGGAGCAGGGGTATCCCACCGTTAAGAATGTTTGGTGGTGGGGTATTTCAGGACCGCCGAAACTTCCTCCTAATGTTATTGCTAAATGGGAGGAAGTTTTGCAGGAATTACTAAAAGATCCGGAATTCATCTCGAAGATAAAGAATTCGGGAGGAATCATTGAATATCACAATCCAAGCAAGTTCAGAGAGCGTGTGAGGATGGAGATGGAAGAGGCGGCAGAATTGTGGGGGATGAGATAAAGATTAATACAGGAAAGGGTCGATGAAGATAACCATCCTCATAGAGGGAAGCTTGCTTCTCCTTTTCAGCCTTGCGGGTTTGGCAGAGGGGCTTCGCCTTGTCATCTATAAGGACCCCTATACGCTCTATGACCCGCTGGGACCGGGCTTCTATATCATCTTAGTTGGCATCGGTCTCATGACTTTAGGCGCTTTCCATCTTGTCGTGAATTATAGAAAGCCTCCCATTAAGAAGGAAGAGGGGCCGGTAGATAGGAAGATGAAAATACGGATGGCGAGCACTGTCGCGGCTTGCGCAATCTATATCCTCCTCATCCCTTTCGTCGGCTATCTACCGGCGACCCTCCTCTTTTTCTTTCTGGAACTTAGGATTCAAGGAATTAGGTCTTGGCCTTTTGTCATCCTCCTTTCCCTGGTCCTTTCCGCACTCTATTATTTCGTCTTTGTTCAGTGCTGCAGCATGGTGTTTCCAAGAGGAATATTCTTTAGGTAAAGCCATGTCCCCCCGCTTCCCCTCCCTTTTCTAAAGGGAGGCCGGGAGGGATTATTTTGGTGCCCATCAGCCCACTTTAATCTCCCCTAACCCCTCTTTAGGAAAGAGGGGAACGGATTTTCCTGAAAGGTATTTAAGTGGTTACAGTTTCAAATGATAGGAAGCTAACAG
>Ga0214473_10003209_pt1 | contig 19910 bp, 13 predicted proteins | sample RVTome_7_FD_203509 | JGI IMG/M metagenome (GOLD analysis project Ga0214473, IMG submission 203509) | Soil microbial communities from uranium-contaminated site in the Upper Colorado River Basin, Wyoming, United States - RVT98D197 | ecosystem: Environmental > Terrestrial > Soil > Contaminated >... | reverse complement strand
CTTGTCGAGGACGGTCGGACGCTGCTGGACCAGGACCGACCCCAGCCGGCATCGGATGCTCTCGAGATCGTAGGGAAGCTCGAAAGATTCACCCAGGCGAAAGCCGGGAGGGAGGAACTGACTCGCGCTCTCCGAATGCGCCATCGCGGAAACCAGGCTCGCAGGAAGCTCGAGGCCCCCCAGGAGCACCCGAACCAACTCGAGCTTGCCGACACCCGAAGCACCTTCGATCCGGGCCGTGATCTCGACGGGAACGCGACCCGACAGGAGCTGGAAGAGCATCGAGCTCGGAAGGTTCGTTCGGAACTTTTCGAGATCTACGGTGGCGCCGACGACCGTCAACCCTTCGTCGAAGCGCATCCAGGGGCTCTCGACGCCTTCGGGAAGCGTCGCTCCCTGCGCTCTCAGGTAGTCGTTCGCCTCGGCCTCCTGGATCTCGAAGTCCTTGGCCTCCGGGGAGCCGTTCTCGTAGCGAACGCGGAGCTCCTCGAGCTTCTTTTCGAGGGCCTCCCCGGCAGCGCGCGGCTCGAGAAGGAAGGCGAGAAGAAGTGCTTCGATCACATTCATGGCCTGCACCATCCTAGCTCAGCGGCTAGGGCTGCGCGATCTCGCTCCGGAGACCGCGGGCCCCGGGATGCTCGGGGTCGAGCTCGAGCGCCTTCTCCACTTCCTCGACGGCCTTCCCCGGCTCCTGCATCTGGAGATAGACGCGCGCGAGCCGAACGTGCGCTTCCGCGGAAGGCTCGGTCCAGAGGAGGATCGAGAGCTCGGACAGAGCCTCCTGAAGCTCTCCCCTTTCGCGGTAGATGTCGGCGAGCTCGCGCCGGCTTCCGGTGTCGTTCGGATCGCGGTATAGGCTTCGCTGCAGGAGCTGGATCGCTTCTTCGGTCCTTCCTCGCGCGCGGAGCTCCCGCACGTCCAGCAGCTCCATGAGCCCGAAGACGTCTTCTTCGATCTCGATCGAAGCGCTGAGCGAAGAGAGATCGGAGCCTGCCTCGACGGCGCCGAGCGGTCGCTCCCAGTTCGAGACCGTTCTGGCGTCGACGCCCTCGAGATGAGGCGCCAGAACCAGGGCCGTCGCGCCGCTTCGCTCCGCGACGTCCGACCGGGCCTGGGAAACCGCCGCGGCCGCCAGCAGGAAGTGGGCTTGTGCGTCGATGGGATCCTCCGCCGCGAGCTTCTCGAAGAGCTCGAAAGCGAGAGCCCCCTTCCCCGCACGCCACTCGGCCCAGGCGAGGTTGAAAAGATAGGTCTTCTTCTCGGAGCCGAGCTCGCGCGCTCGCTCGAAGGCCTCGATCGCCTCGGGGATGCGATCGAGACGCATGAGGGCGACCCCGAGGTTGTTGTAGGAAGCTGCCGGAGCAATCTCCGTCTCCGCGAGATTCCGAAAGACCTCGAAAGCGAGACGAGGCTCGGACGCTTGGAGGTACGCGAGACCCAGGTCGAAGTAGGCGCGCTGATAGAGAAGACCTCGACCGCGGGCGCCGGCCAGAACCTCGGTCGCTTCCCGCGGCAGTCCCTCGTCGAGGAGGTGGTCGCCAAGGAGAAGACGCACCTCGAGGTAGTCCGAGTGACTCGAAAGCGCTCGCTCCAGGAGGGCTTTCTTCTCGCCCGGATCGCTCTCGATGCGGGCGAGGGCCGAGGCTTCCAGAGCCGCGGGAGGGATCTTCAGTCTTCGCTCGGCCTCGGCGTCGAAGCTCGGAGGGGTCTGGTCGCGCTCGAGCCGAAAGAGATTCTTCGCGATCTGGTTCGCCAGACGAGAGAGCGTTTTCGCCCCTCCGAAGTCGTCCACGACTCCAATGGTCGCCCCTCGAGTCAGATCGATGATGCGCGCCGTGACCTCGATTCGGTCGTCGACGGGGCGGAACTCACCGAGAACGAGGCGGTCGGCCCCGAGGTCCTTGGCGAGCACGATGGCCGAAGCCCGGGTGATCGGCTCGCCGAGGGCGAAGCCCTTCTCGAGGAGCTGCCGGTTCCTCCCCGCGAGCTCGACGACGTCGAACCCCGCCGACTCCAGGTGGGAGCTGAGCGTTTCTTCGAAGGCGCTTCCTTTCCAATCCTGCGCGCGGTCCTCGGACACGTTCTCGAACGGGAGCACCAGGGTGCGTAGCCCGCCGGCAAGAACCACCGCAAGGCTCCAGGGGGTCAAGAGCACTTTTCCTCTTGGTTTTCCAGCTCGGGACGATGGGAAGAATTATACCGCAGGTAGGGCTTTTGTTCGCAGGTCCGAAATCGGCCCCTTATAATTAATGAGGTTGAGGGCCATGACCGAGAGGCCGTTGGGCGTCTATTTCGTAAACCTGTACTTCGTTCTTGCGGGCTTCCTCGAAGCCATCGGGAAGTACCATGAAGCCGACCATGCCTGGTCCCTGGTTCCCATGGCCGAGAACTCCATCTGGACGCTCGCCGTCGATCCGGTTATGTGTCTGTCGATTGCCTACCTCATCTGGCGATTCACTGCCTTCGGACGGCTTGCAGCGCTGGTCTACGGCTACCTCACGGTCGCGACGTACCTCATCATCGCGGTCTCCTACTTCGTCGTTCACACGCACCTGAACGTCACCCCCCTCTTCGTTGCGCTCGCCTCGTTTCACGTTCTCGCCCTTCCGGCCCTCCTCTGGTACCTGCAGCCGGCGCGGCAGAAAAAGCTCTTCCACGTGAGCCTCTGGGAGATCCTCCTCTCTAGCGATTGATTTGAGGCCCTGCCCTCTGCTAGTATCTTCGCTTCGGTGGCGCGTCGGTCCGGCGCCGCCGGGATCCCCCCCAACCTTTTGTGGCCCTATTGTCTTCACATACTTCGGCCGGTTTTGGGAGGTATTTATGTCATCGCTGCCGACCTCGGGGGATTCCCGGCAGCATTGGATCCGGTTGCTGGAAGAGGCGAGTCAGGGACGCCTCGAAGGCCTCGAGCGACTGCTGAGCTCGGAGCCTGAAGCACTGGCGCCTCTTCTCCGTCTGCTCACCCAGCTCGATTTCGAGGATTCCGAGGCCCGGGCGCACTGGAACGGGATTCTGCGCCACCGTGCGGAGCTCACGTCCCGACTCGGACGCGAGGCGAGCGTCCAGCTCGCGACCCTGGACTACTTCCAGACCCTCATTCCCGCGATCCAGAACCCGAAGGTCGTGGAAATGGCCACGTTTCTCGCCACCGAGCGAAGCGCCATCACCGACGGGCTCACGGGCCTCTACAACCGCCCATTCTTCGACGCCAGCCTGAGGCGAGAGCTCAAGCGCGCCCGCCGCTACGGGCTCGCGTTCTCCCTGGTGATGCTCGACCTCGACGACTTCAAGATGGTGAACGACCTCCACGGCCACGTCGTGGGCGACGAGGCGCTCGCAAGGTTGAGCGACGTCATCCGCGCCAGTGTCCGCGAGATCGACGTCGCCTGCCGGTACGGCGGCGAGGAATTCGCGCTCATTCTTCCGGAAACCAGCCGAACCGGTGCCTACATCGTCTCCGAGCGCATCCGGGTGGACGCGAAGGAGGTGTTCGATCATAAGCCCCTGGGCTCGAGCCCCCCGGCTTCGATTTCGATGTCGGTGAGCGGTGGGATCGCGATCTACCCCACGGACTCCAACTCCGCCGAGGGTCTGGTGCGAATGGCGGACAAGGCGCTCTACCGCTCGAAGCACGAGGGGAAGAACCGCATCACGCTCCACGCGGAGGAGAAGCGGCGATCCCCCCGGCTCGACGCCAAGAAGCTCCTGGTGTTCCGGGAGCGCCGCACCCGGCACGACCGCCGCGACAGGACGCCCGACGAGCTCCGGAGCGAGACCAAGAACCTCTCGCGCAATGGTGCTCTGGTCGAAAGCCAGATCCCGCTGACCGTCGGAACCGAGCTCGAGATCGACATCTACCTTCCGCAGCAGCGCTCGGACTTCTTCCTCAAGGGTCGGGTCGTGCGGCTCGAGGAGGCGCCGGGCGACCATCCCCGCTACCACGTGGGTGTCGCCTTCGTCGCCGACGACGAAGAGGATGCCCGGCGGCTCGAGACCCTGGCATCCGAGATCTACGGCCCGCTCGAGAGCCACCCGGACGACTCGAGCGATCTCGACCGGCTCGGGTGAAGACTCTCGACGTCATCAACTCGACGAGGCCTTGACACCGGCCGCGCGTCTGCGGATAATAGCGGGCCCCTAAAGGTGACGCGGGGTGGAGCAGTCCGGTAGCTCGTTGGGCTCATAACCCAAAGGTCGCGGGTTCAAATCCCGCCCCCGCCACCAACTTACCAGCCCCATTTCACTTACTGCTGTTCTCGGCCCTACGCGCAAGCGAGTCGAGCTCCGATCCTGGCCGTTATCTTCGTGGTCCCCCCGTGCAGCGACGCGTTGTTGGTCAAGAGGCTGGGCGTCTATCGCCTACATTCCAACCGGGAAGCCCGAAGAGATCGTTGGCGCACGCCTTGACTCGCACAGGCCACGACTACGAGGCTCGCCCCTTTCCTTTAACTCGACCGAGCGCCCGCCTTCTTCCATCGAAAGCTCGAGCAGCGCGGGGGATCCAGTCGATTTCGGGTGTGCCGATTGTCCGTCATTGGCTCACCGCCCGCGGGTCGTCGTCCCGGATCGTAGCCGTCGCCTGCCCGACTGTAATCGTGGCGTTCACGGCCCTCTGGAGGTTCACGAAGAAAGTCTCGTCCGGCTCGTCGACGAGCTCGCCTTTGGTCCAGATCACGATCGTCTTCGTCGTCCGGCCGGGCTGGAAGGTGAGGGTTCCGCTCTTCGGCCTGTACTCCGTGCCCGGCGTCGCCGTGCCCGGACCGGTGGCGTAGTCCACCTTGACCAAGAGGCCGCTCGGGGCGCTCAAGGTAACTCTGAAGAACACGAAGTGGACGTCCGAGCCCTCGGCGAAGCTCTTGCTCTCGATAGAGAGGGCTGGCGGCGGGTCGTCGTCGACAATGGTGCCGACACCCTTTACGTCCGCAATCGTTGCCTTCGTGGCGCCCGAAAGCATCACTTGGAAAGTCTCCTCGTTCTCGTCCAGTTTATCGCTCTTGATATTGACGGTCACCGGCATCGACGTCTCACCGGGTTCGAAGACGAGGGTAGTGAGCGCCTTTCGAACGTAGTCGGCGCGTGTCGCCGTACCGTTCGCGGTGGCGTAGCGGACGGAGACCGTGTCGGAGCTCGCGCTCGAGAGCGTGACGGCGAAGGTTGCGACCGCGCTCCCCGAGCCCTCGGTCACCCGGACATCGTCGATGGACAGCTGTGGCACCGAGCTTCCGGCTTGCTCGACGGTAAACGTCCGGCCCGCGATGGTCATCGTGCCCGTGCGCGGCAGCGTGTCCGGGTTCGCCCCGACCGTGTACGCGACCGTTCCGTTTCCCGCGCCACCTTGTCCGGCGGTAATCGCGATCCAGGGGTCGTCGCTCACAGCCGTCCAGGCGGGGCAGCCGCTCGGCGAAGTGACGGCGACCGCGCCCTGGCCCCCGCCGGCATTGAACGCTGCGGTGACAGGAGCGATCCGCACCGCGGCGAGCAGGCGTTGGACCTGACCGGAGAGTCCCACGGCGTACTGCTCTCCCGCCTCGTCCTCGCCGAAAGACGCGAGGGACAGCGGCGTGTCGAGAAGCAGGGTCGGCGCGGCCGGGAGGCTCCCCGGGTCCAGGGGCAGGTCGGCAACGTCGACGCCGAAGATCTCGCCGGTGCAGAAATCGCCGTGCACGTACGTCCCGCCGGGAAGCGTGCCCGCTGTGCCGCGATAGACGTAGCCTCCGGTAATTGAGCAACGGCCGCCCGAATGGGTGTACTCGAAGGCTGGTGGAGTGAACGCCATCGAGCCGCAAGGCAGCGCGTCGCCACTGATGTTGCAGCGCGTACCCTCCATGACGCGCCAGCCGTAGTTGCCGCCAAGCGTGACGATGTCCACCTCCTCGCGCTGCCCCTGGCCCACGTCTCCCGCCAGGAGCTCGCCGGTCAGCCGGTCGAACGACATGCGCCAGATATTGCGCACCCCGATCGCGAAGATTTCGTCGGCCCCGGGAGTCGCGCCAAAGTACGGATTGTCGGGGGGGGAAGAGTACGGCACCGCGCCGTTGGGAGTGTCCACGTCGATGCGCAGGATCTTGCCGAGCAGGAGGCTTCTGTTTTGCGCGCGGTTGCCCGGATCGTCGGAGCTTCCTCCGTCGCCAGACGCGATAAAGAGGTAGCCATTCGGGTCGAAAGCCATCATGCCGCCGTTGTGGTTGGAGAACGGCCGGGCGATGGTCAAGAGCACGGTCTCGGTCGCGGTGGTCGGCGTCGGATCGGCGACGTTGGGATTGCTCGCCGAGGCTTTGTACTCGGCGACGACGCTGGCGCCGTCGGGCTGCCTCGTGTAGTAGACGAAGAACCGGCGGTTCGACTCGAAATCGGGGTGGAACGCGAGTCCCAGGAGGCCCCGTTCCCCGCCGGAGAGAACTTTGGAGCTCGGGATGGTCAGGAACGCCGTGGATGAAGACGCGCCCGGTTGAAGCAACTTGATCGTTCCACCCTGCTCCACGATGAACAGGCGGTTGGTTCCGTCGTCGGCGTGGGTCACGAAGAGCGGGCTCGAGAGACCGCCCGTGAGAACCGGCCCGAGCTCGATCGCGGGGCAGGACTGGGCGGCGGCTTCAGTTTGTGATCCAAACCCCCATGCCAAGGCGAGCAGTACGGTTCTGGGAATTCGCATAAAACCTCCGTTGGCTCCGGCGGTGAGCCCAGATGTTAGGTTGGGTTGCCGGGACTGGCTGTGGCTACCGTCACGAAATGGAGCCAAAGCTGGTCGGAGCCTGAGGCAAGCGCCCGGAATCTTACCCGAGTTCGTGCACACCCGCCTGCCGAGATGCGCGATGTCTACTCTACACAGAGCGGTCCGACCAGCGACACGGTCCGGAATGCGCCACGGCCGAAGGTGAAAGCGGTCGCGCTGCACTTGCCGACGTGCAGATCCATCACCGGCACGTTCGGTAGGCCGATCGACGGACCGTTGTGCTTCCAGGTGGCGCCCCCGTCGGTCGTAATCCAGGCGCCGAGGTCGCAGCCGACGAAGACCATCTGCGAATCCGTCGGGTGCACGGCGACGGCATTGTGCGGCAGATCGGCGGGCGGGCTCACGTTCGCCCAGGTCGGGCTCGCGCTCGTGGCGTCATCGGTGCGGAAAACGTGGCCGGGCTGGCCGGGCGTCTGGGAGTCGAAGCCGGACAGCGTCAGCCAGAGCGTGTCGGCGCTGACAGGACTGAAGGCGAGCTCGGTCGGGATTCGTTCCGGAAGCTCGCTCCCCGGGTTGAGCTCGGTCCAGGCCGCGCCGTCGCTGGTCGTGAGCTCCAGCGTCCCGTCAAAGCGTGCGAAGGCGTAGGTTTCGCAACTCGGATCGGACGGCGCGAAAGCGATGGCGCGGATGAACCACCCGGTACCGCTCATCGGGGTCCAGACGATGGAATCCTTACTCGGGGCGGAGAAGAAGTTCGTCGACTTCCAGAGGCGGAAGCCGGCATAGAGGACGGTGTCCGGATCCGCCGGGCAGCGAACGACCTGCGTCATCCACCCCGGAGAGGTTTCCTGAGTGGTGAACCCGTTCAAGGCGCCGGTGATAGTGGCGCCGCCGTCCAGGGACCGTCCGACCCAGCCGTGCTGAACAGACAGCGCGAGCTGCTGGGGTGCCGGGCCGAAGAACCCGTTCATGCCGTCTCCGGAGAAGATGCTCTTCCACGTCTTCCCGGCCGGCGGCACGAGGAGGCCCGTTCCGTTGTCCTGTGCACCACCCAGCACCATGGTCGCGTCATCGGGATTCACGGCTCCGGCGTAGAACTGGATGGTCGAGAGGCCCTCGTTGCGCGGGAGCCACGGTCCGTCGTGAGCCACGTCCTTGAGGTACAAGCCCCCGTCGTTGCCCACCAGCAAGCGCTCCCCTCCCGCCCATGCGAGGGCCCTCTGGTCGACATGAATGAGGTCCTCGGAGAGGACATCGAATGGATCCAGCTGCGTGATACTGGTCCATCCGTTCGGGTCATGCCGGAAGACGGCGTCGCCCGCGTTTGCCAGGTAGAGCACATTCGGATCGGTCGGGTGCACGAGGAGGGCAGGCCCTGCACCGAGCCCGAATTCGATGGGGATCTTGGTCCACGTTGGGCTCGGATCCCAGGCATTCCCGGTGCGCCACAGTCCGAGCGCCTTCGACGACTCGAAGGTTTTGATCAACACGTACAGCACATCGGGGTCCGACGGCGACACCGCCATTCGCACCTCGCCGATCTTTCGGCGCAGGCTGTTCCAGGGACCGTTCCAGCGATCCACCTCCAGCGTGACAAGAAATGTAGAGGGACCTAGATCGCTGATCAGAAACTCGGTCGGAGCGGAAAGACCGACGAGGTGACCGCTATAGGACCAGTTCGTGCAGATGGGGCTCAACGGCCATCCGGGGCACACCTGGCGATACTCGCCGAAGTAGCGAAAGCTCAGTGTTTGCGATTCACCCCCAACTTCAAGGGGAAGCGAGAAGTTGAAATCCGGAGTTACGATTTCTGCCGGTCCAAAAGCGAATGGCTCCTCGTGTTCGACGTCGATGGTTGCAAGACCGACGGTTTGGGGTATGCCTGGAGTGAGATCCCACACGCCGGTTACTCCTGAGATCGTGAACCCGGCCTGACTGAGGTCGCCGAAGTGGACCGAGATGGGCACGGCTTCGATTTGTCGCGGCGTGAACAACACGAGACCCAGCACAACACCAATCCCAGAAACGGTCGCTGCCCTACCGATTTGACGAAGGGCATCAAAGACTCTGCTCTTCATGACCAGCACCTCATTGGAGGGAAGCGAAGACCTAGACGCCGATAACGACCATGACCAATCCATGCCAGCGCGACCACTGTTGCCGTGATTCGCCTTGACCGCGGTGTTGACGGGTTCCTCGAATCTCGCCAACCTCGTCGACTGCGGACGCGTCCGTTGCCATGGCTCGCCTCCTCGCGGCCAGGCACCGACGTGACGAGCCGATTGACCTCTGACTCCTGGAGTCCTACCGATCATCGCGATCATGAGCTGTCAAGGCCGGCCCATCGACCGATGCGGATCCTGCTCGACCCGAGCCATCCGCCGAGGACGGAAATCTTCCAGGCGACGGTGACCGGGGCGTGAAACGAAACGCGACCGCGAAATCGACAGCGATGTCAGAGCAGCATCGAGGCGCCGAAATGCGCCGCCCAATGGCACTTCTTCTCTTTCAGGAGGTCCGACACGCTGATGGGGGGGACGTCCGGATCGAGCGTTTCCAGAACCTCGAAGAGGAAGGAACTCTCACCGTAAGAACTCCACTCGGCTTGGAGGAAGTGGTCACGATGGTGCCCGCTCCGGAGCATGAACCAAATACGATTGCGAGCCGCATCGAGATTGGGGGATGCGCCCACCCACACGCGACCGGTCGTCGCGCAGCGCACCGCGAACGCGCCACGGGCGGGCGTTCGAGTCTTGTACTCCTGGTGCGCGATCTTTCGCGAGCGATTCGAGGTCATTTTTCGAGCACCGCCGCCGATGCCTCGAACGCGCCGTCCGCCAGCATGAGGGCGTGATTTCGGATATCGACGGGCCACCCCTTGATGTTGCTCTCGAAGCGAGAGCGGTCGGAGGCGAAAAGCGCGCGTGTCGCTTCCTCGAACCGGGCACGGTCTCCGGCCATCGCGGACATGAACCGATACGCGGCCTCCTGTGACCGACGTATGCGATCGGTTCCCACGTTCGCCCGTCTCGCTTCGTCGACCAGCCGGCGCAGCGCCACCGACGCCCCACCGGGTTGGCTACCCAGCCAGTCCCAGTGGCGCGGCAGGAGCGTCACCTCGCGGGCCACCACCCCGAGCTTGGGCCGGCCAGGCCCTCGACGGGCTTCGCCCTCCGGTGTTGCGGAATGCGGCTCGTCGCTCGCGAGCCGTCTCACGACTTCGGCCGCGGTCCCGCGAAAGTCCACTTCGATGAGCTCGCTCGTCGCGTCATCGAAGATCAGGACGGACGAGGATGGCGCTCGGTCCACGACGGTTTTCGCGGAGCGCACCACGTTCGAAAGCTCGCCCGATGCGATGCGTCTGGATCCCTGGAACGCGGTGCAGCGGATTCGGGCCCGCTTGGTTCGGGAGGAGGCTTCTACCACCAAATAATTATACCCGGGTGAAATTGAGGGGTCAAATCATCCCGTTGACGACGCGGCGGCGGATGTCGAAGGATCCGAGTGAAACGAGGTGTGAATGGGAACGATGTTGTTCGTTCTTTCGCTTTTCGGATCACCGATCCCGCGGCAGTCGCCGCAAGCCTCGCTCGCTCTGCGTGACGTCACCATCATCGACGTCGCCAGGGGACTCGCCCTCCCGAACATGACGGTCGTCATCGAGGGCGACCATATCGCGCAGGTCGACAAGAGCGGCGCGGTCAGCCTCCCGGCCGGGGCACAGATCGTGGACGCTGCGGGCAAGTTTCTCATCCCCGGATTGTGGGACATGCACGTCCATACGATATTTGGAGACTGGTTCCCCGGCGGGCGGGAGATCGCGCTCCCGCTCTTCATCGCCAACGGAGTCACCGGCATCCGCGACATGGGGGGCGATCTCGACGTCCTGTTGCAGTGGCGGAAAGAAATAGCGCTGGGGATCATCCCTGGTCCGCGACTCGTCGTTTCCGGGGAAATGCTCGACGGTCCCGAGCCGCGCTTCCCGAGCTCGATCGCCGTCTCGAATCCCGACGATGGCCGGAGCGCCGTGCGCGACTTGAAGCGCCGGGGCGCCGACTTCATCAAGCTTCAGTCGCTGATTCCGCGGGAGGCGGTGCTCGCGATTGCCGACGAAGCCAAGAGCCTCGGCATCCCTTTCGTGGGCCACGTACCCGACGCGGTGCGGGCCGCGGAAGCTTCCGATGCCGGACAGAAGAGCTTCGAGCATCTCATCGGCATCTTCGAAGGGAGCTCGCTTCTGGAGGACGAGTTCCTCGAGGGCGGCAAGGGACCTGGAAAGTTCCTCCAGAGCTTCGACGCCGCGCGAGCGGTGAAGCTCATCGCGCTCCTCGCGAAGAACGAAACCTGGCAGTGCCCGACGCTCGTGTGGGAGCGGGGTGGAAGCTTGATCGAAGAACGAGATCTCGACCACGATCCGCTGGCCAAGTACGCCCCCGCGTCCTGGAAAACCGGGACCTGGAAAAAGTTCACCGACCAGATCGTCCACGAGTTCAACGTCGACGACCTGGCGACGAGAAGAAAATTCGTCGCGAAGGAGCTGGAGCTCGTCTCCGAGATGCACCGCGCGGGAGTTCCGTTTCTTGCGGGCACCGACACCGCGGCCGGAGTCTACGTATTCCCCGGTTTCAGCCTGCACCAGGAGCTGGAGATCTTCGTCGAGGCGGGATTCACGCCGGCGGAGGCCCTCGCGACCGCGACGACGAACCCCGCGCGGTTCCTGGGAATGGAAGACCGTTTCGGAACGGTGGAAAAAGGAACGCTCGGCGATCTCGTGCTCCTCGACCGAAACCCGCTCGAGGACATCCGAAACACCCGCGAGATCTTCGCGGTCGTCGCCAACGGTCGCTTTTTCTCGCGTGACGATCTGGACCGGCTCCTGCTCCAAGTGGAGGAACGGGCCGCATCCAAGTGAGACGAAGAATCTCGCGAACCTACGTGAGGGCTCCTTCGCCTTGCCGGCGTTTGACGTCCTCGATCGTATCGACGACGAGAAGCAGGAAGTTGTCGACCGAACAGTCGAAGTTCTCCCGGAATACGCAATGGCCGCCCTCATCCTGACTGCAGTTGGGGCAGACCTCGGAACGGATGCCCTCGACATAGGGCGTTAGGTCGAAACTATGGACGCTCTCTACGGCTCTTACGATCTCCGGAAGGTGTCCCTCGATGGCGCAAACGCGCCCCTTGGGAAGCGCACAGGTGCCGTCGTCGTTGCGATCGAAACAAATCGCGCACACCCTCGTTTTGAGGGCTTCACGGAATACGTCGATTCGGTCATCCATGGCTCTCTCCTCCGATCCCAAACACTGCAAGGACCACACCAGTCGCCCCCTCCTTTGTTTCGTTAAACTTAGGCGGAGCGACCGCCCAGGGGCAGCGCGTTTTGGCGCACGAGTCCGGTCAACGCACGCGATAGACTACGCCGATGAGAACGACTCTCGTTTTCCTGCTCCTCCTCGCGAGCTGCGCCGAACCCCCTTCATGAACTTGACGAATCCGAGGGCGAAGAAAGCTCCCGAGAAGCTGGAAGATCCCGCTCAATAGACCGCGGCTTCGACGAAAGGAACCCCTGCATGCCGAGACGACCGCTCCTCCGCATCCTGGGCCTCACCTTCGGACTCGCGGTGATTCTCGGCGGCACGATCGGAGTCGGGATCCTGCGCACTCCCGGAACAGTGGCGGCGGAGCTCGGGAGCCGCACGCTGATTCTCGCCGTCTGGACGCTCGGCGGCCTCTACACGCTCATCGGGGCCGTCTGCTTCGCCGAGCTCGGAACTACGCTCCCGCAAACAGGGGGTTACTACATTTACTCTCGCCGCGCGTTCGGAGATCGCCTCGGGTTTCTCACGGGGTGGACCGACTGGGTGACCTACTGCGCGGTTCTCGGGTACATCTCGATCGCGACCGGGGAGTTCTCGCTCGCGCTCTTCCCCGAGCTATCGAGTCTCGGGGTCACGCCCATCGCTCTCGGAGCGCTCTCGGCCTTCGTCCTCCTGCAGTGGATGGGCCTGAAGGTGTCGAGCCGCGCCCAGGAGATCACGAGCCTCGTCAAGTTCGTTGCGTTTCTCGCGCTGGTCGCGGCCTGCTTCCGTCACCCCGGCACGCCGGCTTCGATCGAAATCGCTCGCCCGGGGAGTCTGTTCTTCGCCGTGGTCCTCGCACTTCAGTCCGTAACCATCACCTACGGAGGCTGGCAGAGCGCTCTCTACTTCGCCGAAGAGGATCGAGACCCCTCGAAGAACCTGCCTCGATCCATGATCGGGGGAGTCGCGATCGTGGTGGTCGTCTACCTTCTGGTGAACCTCGCCCTCCTTCACGTCCTTCCGCTGCCGGAGCTCGCGAGCTCGATGCTTCCGGCAGCCGACGCGGCGCAGGTGGTCTTCGGCCCCGGCGGCCAGCGCTTTGTGACGCTGCTCTCTCTCATCTCGCTCCTCCCGCTCCTGAACGCCATCCTCATGGTGGGGACCCGAATCCTATTCGCCCTGAGCCGCGACATTCCCCGTTGGTCGCGCGCCGCGGAGGTGAGCGAAGGCGGCACGCCCGTCGTCGCCATGCTGGTGACCGCCGCCGGCGCGATGCTCCTCGCGGCGAGCGGCACCTTCGAGAAGCTCGTCGCCATCGCCTCGTTCTTTCTCGCGTGGAACTACTTCGTCTGTTGCGTCGCCCTTCTGGTCTTGAGACGACGGGAGCCGGACCTGCCGCGCCCGTTCCGGGCCTGGGGCTATCCGGCGTCCGCGATCCTCGTCGCCGCCGGAGCCGGCATCTTCCTCATGGGGGCAATCGCCGGCGATACGCGGAACAGCCTCTACGCGGTCGCCCTCGCTGGGGCTGGGCTTCCACTGCGCGCGTGGTCGACGCGTCGGCCGCGCTATTAGTCCTGGACGCGGACGCAGTCGCCCGTGTACGGAAGGCGCTCGCCGCCGTCGACCATCTGAAAATCACTCACCTGGATCGCCGAGAGGTCACGCGAGCCGAGGAGCCCCGACCATTTGGCGGGGGTGAAGCGATCGCTCTGCGCGGTGAGCGCCACATTTCCGCCGTCGGCGAGAAACATCCCGTAGCGCTGAAGCGCACGGGCGACCACCCGGGCGGCTTCGTTCGGGAGGGTGTTCAGTGGGAAGTCGGGACGCAGGCGGAATCGCGCTCCGTAGGGCGGCGCCGAGGACGGGCCGCTAGTAGCGCCGGTTGAGTGAGTAGCAGGATGGACGTAAACGCCGTTGCGCATGCGGCTATTGGGGAGAATGAAGCGGATGGCGTGAGGGATCTCGCCGCGGGCCACTTCGTCCGCGCTGAATAGCAGCGGCGCAATGGGATAACCGGCGGCATCCGCGCTCGTGCAGTTCTCGCCGCGGCCGGCGGGTCCGTACACCCGCGACATGTCCCAGACCGCAAGGCATCCGCCGAAGAAGGCGTCGCCGATCACGTTGGCGCGCCACATTTCGTAGAGGCGGTTCGTCGATCTCTGGACCACGATGAGGTGACAGTCGCCGTCGCTGGTGCATTCGTAGCCGCTCTCCCCTTCGAGCGCGCCTCCCGGCGGCAGGGGCACGGGAGCGACGTCGCAATCGGGACTGAAGTGGTCCTGGGTGGGGATGAAGGCGCGGAGCGGCGTTCCCGCGCTTGCCGCCACCACCTCGATGGAGAAGTCGATCTGCATTCGCCCGAGGCCCCAGCCGCCCGCGCTCTGGAGCCAGGCGATGACCTGGCTCGATTGAGGATCGAGCGCGGCACTGCTCACGTCCTGATACCAGACGGCTCCGGACGGAAAGTAAGAATCGGTAGCAGCTTGGGGCTGCACGGTGAAGCTCCGGCTCGCGCTCCACGGTCCCGTGCCCGCCCCATTCTTAGCCTGCACCCACCAGGTGTGAGCGCCGCTCGCGAGGGTGGTGGCGGGCGCGACCGCACAGGTCGAGCCCGAACAGACGGCCGAAGCGAAGTACCATTGCTGAAGGACGGGCTGCCCGAGGGGTCCGTTCACCCAAAGGTAGTAGTCGGTGGCTCCGCTCGCCGCAGTCCAGCTGTAGCTCGGCCGAGTCGCGGAGATAATCCCGGAAGGCGACTGGAGCGCCGGCGCGGCCGGCGGCGCTGTCGTGCCGTCGGTAACCACCGTGAAGGCCTTCGCGGCACTCCACGGTCCCGTGCCCGCCCCATTGCTCGCCTGCACCCACCAGGTGTGGGCGCCGCTTGCGAGGGTCGTGGGGGGCGCGACCGCACAGGTCGAGCCCGAACAGACGGCCGAAGCGAAGTACCACTGCTGAAGGATGGGCCCGAGCGGTCCGTTCACCCAGAGGTAATAGTCGGTGGCGGTCGTCGCCGCAGTCCAGTTGTAGCTCGGCCGAGTCGCGGTGATGATCCCGGAAGGCGACTGGAGCGCCGGCGCAGGCGGCGGCGAGGCCGCGCCGCCGGTAACTACCGTGAAGGTCTTCGCGGCGCTCCAAGGTCCGACGCCCACCGTGTTCTTGGTCTGGATCCACCAGGTATGCGCCCCCGCGGCGAGCGTTTGTGCCGGCGTTACCGAGCAAGTCGTCAGGTCGCACAGCGCGGAAGAGGGGTACCACTGCTTCAGTACGTTCCCCGAGGGTCCATCCACCCACAGGTAGTAATCCGTCGACGTGCTCACCGCGTTCCAGACGTAGGTCGGTTGTGTCAGCGTCCCGGCGCCCGCGGGTGATACGAGCGAGGCCGATGGCGGTGGGCCGGCGAAAGAGCTGACGGTGAATCTCATCGCCGCGCTCCACGGCCCCACGCCCAATGCGTTCTTCGCTTGCACCCAGAAGACGTGCGCCCCCTCGCCGAGCGGGGCGGACGGCTGGAACGAGCACGTAACGCCGCCACAGATCGCGGCCGCGGCGTGCCACTGCCGCAAGACGCCCCCCGAAGGCCCGTCCACCCATAGGTAGTATTCGCTTGCTCCGTTCGTGACGTTCCAGGTGTAAGTCGGAAGCCTGTTGGAGCTGAGTCCTGACGGGGAAACCAGAACGGGCGCAGCGGGTTGCGCAACCAAGGGTCCGACGGCTCCGAGTGTCGCGAACAGGATGAACGCCCAACCGTTCTTCAAGCCTCGACCTCCTGCATAGGGAGGAAACAACCAAGCTTTCTTGGGGACACACATGGTTTACCACGACACCTCACGGCCGGGTGGTGACCGGCGTCACGGGAGGATTAGCGGGATCCTCCCCGTAGGGCAATCACCGGATCGATCCGCGTTGCCCGCCGGGCCGGGATGTAGCTCGCGAGCGTTGTGATGCCTACGAGCAGCAGAGGAACGCCGGCGAAGGTCACGGGGTCCGTGGGAGTGACGCCAAAGAGGAGACTCGACGCCATCCGGGTGAGGGCCAGCGCGGCGACTAGTCCCACGACGACACCGCCGAGGGCGAGAGTCATCCCGTGGCTCACCACCAACCGCACGATGCTCCTGGCGCCGGCGCCGAACGCCATGCGCACGCCGATCTCCTGAATCCGCTGGCGCAGCGAATACGAGATCACCCCGTAGAGACCGATGGACGCGAGGGTCAGCGCCAGCACGGAGAAGACAACGATGAGCGTGAGCGTGAAGCGCGCTTGAGCCATGGCGTCGTCCACGTAATCCCCCATGAGGCGCACGTTGGCCACCGGGACATCCCTATCCAACGCGGCGACCTCATTGCGGATCGCGCCGACGAGGCCCGAAGGATCCGACGTCCCCCGAACGGTGAGTATCATCGGCCACCATGGAAAGAACCGGTAGGTTTGATACACGGCCCCTCGGCCGTCCGCGGTGAGTGACTCGGACCGGACGTGCTGCACCACGCCCACCACCTGGACCGGTTCCCGCTTCAACGACGTGGTATCGAAGTCGAACCGCACGATCTGCATCGCCTTCCCGATGGGGTCCTCTTTCGGCCAGGTTTGTTCGGCGAGCTTGTCGTCGATGAGGACCACTTTCAAGGCGCCCGCTTGATTGTCGGAGTCGGCCAGCGGGCGGCCGGCGACGAGCTTAATACCCATGGCGTCGGTGTAGCCCGGGAGCACGGTTCGATAGTCGGCCCGGTTCGTGCTCCACTCTTCTTCGGTGGCATTGTCCCGCCCGTACGGTTGAACCCAGTACTGGTCCCCACCGCCGAGCGGGAGCGGTGTCGTGCCGCCGACGGCTTCGACTCCAGGGAGCGCGGCGAGACGCTGTAGCAGTCTTTCGAAAAAGCTCACTCGCGCTTCGGCGTCACGATACTTGAAGAACGGAAGCGGGACCGAGAGCGTGAGGACGTTTTCGGGATCGAACCCGGGCTCCACCTGCTGGAGCTTCGTGAAACTTCGCACCATGAGACCGGCGCCGATCAACAGCACCAGCGACAGGGCCACCTCCGTCACCACCAGCGTCGTACGAACCTTGTTGCCGCGTACGCCGCCCGCGTCGCTGCCTCGATCCTTGAGAGAGCTCGCCAGGTTGGGGCTCGCCGCCTTCAAGGCGGGTGTCGCCCCGAAGACGAAGGCAGCCAGGAGCGAAGCGCCCGCCGTGAACAGCAAGACATTTCCGTCGATTCCCACCGTCTCGAGGCGAGGCAGGCTGTCCGGGCGCATCGTCAAGAGAGTTCGAATCCCGGCCCAAGCCAGAGCCAGCCCCGCGAGGCCGCCGGCGACGGCGAGCACCGCGCTCTCGGTGAGCATCTGCGCGATGATGCGCCCTTTTCCTCCGCCGAGGGCGGCTCTGACCGCGATCTCCCGCTCCCGCTCCGCGGCGCGTACCAGTAGCAGGTTCGCCACGTTGGCGCAGGCGATTAAAAGCACGAACCCCGCCGCGGCGAGGAGCGTGAGAAGCAGGGGACGGACGTGATCGACCACGTCACGGTGCATCGAATTGACCACGATCTCCATGCCCACACTCTTGTGATGCTCGAACTGCTCTCGAAACCGCGCGGCGAGCGCGTCCATCTCCGCTTGCGCTTGCTCGAGCGTCACCTCGGGCTTGAGTCGCCCAACCACGGTGAGAAATTCGCCGTCCCGCGGAGCCGTCGAGAAGTCGACGGGGAACGCCCCCCAGGCGTCGATGTTCGTGGGCATGCCGGCGTAGGCCGGCAAGTAGATTCGGAAGTCCTCTGGCAGTACCCCGACGATCACGCTCGCATGGCCGTCCAGTTGGATAGTCTTCCCAAGAATATGCGGGTCCGCGCCGAACTGCCGCTGCCACATTCCATGAGTCAAGAGGAGGGTGCCCGGCGGGATCTTCGCGTTTGGATCGAGGAATGCCTTCGGATCGAGGGGTGTCCCGTCCGCCGCCTCGAAATCACGACCGATGAAGGGTCGGACTCCGAGGACCTCGAAGAGGTTGACGGTGCTCCATCCCACCATCACCTGCTCGGGCCGCTCCTCACCGGTGATCGTCGCCTCGACGGCGATCGCGCCGGCGAAGTCCTCGAACATCGTCGTCTGATCCTTGTAGTCGATAAAATCGGGACCGGACACCGGGGCATTGGGCCGGTTGGCCGTCGTCATGCGGTTCCACACCAGCACCAGGCGCTCGGGGTTCTCATACGGGAGCGGCCTCAAAAGCACCGCGTTGGCGACGCTGAAGATCGCGACACTGCTGCCGATCGATAGGGCCAGGGTCAGCACCACGACCGCGGTAAAGCCGGGGCGCTGCCAGAAGGTGCGGACGGCGTAGCGGACGTCCTTCAGGAACACGCCGAAGATCGAATGTGCCTGCAACATCGATTCCTCGCTTCCGTACCTCGACTCTCGAGCTAGCGCGCTCCGAGCTCGATCGTTCCCTCGCCCACGAAGGCGGAAGCGCCTCCGACGCGGACTTCCCGGATGGCGTCTCCCCCGAGACCAATGGAAATGAAGACACGGCTCGGGCGGCCCATCTTGACTCCCTGGAGGCTCAGGATCTCGCGCGCCTTGTCTTTGGAAACGACGCCGTGGTGGACAAGGTAGGCGCCGAGGGGACCGCTCGCGCTTCCCGTAGCCGGATCTTCGATTCCTCGGAAGCTCAGCATTCGGCTGTAGACGGTTGCGTCGTCGCTACCGGGCTCCTTCGAAAAGAGGAAGACCCCGCGGCGCTGCATCTGAAGTCTCTCTAGAAGTCCTCCCATCGCGGCGCGGTCGAGAGAGGCGCGGTCCACGGCGGCGCGAGTCGCCAGGGGGACGAACAGGAACGTGGCGCCGCAGGATACCTCCTGCGGGGGAAGACCCGAGGCCTGGATGTCGGAAGCCTGGAGTTCGAGCGCCTGGGCTACGGCCGCCACGTCCTCGATGGTCTTCCCGAACGTCGGCTCGAGCTGGTACATCCAGGCGAATGCCAGGTTCTTGCCGTCCCAGTTCAGATCGACGGGGACGGGGCCGATGCCCTCGCCGAGAACGACTCGCGCTTTCCCGGGCGCGATCTTGCCGGCGCGCGCGAGTGCGAACGCGGTTCCGATGGTGGGATGGCCGGCGAAGTCGAGCTCACCGGTGGGGGTGAAGATGCGGACGCGGAAATCGGTCCCTCCCGCCTCCGCGGGAAAGACGAACGTGCTCTCCGAGAAGTTCATCTCGCGGGCGATGAGCATCATCTCCTGGTCGCTCAGCCCTACGGGCGCGAGGAACACCGCGAGCTGGTTTCCGCTGAGCACCTCGTCGGTGAAAACGTCGAGGTGCTGGTAGCGATACGTTCGATCCTGGCCCAGGACGGCGCTCGAAGACATCAAGAACATCAGAAGAACACTCCGCATGAGGGGGAACCTACCGCGCCATCGGCGCGGCCGCAACCGCGAGCGGCAGCCGGTGGCTGTGCTAAGGTTCCGCGGTGGCGAAAAAACCGCGGGAATCGCGGGTCGAGGATGGGCGGGTCCGCGTCCACGACCCGTTCGAGCTGCTGCGATGGCTCGCCCTGAGCAGAGCCCGATCCGAGAAAGGCCCTCGCGAAGCTGGTCCAGAACAGCCTTGCCCTCCGAGTAAAATCCCTTGCGTAGGAGAACCCGTTAGATATATCCTCTACATAGGTAGTATGAAACCGCGAAAGCGATCCCTGGGAAACGTGCAGGTCCAGATCCTGGAGTCGGTGGCTCGAGGCATCGGTCACGGTTTCGACATCATGGACGAAACCGGGCTTCCGAGCGGAACCGTGTATCCGGCCCTCTCCCGCCTGGAGCGGGACGGCCTCGTGCGCTCCCGCTGGGAGAGCGCCAGGGTCGCCCATGAGGAGAAGCGGCCGCCGCGCCGGTACTACGAGCTGACTTCCGTGGGCCGAGAGCGGCTCGCCGAAGCCCTCCTTCAATACAAGGAC
>Ga0214473_10003208_pt1 | contig 19915 bp, 19 predicted proteins | sample RVTome_7_FD_203509 | JGI IMG/M metagenome (GOLD analysis project Ga0214473, IMG submission 203509) | Soil microbial communities from uranium-contaminated site in the Upper Colorado River Basin, Wyoming, United States - RVT98D197 | ecosystem: Environmental > Terrestrial > Soil > Contaminated >... | reverse complement strand
AGGTCGGACCCACGGCACGGCAAGGAGCTTGCCTTCCGGCCTCGAAACACCTCTCCATGCTCCACCGCCTCCCCCCCATCTTCGGGCGACGCGCCTCTCTGCCTGCGCTGCCTGTCGCGCCGATCCTCCTCGACGGCCCGTGGACCCACGGGCTGGCCCTTTCCCTGCACTCTGACGGCGATGCGCACACCGCGGCCGGTGATCTCCTCAGCCGCTACAAGTACGCCGAGGAGCGCGAGTTGGGCGGGGTGCTCGCCTCTGCCTTGGTGGAGGCGCTCTCCACGCACCCAGAGTATGGGCGCGTCCAGATCGTCGTCCACCCACCCGGCACCCAGCGCCAGGGCTTCGAGCCGGCTGGCGAACTGGCGATAGCCGTGGCGCGGCGGCTCCGGGCGCGCGGCCTGCCGAGGCTGGTTGCCCACACCCGGCGCACTGCGTCCCAGAAAGACCTTCACACGTGGGGGGAGAAGGGTGCGAACGTGAGCGGAGCGTTTCGCGTGCGCCGGCCCGATCTGGTGCGGGGACGAGCTGTGCTGGTGATAGATGATGTCTTCGACAGCGGCGCGACGCTGCGAGAGATGCACCGCGCGCTGACGGAGGCGGGCGCGGCGGAGGTGCTGGTGGCGACAGTGACCAAGACCAACTTCCAGGTGGAGAGGTAGATGGAGCGCGCCGCCTGGGTGGCGATCAGCGGGGTGAGCGGCTTCGGCCCGGCGCGGTTCCGCGCGCTGCTGGAAGCGTTCGACAGCCCTCTTGTGGCGCTGGAGGCGGGCGCGGAGGAAATCCGCACGCGGCTTGATCTGGGCGAGACGCTGGTCGAGGGCCTCGCGGAGGCCGCCCGCCGACTGGAGCAGATCGAACACGACCTGCTGTCGCTTGAGGACGCGGGAATCCAGGCCCTCCTCTGGCCCGACCCCGAGTACCCCGCCCGCCTCTTCGCCACCTCCTCCCCTCCCCCGGTCTTGTGGCGCACCGGCGCGGCCGATCTCCGATTTCCCGGGGGCGCGGTGGCGGCCATCGGCAGCCGGGAAGCGCCGGAGGCGGCGTTCGCCTTGGCGCGGCGTTGGGGCGCAGAGTTGGCGGAGGCGGGAGTCACTGTCATCAGCGGCCTGGCCGCGGGCGTGGACGCGGCGGCGCATGAGGGCGCGCTCGACGTGGGAGGGCCGACGCTGGGGGTATGCGGATCAGGAGTTCTGACCGCGCTGGCGAACGATGACCTTGCCTGTCGCGTCTCCGAGGCCGGGGGGCTCTGCTCGGAGTTGTCGCCTCAGGCCCCCCGCTTGCCCCAGTCACTCTTCGCCCGCAACCGCATCATCGCCGGCCTCGCCGAGGTGGTGATCGTGATCGCCGCCCGCCCCGACGGCGGCGCGGTGCATACCGCGAGAACCGCGCTCCGAGAAGGGAGGGCGGTGTTCGCGGTCAAATGGGACGAAGACGAGTCAGGGGGGAATCGGCAAGTGTTGGATGACGGAGCGAGCGCCCTGACTCCTCAGGATGACGTACTTGTCCCGCTTGGGAGGAGGCGATGAGAGACCACATGACTGCCAGACCCGTCACCATCGGCCCCGCACGCATCGGCGCCAGCGCTCCCCTCGCACTGATCGCCGGGCCGTGCGTGATCGAGAGCCGGGAGATGGCGCTCGAGATCGCCCGAATCGTGAAGCAGGTCGCCGAGGAGTTCGGGGTTTCAGCGATCTTCAAGGCCTCTTTCGACAAGGCCAACCGGCAGAGCCTGGACTCGTTCCGAGGACCGGGGCTAGAGGAGGGGCTGGCGATCCTCGCCGCGGTTAAGACCGCGACCGGCCTGCCCGTGATGACCGATACCCACGAGACCGTGCAGGTGGGGCCGGCGGCCGAGGTGGTGGACCTGATCCAGATTCCCGCCTACCTGTGCCGCCAGACCGATTTGGTGGTGGCGGCGGCGCGGACCGGAAAACCTATCCTTATTAAGAAGGGGCAGTTCATGGCTCCCGAGGACATGGGGGCGATTGTGGCAAAGGCGGCGGCCTCCGGTGCCGCCGGGATCTTACTGTGCGAGCGTGGGACGAGCTTGGGCTACCACAACCTAGTCGTGGACATGCGTGGCCTGGCGGTGATGCGCGAGTTCGGCTGGCCGGTGGTGTACGATGCGACGCACAGCGTGCAACTGCCCGGCGCGGGAGGCGGCATGTCCGGCGGGCAGCCGGAGTTCATCGCTCCCCTCGCCCGCGCGGCGGCGGCCGTGGGGATAGACGCGCTCTTCGTGGAGGTGCATCCCGATCCCACGCAGGCCAGGTCCGACCCCGCCACCCAGTTGCCCCTGGAGCAGTTGCCCCGCCTCCTCACGCAAGTGCTCGCCGTAGACGCGGCAAGGCGGGCCATCATGGAAGGACGACCCCGATGAGGATCACTCGCGAGGCCCAGCACCGCCTGGCCGAGATCGAGCTGCTGGTGATGGACGTGGACGGCGTCCTCACCCAGGGCGACATCCTCTACACCGACGCGGGGATGGAACTGAAGGCGTTCGACATCAAGGATGGCCTTGGGTTGCGCGTGGCCGCGTTCGCCGGATTACGCCTCGCCCTCGTCGCCGGCCGCACCTCCCCCATCATCCAGCGCCGCGCCCGCGACCTGCGTGTCGAGGACGTGCTCACCCGCGTTGGTGACAAGGAGGCCGCGCTCCGTTCCATCGCTCAGGCCCGCGGCGTGCCGCTACCCAAGGTGGCCTATATGGGCGATGACCTCAACGACCGTCCCGCGATGCGCCTTGCCGGCTTGTCCATCGCTCCCGCCGACGCCGCCCCGGAAATCCTTGCGGAGGCCGGCCTGGTCACCGACGCCCCCGGTGGCCGCGGCGCCGCGCGGCAAGCCGTGGAGCTGATCCTGAAAGCGCAGGGGAAGTGGGCGGCGGCGGTCAACGCCTACCTTGAAGACCTTGCGCAGCGGGACCGGGGACGGCGTCCGGCGGAGGGGCGATGACAGGTGAGCCCAACACCGTCGCACCGGGATCCAGGGCGCGGGGCTCCCACCCCGCGCCCTGGATCGTAGTCCCCGGAGCGGACTTGCATTCCGCCACTCCCTCTCGGATTCCCACACCCCCAGGCATCCCCTCGTCCTTGCCTGGTAGTCTCTTCGTCTAGCGCCTACCCGATTCTCCTCCTCGTTGGCCTAAAATGTTAAGACAAGCAAGCTATAGCCGAAAATTCCAAACTCGTCAAAAACAGCCCATTTTGTTCACCATGAGATGCAAGTAAGATACTTGTATATCACCCTTCCCCTCTTGACAAGGGGGTGTATAATGTAGCCGTGAGGCGTTGAAGGGCCTTCCGACGTTGAGCACGAGTGGGCCCGCCATCGTCTCTCCAGTCAGCTGTCCCCGCGGTAGTCCGCGGCCGATCGTGTCGTTAGACTCCACTATTCGTGAGGTCATCATGCTCGCGCAGACCCTGGTCGAACAGGCTATACTCTCCCTTCGGGAGACGGACTATGCCCGCAATCTTCGCTACCAGCGCAACTGGCGTTACTACCGCAATCTCCCCTACGAGGACCCGCGACCCGGCCTCGACACAAGGATGCGCGCCATCTTCAACCACGTCACCAAGATCGTGGACACCGATGCCCGCTTCACCATGGGCGAGCGCCTCCAGGTGCAGGCCGATAGCGAGGTGGAGAGCGCGATCAATCGCCTCTGGGAGCACAGCGATTTGCAGCAGGAGAAGTACCTGCTCTGCCGCTACGGCGCGGTGTGTGGCGACGCGTTTGTCAAGGTAGTGGACAACCGTCCCTGGGAGCTGAACCCTGATCCCGACCCCGACGTCCCGGTGCGGCTGACGCTGCTTCCCCCCGACGCGGTGGCGCCCCGCTACGACCCGCACGACCGCACCCGCATGCTCGCCTGCAAGATAGAGTACGTCCATGGACGGGAGGTCCACAAGGAGATCATCACTCAGCACGAGATTCGGCTCTACGACGCCCGCGATCCCGAGCGGGTGGTGGCGGCATACCCCAACCCGCTGGGGTTCATCCCCATCGTCCACATCCGCAACCTCGACCTCGGAGAGGAGTTCGGGCTGTGCTCCTTCCACAACCTGCTCCCCACCGTGGACGCGCTGAACGAGCTCGCCTCCTTCATGTTCGACATCGTCAAGCTCTACGCCGACCCGGTGATCATTGGCCGCGGCATGGAGCGCGGCGCGTTGCGCAAGCAGACTGTGGACGAGGGCGGCCGGTCGGTCGCGACCGTCTGGTGGATCCCAAATCCAGACGGTCGCTTCGAGTTCCTGGAGTGGACCGGCAATCTCCCTGACGTGCTCACCTTCCTGGACCGCATTCACAACTCCATCGAGCGCAATACCCCAGAACTGACGCTCTCCTCCCTGCACGACCGCCAGGACATCAGCGGCTATTCCACGTCCCTGCATCTCGTCGAACTGACCCGCAAGATACACGAGATGCGGGGGAACTACTTTGCGGGGCTGGAGCGAGCGAATCGCATGGCGTTGCGGATTCTGGAGATGCAGGGCCAGGCCGAATTTGGCGATACCACGCACCGCATCGTCGCCGACCCGGTGCTGCCGGTGGATGACGAGCGGCACCTGCGCATCCTGCAGTTGGAGAACCAGGTGCTGCGCATCAAGTCCCGGGCCACCGTCGCCGCCGAACGCGGCGTAGAGAATGTGGAAACAGAGCTGCGGAAGGCGGATTCCGATACACCACCGAAGCCGGACATCGGGAATACTGTTGGCGAGAGTTGACTGCCATGAACGAGGTTGCGGGCGAGCGGAAAGAGGCCCAACAACTGTCAACCCTGTCGCTGCTGCCGCGACTGGGGCGGTTCCTCTACCACCTCGTCCGAGAGCCGCGGGTGCCCTGGACCGTGAAGGCCGCGGTGGTGGGGCTGACGGCCTATCTTGCCTCGCCCATTGACCTGATCCCGGATTGGATTCCCGGCGCGGGGTATCTCGACGATGTCCTGCTCGTGGCGATCGTCGTCAACTACGTCTTCGCCAAGATCCCGGAGGAAGTGCTCATCGAGCACTGGGGCGAAGACATCGAGAGCCTGCGAAGACTGCGGAGCATCCGCCCGAGACGCAAGCCCAATCGCTAACAGTGCCCTCGGTCCGAGTTGCAGTCGGACGACGGAGAGAGCGTGTGTACCGCGCGGGCGCAATCAGCGCCCGCGTAGTCTTTGGCCAAGGAGAGTGCCATGCCTCATCCCCCCGACCCGGTCCAGACCGGACCGACGGAGAACGACGCACCCGAGTCCCAGACCGCGCGGTCGCCGCAACAGAAGCAGGAGTTCTACTGGCGGCGGCAGGCGGAGAAGCTGGAGAAGGAGCTGGCGGCCTTACGCGCGGAGCGCGAGGCCGAACTCAGTCGTGTCACCCGCGATCGCGACGAGGCGGCGCAACGCGCCGCCGAGGCCGAGTGGCGCGCCCAACGCCTCGCGTTGCTGACGGAGGCCGGGCTGTCGCCGGAGCTACAGGCCCTGGTACCTGAGGCCGACCCAGAGACGGTCGCGGCCTACGTCGAGAAGCTGAAGCCCATCGCGGAGAAGCTGGCGCGGCCTGCACCGCGCGGTATGACGGTGACGAATCCCCCCAACCCGGCCGGGTCGGACGACGGCCGGCTGCAGCGCCTCGCCTCCGAGGCCTCCCGGGGAGATCGCCGCGCGCTACGCGAGTACGCGCACCTCAGAGAACGCGTCAAACACACTGTTCACTAGGGAGGGAACATGCCGTTCAACGGTCTCGCTACCTACGACAACTTCGAAGGGATCGGAGAGGACGTCTCCGATCTCGTCGCGTTTCTGGCCCCCTTCGAGACGCCGCTGCTGGACGCGCTCGGCGCGGCCGACCGGCCGGCCACCAATGTGAAGCACGAGTGGCTGGAGGATACGCTGAACCCGACCACCGACGTGGTCTCCACCGCGGTCTCCTCGGCCACGGGGAGCAGCGTGGTGGTGGTCGCGCACCCGACCTACTTCCGGATCGGCGACGTGCTACAGATGGACCGGGAGACGATGATGGTTACGGCGGTGTCAGACACCTCCACCATCGCCGTCACCCGCGAGTTCGGCGGCACCGCCGCGACCGCGCACACGGCCGGCACGACCGTAACCATTATCGGCAACGCGGCCCTGGAGGGCGAGGAGACGGACGAAGACCGCTCCACGCGCCAGGTGCGCCAGTCCAACTACTGTCAGATCCTGAAGGTCGGGGTGAAGATCTCCGGTACCGCGCAGGCGGTGGGCTGGCTCACCACCGGCGACAAGCTCGCCGACGCCAAGGTGATGCGGCTCCGCGAATTGCTGCGCGATCTGGAGAAGACCATTCTGCTGGGCCGCACCGACGTCTCGACCATCGGCTCGGACACGGCGCGCCGCACCATGGCGGGCATTGTCTGCTCTCTCGCCACCAACGTGCAGAGCGCGGCCACGCTGACCGAGAGCACGCTGGGGAATCTGCTGCAGGCCTGCTACAACGCGGGCAGCCGCGACGTGGACCTGATCGTCGCCCCGCCGAAGCAGAAGCGGATCATCTCCGGCTGGAACAGCAGCCGCGTGCATGTGACCAATGACACCAACGCCTATCGCAATGTGGTCGAGGTCTACGAGTCCGACTTCGGCGCGCAGCGCGTGATCATGAGCCGGTGGCTGCCGGACGACATGGTGCTCGCGCTCGACTCCAGCCGCCTCAAGGTGGTCCCGCTCGCCAGCCGCTCCTTCCAGTACGAAGAGCTGGCCAAAGGCGGCGACTACCTCCGCGGCCAGCTCGTGGGCGAGTACACCCTGGAACTGCGCAACGAAAACGCGCACGGGGTGCTGACCGGCCTCGGCTAACACGACTCCCTCTTGGGCGTGAAGCCCTTGCGTCGCTTCACTTCCTCGCGACGGGCCGGGCGCGGCAACGCGCCCGGCCCGGATGAAGGTGGATCGCGTAGGATTGCGTGCCGGACCGGCGAAGTGATAGTGGAGGGAGTAAGGAGCGCTCCATGATCTTCGATTGCCACGTTCACCTGCCGTCGCCGGGGTTGGGGAAGACCTGGGAGTGGTATCCGTGCACGCCGGATGTGGCCGCGGCGGTGGGGTATCTTAAGTGCTGCGGGGTGGACCGCGCCCTGGCGAACTCGATGCGCGGCGAAGTCGCGAAGACGCCGGAGGAGATGGTCGCGGGGAACGACGAGGCCCTGCAGGCGGCGCGGGACTATCCCGACCTGATCGTGCCGGCCGCGCTGATCAACACGAACCTGGGCGACGCGGCTCTGAGCGAGATTCGCCGCTGCCGCGAGGCCGGCATCGTGTGGATCGGCGAGTTGTGCGGATACGCCGGGGGCTACACCTATGACACCGAGGGCTTCGCCCGCGCCGCGGCCCTGGCGGGCGAGTTGAACATGGTGGTGCAGATTCACTCCGAGGGGACGGAGATGGATCGCATCTGCGGGGAGTTCCCGCAGGTGACGTGGGTGCTGCCGCATATCGGCGACCACGTGCAGGAGTGCCTGGCGCGGTGCGAGCTGGCGGGGAAGCATCAGAACCTGTATCTCGACATCTGCGGGCACGGGTTTCAGCGGATGGGGATCTTGGAATACGCGGTGAAGTGCGCTAGCGCGGACCGGGTGCTGTTCGGGAGCGACTACACGATCAACGACCCGGCGGGGGTGATCGCGCGCGTTCAGAAGGCGGATTTCGACGAGGAGACCAAGGCGAAAGTGTTGGGGGGGAATGTGGTGAGGATGTTGGGGGAGCGGGGCGTGAGCATCTGAGTCTCACCACAAAGACACGAAGAGAGCACAAGCGGCGGACGCCAACCGGCGGACGCCGCTCGCATTTGGGGCGCGGGGCCTGCCGGAGGGCGGGTCCTGCGCCCCGCCATTTGGCCGCAGGCAGATAGGCGAGGAGGTGACGCGTGTTGGACATCGTCTTCTACACCGAGGGGCTGCCATTCGATGGGCAGGCGCCGTTCGAGAGGTCGTTGGGCGGGTCCGAGAGCGCGGTGGTGTTCATGGCGCGGGAGTTGGCGCGGCGGGGTCATAAGGTGCGGGTGTTCTGCTCCTGCGAGCGGCCAGGCCGATACGACGGAGTGGACTACGAGGACCTGACGGAGTGGCCGGAGTTCGTGGAGCTGCGGACCTGCGATGTATTCGTGTGCGCGCGGTTCTTGCGGGGCCTGACCGCGCCGGTACGGTCGCGGGTCAACGTGGTGTGGAATCACGACCTGCTGCCCAAAGATGCGGCGCAGCAGATGGCCTCGCTGATGTACAAGGTGGACCGGCTGTTCGTGCTCTCCGAGTTCCACCAGGCTGCGTTCCAGCGGCGGCTCACTTTGCCGGAGGATCAGTATCTCGTCACGCGCAACGGCGTGGACCTGGAACTGACTGACGAGGCCATCGCGGAGGTGGAGCGCGACCCCGATCGCGTGCTCTATACCAGCCGGCCGGAGCGGGGGCTGGAGGTCTTGCTCACGCTGTGGCCGGAACTGAAGCGGCGGAGGCCGAGCCTGAAGCTGGCAGTCGCGTTCTACGAAAACCCGGGACCGGATGCGTACATGGCCGAATACCTGCTGACCTTGCGAAGCGTGGCCGAAGCCCTGCCCGACGTGACGCTGCTGGGTGGGCTGACGAAGCGGGAGTTGTACCGCGAGCTCGCACGCTCGGCCCTCGTGCTCTACCCCGCGACGTTCCCCGAGGTAAGCTGCATCAGCGCGATGGAGGCGGGGGCCTGCGGCACGCCGATGGTGGCATCTGCCTATGCCGCGCTGAAAGAGACCGTCGCGAGCGGCGAGACCGGGGTGCTGGTCCCAGGCGATCCGCGCACGGAGGAGTACCAGCAGGCGTATGCCGATGCGGTGGAGGCGCTGTTAGCCGATCCCTCCCGATGGGCGGCGATGAGCGCGGCCGCGCGGCAGAGGGTGGAGCAGCGCTATCAATGGCGGGACATCGCGGCCGAGTGGGAGCGAGAGTTCGAGGGACTGCTGGCGATGAACCCGGGCAAGCAGCAGACCGTGTCGGTGTGCCTGATCGTGAAGAACGCGCAGGGCACGCTGTATCGCTGCCTCGACAGCGTGAAGCCTGTCGCCGACGAGATCATCGTGTGCGACACGGGATCGAGCGATCGCACGATGCAGATCGCCCGCGAGTACACGGACAAGGTGAGCAGCGTCCCATGGGAGGATGACTTCGCCGCGGCGCGCAATCGGAGTGTCGAGAAGGCGACGGGCGACTGGGTGCTATGGATTGATGCGGACGAGTACCTGCTCGGCGGCGAGCACCTGGGGAAGTATCTGCGGGATAACATGTACCTGGGGTACGTGATCCGCCAGCACCATCACGCGATAGACGCGCAGCTCAAGCCCGACGTGCCGGTGCGGCTATTCCGCAATCATCGCGGCATCAAGTTCTTCGGCTGCATCCACGAGCACCCGGAGACGGAGCTGAACGCGGGGATCGCGCCATCGGTGATCCTGAGCGACGTGCACATCATGCACGACGGCTATGTCACCGAGGGGATTCGGCGGAGCCGTTTCCTGCGCAACCTGCCGCTGCTGCTGAAGGACCGGAAGCGCCACCCGCAGCGACGGTTGGGGCTGGTGTTCCTGGCGCGCGACTACGTGCATCTCGCGCGGTACGAGATGGAACGCACCCGCGGGATGATGACAGGGAAAGCGAAGGGCTATCTGGAGCGCGCGATCGAGATCCACCGCGCGCACTTTGCCTCCCCCGAGGATCCGATGCATGGATACAGCCTGCCGCTCTACCAGTCGGCGCTAGAGTTGCTGGGAGAGGGATTCGAAGTGGGCTACTTCCTGGCCCTTAGCCAGGCGCCCATGGCCCCTGAAAGGCTTCTTCCCGGCGACCTCCAGCGCCGGCGCGTCATGAACGAGGCCGAAGCGCGGGAGTTCCTGCAGTGGCACTTCGGGCAACTGCTCAAGGAGGCGAAGGGGGAGGAGGAGTTCCCGTTTGACGTGCCACCATCGTAGGAGGAGATCATGCCATACTGCACACCAAACGATGTTCGTCTCAGGGCCATAGGGATGACCGAGGAGGTCATCCCTGATGTTTCGTCGAGCAGCCTCAACCTTACTACCTGTATCGCCGAGGCGGAGGCGGCGGTGGAGGAGGCCGGCCGGGCGGGAGAGTACGAGGTCCCCTTCGACCCGGTGCCAAACCTGATCGCCCAGTGCACTGCCGTGGGCGCGCTGGCGCAAGCGCGGCGGGGACTGGAGCTAGCTGGGGGGGACGATCCTTACCGGCGGGAGTTCGAGGGCGGGCTGGAGATGCTGCGGCGGGGGCAGTTCGATCTCGGGACGGTGACGGTAAACAGTAGTGAGGCGGTGGCGATGCCAGCCGAGGACGGCGACTGGGTGCAGCTAGCCCACCGCGCCGCATGCCAAGGCAGTGTCGTGGTGAAGAACGAGTCTCTGAGCTTCACCTACACCGAGGAGCGGCGAGGCTATCAGCCGGGGTATCGCCCTGACGCCATCAAGGACTATGTCGTTGACCACGATCTGGGGAGGATCCGTCGGACGCCGGAGAGTCGCACCGCCCCAGGACAGATCGTGAAAGCCAACTACGAGTACTACCGGCGTCAGCCGGGGCGGCCCCAGAACGCAGAGTACGCGAGACGGACCGCGCAGGTGGGCGAGATACGGAGGGGATAAAGACGGCAAGCGCCGTCATCCGGCCTTGGGGGCGAGCTTACGGGTCGCCCCGAGGCTGTGAGGAGGTCAACTTGGCGCATCCAGGATCAGTCAGGTTTGTGCCGATCAGAGAGGCGCTGTGCGAGGTGTTGGGTGCGGCGCCGCAACTGGCGGAGGTGAAAGTGATCGGGAAGGACCGGGAGCAGTTCGCGCGGCTCCCGGCGAGCCAGCACCCCGCGCTGGGCGTGTTCTACGCGGAGGACGTGGGGCTGGAGCGGGCGCGCTGGGCGAGCAACCGGCGGGACCACAGTTACGAGTTCGAGGTGCACGCGGCGGTGCGTTCGCTGGAGAGCGTGCAGTCCTGTGAGGACCTGCTGTTCGCCTACGTTGAGGCGGTGGAGGATGCGCTTCGCGCAGCCCCCACGCTGGGCGGGCTGGTGCGGTATATGACCGTCACCCTGATCCGCCGCACCAGTGCCAAGGTGGAGGCGAATTGGCACGCGCAGGCCGTGTTGCTCGTGACCTGCGAGCAGAGAGTGCAGTGAGCGCGCAGGCTGGGGGCCTGCGCCACCGGTGAAGATGACAAGGAGGACATCATGTCCGGTCGCATGGGTCAGTTAGGGGCCGTCGGCCTGGCCCTGGAGTCGAGTTGGGGAGTGGCCGCGACGCCTAGCAGGTATCTTGAGGTAACACGGGCCGACATCCGTCCGGTTATCGGCTATGATATCCCCGTGGCCGTGCGCGGCACGCGCGCCCGGCGGCGGGTGCGGGCCGGCGGGCTGGTGTGTTCGGGCGCGATCAGCCTCGATGTCTGTGCGGGTGCCATCGGCGAGCTGCTCCAGGCTACGTTTGGGACAGTGTCCACGACGCTGGTCGCCTCCAGCAGCAGCGCCGCGGTGTACCAGCATACCTTCACGCGCTGTGACACCACCTTCCTGCCGTCGCTGACGGTGGAGCAGAACATGGGCGGCCTCACCGGCCGCCGCGTCTCGGGCGTGCGCGTCAACCAGCTCGCCCTCTCCCTCGCGCCCGGCCGGTCGTTGACAGCCGATGTGGACTGCCGCGGCCGAGAGGAGACGCTGATCACTCCGACCAGCCCGACCTACTCACCCGACGAGTCGCTGCATTTCAACGGCTTCACCGCTGACGTCAACGGCGCCCCGAATACAGACCTCGAGGAATTCCTGGTGCGGTTCAACAACGCGCTGGTAAACGACGTCTGGACGGCCGGAGGCGCAGGCAAGATCACAAGGCTCCCCGCCGGCAGCTTCTCTGTGGGCGGCCGCTGCACCATGGCGATGGAGTCCACCTCCGCACATCAGGCTTTCGTCAACGGCGACGCGGTCGGCCTCAAGCTCCGCGTCAACGGGGCCGCCCTCGTGGGCACCTGGGGCTACGGGTTGGAGCTCGAACTACCCAAGGTGCGCTACTTCTCCATGAACGCGCCCCTCGCGCCAGGCCGATTGCTGTACGACCTGGCCTTCGAGGCGGTGCTGGACACCAGCCAGCAGCCGGCCACGGAGGTGGTGTGCCAGCTCTGGAACACGACGGCCGCGTACTAGTCGGACCACCAGAACGCGATGCCATGCAGGGGCACGGCGTGCCGTGCCCCCTGTCCATTTTGAGGAGGAAACCGTGATCGAGTGTGATCTCAAACGGATGGACCTACGGGCGATGGGGTTGTGGGGGAAGGCCGTGCGCGTGGAGTTCGCGGACGGTTACGAGGAGGTGTGGCTGCAGACCATCGCCAACCGCACCGAAGCACTGGAGCGCGGGCATGAGGCGATGCAGCGCAAGCTGCTGGAGTACCGTGATGGCGGGGAGCCCCGTGAGGCCTTGCGTGCCGCGCTACTGCTCTTGCCCACCGAGGAACTGGTGAGCATGGCCCTGGAGGCGGAGCGCGCGGGCCTGCAGGCCCGCCTGGGCCGAGAGATGTCCGATCCGGTGGCGCCGCGGCAGGACCGCGCGGCAGGCGAGAGCGATCAGGAGTTTGCGGCGCGCGTGGTGGCGCACGAACGCGAGTGCGACCGACTGGACCTCGAGCGGCGTGCCGCCCTCGAGGAGCGCCGCGAGGAACGGCGTCGCGAGCTTCGCTCCCTGCCAAAGGAGCAGCTCGCGGTGCTGGCCGAGCCGCGACGCATTGACATCGAGTGCTGGAACACGTTCGCCCAGGCCTGCGACGACTGGGTGATTCTCCGCGCGGTGCGCCGCGCGGAGAATCACGACGAACAGTACGTCGCCGGCATCGCAGAGGTGCGCGCACTCCATCCCGAGGTGAAGGAGCAATTGCGCCGCGCCTATCGGGACTTGGAGCCCGTGGAGGGCGACGCCTTCCCAAAAGCCTGAGCCGCCACCCGGATTTCCGCCTCAACGACCTGGTGTGTCGGCGCTATCCCGGCACCTATCGCCATCCCCTCGATCCCGCGCTAATCGCCCTGCCTTGGTGGCTAAAAGAGGCGATTGCCTGGATCGAGCTGGATGAGCGCGCCACCTATCTCGGAGGACCTCATGCCCAGTTCTGACCTGCCGGCCGGCAGCATCACCCCGATCGAGCCGCTCATTGGCGGCTCCCATACCTTCGCCTCTGCCGCGGAAACCATGCTGGCGGCCTCGCGTACCATGCTCGCCGCGGCCTCCGCCCTCTCCTCCGGCACGGGCGGCGTGCGAGAGCGCGAGCTCACCGCGGAGGCCATCGAGGCCGGGTTCCTGCGCGCGCTCCGCCGCGAGTCACTGCTCGGCGTGCGCGAGGAGGAGGGCGGACTTCCCTGGCGATCCGCCGGCGGCTACCTTCCCGGCACGGGGTACGGCCGCATGGGCGCAAGCCTCACCGGCCGTGGCGCCCGAGCCCAGACTTACGGCGCCATCGGCGGCGCGATTGGCTACGCGGTGGGCGGGCCCATCGGCGGCCTCATCGGCGGCGTGCTGGGCGGACTGCTCGGCGGCGACGGTGACGAAAGCAAAGAAGAAGAGCTGCGGCGGCAGTGGCTCAATGATCCGGAAGGCTTCGAGATCGAGGCGTACCTCTACAACCTGGCCCGCGCTTACGGCGGCGCAAGGCCCCCCTCCTTTCTCTCGTGGCTCACGCCTTCGTTTCCTCTCCCTTCGCCGCCCAGGCGAGGCGGAAACCCCATCCTGGTGCAAGTCGCTCCGGGTGCGGTGCAGATCACGGGACAAGGGCAAGAGGCCGGTGAGATGGCGGCCCGCGCGTTTGCTGGAGCGCTGGGCCGCGCGCTGGAACTGAACCGCGTGGTCGTGCCGGCCGCGGGATGGGGAGGAATCGCCTGATGTCCACCTCCTCCCTGCGGCAGACGCACTTTCGATGGTTCCACGATGACGCGCCGCCAGCCAGCCACTCGCCGGTGCGAGGCGAGGACAGCAATCTGGCCGCGGTCGCGCCGGGCACGAACGTGATCCTACGCATCCAGAGCCAACACACCGGCCGGCACAGCCTGGGAGCGTCGCGTCGGCTCCAATATCGCACCCGCGGCAGCAACCAGTGGCGTTCCGCGCAGGCGGCGGGTGGCTATCCATATGAGGCGCCGATATTCTATCCCAGCACGTGGTTTGCGAACGGAGAGGCGATTGCGACCCAGCGCCTCTCCACCCCGACGAACCCCGGTACTCCCGGGTTCGTCGGCGGTCAGGCCTGGCAGGCGGACTATGAGGTAAGCACAACCGTCTACGGTCCCGGCGACTACACGGAGGACCTGTGGCACCTCTATCTCCAACCTCAGGCCCCGGCCGGGCTAGAGATGGAGTTCCGTGTCACCCGCGACGGCCAGCCTTACGAATGCTACGACCACTACCCGCGCCTCACGGTGCAGGGGTATACGCCGACGGAGATGGACGTCAGGGCGAATCAGCTCTTCGCGGAGGTGAAGCCGCTCGCGCAGATGCAGTTCCGGCGCGACGGCTGGTGGTGGGACCTGTCGAGCCGGCTGCTGTTCCCCTTCACCATCACGCGGCGGCTGCGCGCGGTGACCACCGCCGATGTCACGCTGGAGAACGCGGACGGGAGACTAGCCCGTGAGAACCGCGTCAGCAGCTGGAATCTCAACCTCGCGGGCGAGTATGACCCGGCCCTGGAGGAGGGCCGCGCTATCCGACTTCGACAAGGGGTGGAACTGCACCCGAACCTGGCCTGTGGCCTGAGCTACACCTGCAGCCCGATCCCGACGCGGCCGGCCTCACTGCAGGGCACGGAGCTGACGGACGGCGGATTCGGCCAGTCGCGAGAGACGGACGACGCGTGGGTGGGCTGGCAGGGCGGGGAGGCGACGGTCACGTTCAGCCTCTCGCCCGCGCGGTGGATCCACTCTGTCGCGGTGAGCCTGCTCACCCGCGCCGCGGCGCAGGTTCTACTTCCGGCCTCGGCCTCGGTCACGCTGACCGGAAGCGCGGGGACGTTCACCGCGCCGCTCTCCGTGGAGCACCTGCGCGACGATTTGGCGGGGCAGCACCGGTATCTCTACGGGCTGGACTTGAACCAACGGGAGGTGTCTCAAGTAGCGCTCCGCCTAACCCCGCAGAGCGGCGCCTGGCTGTGCCTGGACGAGGTGGCCCTCTATGATGCCTCCACCGCGGTGGATTGGCTGAAGACCACCTTCACCGGCCTGCTGGGGGACGACATCACTCACCACACCACCGACCGCGGCACGATTCATCTGGGGCAGGTCCGTGATGTGAGCAAACGTCTGTCCGATCTATTCGTGGAGGTGTTCGATCACTATGAGGACCAACCGATCGAGTGGATTGTCGAGGACCTGCTCACCAATATCAAGTACGAGACCAATCTGGAGGCCGAAGACTACGCGCTCGACGCGACCGGCTTTGTGATGCCGAAATGGACCGAACAGAACGCGTCGGTGCTCGACGCCTGCGCGCAGCTTGCCAAGATGATCGGCTGGGTGTTCGAGGCTGACGACGAGGGAGTGTTCACCTTGCACGACCTGGCGCGGGAGGTGCAGACGGCGGAACACACCTACCTCGCGGGTCGCGAGCTTTTCGGCTGGTCGCCCTCGGTGTCGGGGATCAACCTACGCAATCGCATCGTGGTGAAGAGCCGCGACGCGCGCAACTACGACCTCCGCGTGCAGGTGGAGGACCCACAGAGTATCGCGCGCTACGGACCGCGCTTGTTCACTCTATTCGAGCCGACCCTGCGTACCGCGCCCCTGGCGCGGCGACTGGCTAACGCCATCAGGCATGACTATGGCTGGGTGCAGCCGGCCGGCGCGGGAGTGGTGGCCGGCGACCTGTTCCTGCGGCCGGGTCGCATCGTAACGGTCGTAGAGAGCGGCCGGACCTGCACGGGTCCGGAGCAACTCTATCGCGTGGAGGCGGTGGTGCATCGGCAGACCGGCCATCGGCACGGCCACCATACGGTGAGCCTGGAACTGCAGGGATACCGCTATCGCGCCCCCTCCGCCCCGGGCTCGCTGGTAGCCACGCCGCTAGACAGCGCAGTCGCCGTGACCTGGGCCGGGCAGCCCGACGAGCCGACCATCACCGGCTATCGCGTGTTCCAGGCGCTGACCATGACTGGCAGCTATTCGCAGGTGGCGAGCGTGGCCGCGCCGCCCGCCACGGTGTCGAGCCTGACCAACGCGCAGACCTATTGGTTCCAGGTGGCCGGGTACACCGCGGGCGACGTGCTGGGTGACTTCGCTGGGCCGGTCCCTTGCGCGCCGCAGAGCGGCGGCCCGGCTGTCCTGGCGGAGGCGGCCTGGCAGCCGCAGAGCCTGAGCGCGGCTTTGACCTCGATCTGGGGTAGCCAGCGACCTCGCCTCACCTGGTACCCCCGTCTGCCCGCGCCGCCGCACACCTGCTATAACATCTACCGCTCGCAAGCCAGCTCAGGGCCGTACTCGCTGATTGCCACGCGCACTCAACCGGGTTCAGACCCGGTGGTGTGGGCGGACTATGGGGCGTGGTTCCTGCACGGCGATGTGTACTACGAAGTGACCTACTACGACCCGGGCAGCGACTTCGAGAGCTGGCCGAGTTCATGGGCGCATGTGGAACTGCCGTTCCCGTAGGAGCGCATAGCCCTTATTCCGAGAGGTGATCTCAATGCCATTCGACTCTCTTGGTCCCGATGTCGTAGGGCAACTGGCGGCGATGGGGCAAGCCGGACGGCGCGTGTTCGCGCGCGGCCAGGTGGTGGCCGTGAGCGGCAATGACGCGGATATCCGCGTGGGCTACGACGCGCGCGGTGAGGCGCTGCTGCTGCGACAGGTGCCGATTTGCTCGGGGTATGCGCCTCGTGTCGGTGACTGGGTGGCGATCTCCTATGAGGCCGGCCACTCCGGCGCGCCCTGGGTGACCGGCCCGAGCATGGCGGCTGACGCCACGGCCGACTCCGCGGGGGTAGGCGTGTTCTCGGTATCGGCGAGCGCGCCGGCCGAACCGGCGACTAGCACGGTGTATTTCGACACCGCGGCCGGTACCTGGCGGGGCTGGAATGGCAGCGCCTGGGTGGATTTCGGCAGCGAGCTGCACAACCATCTCGGTGGCCTACAGGGCGGCGCCGCAAGCGAGTACTACCACCTCGGCCAGGCCGAGCACGACGCGCTGCAGGACTTCTACGACGGCAGCGCGATGGCCTCCGGCTATCTGAAACGGTTGCGCTTCAAGGCCATAGACGCCAGCGGCACCCAGCGCACCAATCTGTTCGAGAAGGACGGGGACTTCTATTGGGCAATCAACGCGGCCTACGACGCGGGCACGGACACGTGGAACCGCATAGACACCGGCGAGTACGCCTACCTCATCGGCCTCTACTCCGAGCACGGCATTCCGCATGAACCGGGGGAACTCGGCGGGATCGCGTGGTGGCGAGTGACCCCGGGCACGAATCCCATCGGCGACTACACCGCGGTGGGCGGCTGGGAGCTCGGCTGGATGATGACCGAGCACCGCAACTTCGTGATGGGCGGCATGAACGCCGAGCTGGACGGCTCCGGCTCTCCTCCCTATGGTCGCTTTAGCCAGGCCGGGCATGAGGACCCGGACAACTTTACCGCCCTTCTGCGCAACGCGTGGTACGAAGGCAACGCGGGTGGCGAGGGGGATGGTTCGTGGGGCGTGGACGAGGCTGGCCACCCGTGCTGGTTCGCCGGGTTCGTGGACAGCGACGGGTTCGTGCTGAAGTATCGCGCGGCCGCGGCCGGGCCCTTCCACACCACGGACTGGGTGAAGGCCCTGCATGTCACCGGCGACGGCGACCTGTGGGTGAAGCGCCACCTGGACGTGGACGGAACCGCGACCCTCGGCAATCTGAGTGGCTTCGTGCGCGCCGCGGCCGGCCTGCTCTCCGCCTCAACGCTGGTGGACGCAGATATCCCGGCCAGCATCGCGCGCGACAGCGAGGTAGCCGCGTACTTCGACACCTCCACCGGGCATGACCACGACGGGACGGACGCGAGGAAAGTGGAATGGACGAGCATCAACAGCAAGCCCGCCACGTTCCCGCCCTCCAGCCACACCCACGCCCAGAACGACATCACGGATCTGCAGACCGATGATGTCGTCACTTTCGCCGGCGTGACCCTGGTGGACCTTGCGCTCACGAAAGGCAGCTCCAGCGGGTTGCGGGCCGCCAACGGGTACGGCTATATCGAGATCGGGCCGAGCAATACCTCCTGGTGCCACCTACGCACCGACCGGGCGTCGTTCTGGTTCAGCACCAAGATCAGCGTCTCGGGCGGCATCTTCGAGGCCTACAGCGGCTCTGACTTCCAAGCGGCTGCCGGCGGATCGGTTCGGCTCACCCTCAGCAGGAATGACGGCTTGGCGACCTTCGCGGGGGCGGTGCAGGTAGAGGGAGCCACTCTCACTCTAGGCAACCGCAACGCGAAGGATTATCGTTGCATCGTCACCGAATCAGGGGTCAACGCTGAGGACAGCGCGGTCCTGACCAGTAGCGCGGCGCGCGGGCGCTGTCTCGCCTTGTTCGGCAACGGCGCCGCCTACTTCCTGGGTCGGGACGTGACTAACGACGTGGAGTTCGGGATGGGCTGCTCTTCCGCAGTGGTGGCCTATGCCGGCGCCATGACCAATCATGGCTTCGAGCTGCGTACCAGCAATCTCGCGCGCATCACCGTGGACGCCTCGGGGAACATCGGCTTCTTCGGGGTAACGCCCGTGGCACGACAATCGGTCGCGAGCTTTGGCTCTACCAGCGGGACGGCCAACGACGGCCTCGCACGCGAGAAGTGTAACCAGATCATCGCGGCCCTGCAGAGCCTGGGGCTGTTCTCATAGGGCTCGCTAGGCCCTGGCCGGAGCACACGGACCAGAGGCGAGGACGGGTAGTACGATATCTCAGAAGTGACGCGTAGCCGGCCCCGCGGTCACCCGCGGGGCCGGCGCGTGTGTGACCGAGCGATGCATCAGGAGGTGCACCATGCCGGACCAGACGGAGACGCAGACAGACTACCGACCCAGCGACCAGGAACTGGAAACGCTGGCGCGACAGCGGTTTCAGGAGCGGGTGAACCGCGTCCTGGCCGTGATGCGCGAGGAGCGAGTTGATTGGAGGGCGGTGCCATATGTGACGCCCGACGGGCGGATCGCGGCGCGGGTGGCGCCGGTGGAGATGCAATCATGATCGGAGAAGCTCTGAACACCCTCGGAGTGTTGAAGGAGTACGGCCTTGCCGGGGTGCTGGCCTGGCTATTCTGGTGGACGTTGCGGCGGATGACGGCCTCGCATGACGCGACGGTGCGAGGGCTAAAGGAACAACTCGAGGCCCAGATGCAGGCCGCCAGGGCGGCGGCCGAGAGATTCGGCGAGGTGGTGCAGAACCACCTGGCACACGTAGCCGAGGCCCTCACCCGATTTGACTCCACACTGAACCACTCTGTGGAGGATCAGAAGCGCTGGCAGGATCGGCTGCTGGAGACGCTGGAGAAGCTCGCCGACCGGCTGGACGGAGAGAGGAGGGCGTGACATGGGCCAGGTGCGACGCACGGACTGGGTGGAGGAGCACTTCGGCAAGTTCGGCTGGAAGGAGGAACCGGCGCGGCCGGGTGCGATCGTGATCTTGGGTGAATGGGCGCGGCAGAACCTCGTGTCGCTTCCCGCGCCGCTCCCAATCGCCGACAGCAAGGGCCGGCCGGTGAAGGAGATCCGCTGCCACCGGCTGATCGCGGTCCCGCTGCGGAGGGCACTGGAGGAGTTGGCGACAGAGAAGCTGACACACCTCGTCAACACCTTCGACGGATGCTTTGAGCCCCGGCACAAGAGCTGGGACAAGCAGCGCGCTCTGTCGCGACATTCCTGGGGGATCGCGGTGG
>Ga0214473_10003207_pt1 | contig 19917 bp, 24 predicted proteins | sample RVTome_7_FD_203509 | JGI IMG/M metagenome (GOLD analysis project Ga0214473, IMG submission 203509) | Soil microbial communities from uranium-contaminated site in the Upper Colorado River Basin, Wyoming, United States - RVT98D197 | ecosystem: Environmental > Terrestrial > Soil > Contaminated >... | reverse complement strand
GGCTTGACTGTGACTTCGGGAAGTTAAAGGGTCGGGAGTCTTTTTCAGTCTAGGAGTTTCGGCCAAACCAGTCCAAGCCGACCCTCGACGAAATCGACCGGATACTGGCGGCTCACTACAGGTTTACGGATCAGGAGTTGGAGTCTATCATCAACTACGACATCAAGCATCGACTGGATCCCGTGGCAGTTGGCATTGTATCTGATCTCTCGACAATTTTCACGACTACGGCGTCATCGCTTATGAACCCGGAGTCCTCGGCCTGATGTATCCTATTATTACCGTTCCCGACGAGGCTGGAGATATTCTTGAACAGCTCGGGACCAAGCCGAAGTTTTGGTTTAGCGATGAGCACGCGAATAGATACTTGTTCAAGCTGAATCGAAGCGAGGGGGAGGGCGCAACGGGCGAAGACTGGAGCGAAAAGGTAACCGCAGAACTCTGCCAACTGCTTGGCCTGCCCCACGCTCAGTATGAGTTTGCGACATGGAAAGATCAAATTGGTGTCGCCTCCCTAAGCTTCGCGCCGGACCGTGGGACATGGGTTGCAGGAAATGAGGTCCTAGTTCACATGGATAAAGGCTACCCTAGAGAAAAGTTCTATAGGGTGAGACAGCACACGCTCAGACTGGTTTTGACTATAATCAAGCTAGATATCGTTCGCCCGCCGCTTAATTGGAATGGATTTGGTGACGTGCAATCGGCGCTGGACGTTTTTATTGGTTATCTAATGATAGACGCCTGGGTCAGTAATCAGGATCGCCATCATGAAAATTGGGGCTTTATAGTGAGCCCGGATCGCACTATACATCTGGCACCGACGTTTGATCACGCCTCCAGCCTGGGGTGGAACGAAACAGATGAGACAAGAACGCAAAGACTGACGACGCGAGACAGTCGAAGAGGTATGGACCGTTATGTTGACAGAGCTCAATCGGCGTTCTTTAGTTCTCCTAATAGCCGTAAACCGCTGCCAACGTTGGATGTTTTCAGAGAAGCGGCAAAACTGAGGCCGCCAGCGGCAAAAGCTTGGCTTGACCGGCTGTCGCAAATCTCAGACAATGATGTTAGAAATATCTTCGATCAGATTCCTGCTGAACGAATTTCGGACGCGGCTAGACGATTTGCCATGAAGATGCTCGAACTAAACCGGAACTGCCTTCTCAACCCGGAGGTGTGAAATGAAAGTTCTGTATTTAGCCTGGCAAGACCCGGATTCTAGGGAATGGTTAACGGTAGGAAAACTGAGCTTTGACCGGGAAATTTTCCGATTTGTTTATACAAAAGGGTCAAAGCGTTCCAAGAATTTTATTCCTTTTGGGTCCATGCGGGACCCGCACGAGGTCTACAATTCTCCGGACCTGTTTCCTCTGTTTTCCAATCGGCTGATCTCGAAGAAGCGCCAGGAGTATCAGGATTTCTTGCGTTGGCTCGACCTACGAGAAGACGAGGCGGACCCGCTAGTCATCCTCGCCCGTACGGAAGGAGTGAGAGAGACTGATTCATTAACTCTTTTCCCTTGTCCTGAACCTGACCCCGTAGGTAAGTACGTAGTCCACTTCTTTACTCACGGCGTCAGGCATCTACTGGACGAAGCACGTGTCAGAATTGGTAAACTCCATGCCGGGGAGAGGCTATATCTCATGCCGGACCCTCAGAATCGGTTTGATGCATGCGCGATCGCGCTTCGCACGGACGACCCCGCGAGCATCGTAGGTTACTGTCCAAGATACATTTCCCGTGATTTCCTGGAAGTTTTGGCAAATAACCCAGATGCAGTTCAGGTCCAGGTTAAACGAGTAAACACCGATGCACCGATTCAGCTTCGATTGTTGTGTACGTTAACGGCCAGGTGGCCAGAGAAATTCAAACCTTGTTCGAGCGAAGATTTCACAGAACTCGCGAGCGAAGCAGAGACACCCTCTACTTACGCTGCTATCAACAACCACCCACTTTAGTCGAACGCTCTTACGACAAACCTGAGAAAAGTCCGCCCGAGTTATAACTTTTTTTCATACGATCGGTGCCGATCGGTGCCTGACTTGCCTTAATTGCCTAACTTTGACATGGCCCGCGATCGGCGGTCGTGATCCCAGCCTGGCTTTTATTTCCTAACTCTTCTGCCTCAGCTCTAAATTAAAGCGAATCGGGGATCGGTGCCTGACTTGCCTCAATTGCCTAACTTCGAGACGGTCCGGGATCGGCGGTCGTGATCCCGAACCTGGCTTTTATTTCCTAACTCTGCTTCAGGTCTAAATCAAAGCAAAGAACATGCTCGTATGGAGGGCGGTCAAGAGACCGCCGGTTCCAGCCGTTCAAATCGTTCAAGCCGTTCAAAACGATCAAGATTGGCGGGAGCAATACAACTCCGTGTCTCTGTGTGAATACGAACCTGCTTAGCCGCTTCGCTTGCGGTCGAATCCCCTCGCTGGATTTTCAAACCGTTCCTCTTCGTGTGATCGCTCCCACTCGTCTGCGCTAAAAATCTTTTAGGCGACTCTTCCATGTTTGCGCAATTGCGCAAATACGCAACTATCAGTTCCTGCTCTCGCTTTAAGTGCCCGCGCAGGCATAGGGCATGCACGCTTCGATAAAAGTTGGGCGGCGGCTCTGGCCTGTCTTACTTTCCAATATTTACACGACCGAGGCCTGGTGAACTCCCACACTGCAACTTCCACGTTTCCGGAATTCCGGAAATGAGGACATATCCACGCTCGGCGGAATCGTGGACGATTTTGCAGGAGACGGGAGTGTTTGATAGTGTTATGCGCACAGCAATCGCTACGATCGAAGAGAGCCTATGGAAAAAACGATGAACCGGGAAGTTGCTGACGAAGCAGACCTTGATCAGCAAGATTGACTAGAACGGCCATCCGGCTACTGGAAACAAAAACGATTTAAGCTATGGCTAAACCGACTGAGGAATGGCTGAGGCAAGCCAATTACGATATGGACACCGCCGACTACATGTTTAGGGGCGGACGGTACATGTATGCGGTCTTTATGTGCCATTTATCTCTAGAGAAAGCCTTGAAGGGACGCTACGCAGAAAAACTCGGCAAGGAGCCACCCAAAACACACAACTTGCTTTACTTGCTCGAAAAGATGAAACTTACGCTACCGGAGGACCTGTTTGATTTTATTTCCACGCTCAACAGGGTAAGCGTTCCGACGCGCTACCCGGATGACCTCCAGAGAATTCTAAAAGATTACGACAAGAAGAAGACCAAGGAAGTGCTGGATCAAAGCAAACAGGTGCTGCAATGGCTAAGCGCAAGGTGAAAGCGGCGATTGAGTTTTTGGAGCGCTGCCTAAAAGAGGGTGGGGTCACCCCCTCAAGGATCATTTTGTTCGGCTCACAAGCCAAAGGCAAAGCAACCAAAGAAAGTGATATTGACGTCGTCATCATTTCAGAGGATTTCCGCAATAAGGATATTTTGCAACGGGCGGCAATGACGAAAGACGCGGAAGTCAGAACCCTTAAGAAATTCATGATCCCCCTCGATATTGTCACCCTGACTCCTGAAGAGAACAACACATCCCTTATCACGGCCTATGCCAAAGATGCCGACGTCGTCTCTGCAAAATAAGTTACTGGCCTCGCCCCCCAAAATTCCGGGGATGTTGAACGGGCTCTTCGGTAGTTCGAGTGTATGGTATGTCACTTGAATCTATCGAAAGAGAATTCAAAGAAAAGGTTTGCGACCGCATACGGCTGGTTTCGGAGGGTATGAATCGCTATCAGGTTTTTACCCCGTTCCAGTTCGAGGATGGCGACCATCTGGTCATCGTCCTCAAACAAGAGAATTCCCACTGGTGTCTTTCCGATGAAGGTCACACTTACATGCACCTGACCTACAGCCTGGATGAAAAGGATCTTCGCCGAGGGACACGTCAGAAAATAATCAGCAACGCACTGTCCATGTTCACCGTGAACGACCGTGAGGGCGAGCTCGCCATGGAGATCAAAGAGAATCGGTACGGCGATGCGCTCTATAGCTTTGTTCAGGCTTTGCTCAAGATTACCGACGTCACCTATCTTTCACGCGAACGGGTGAAGTCCACTTTCTTGGAGGATTTCCGCGAATTCATGGAAGCCCATGTGCCGGATAGCCGCCGGGCTTTTGATTGGCATGACGCTCAGCACGATCCGGACGGTAAATACATGGTCGATTGCCGTATCAACGGCAGGGGGCGGCCTGTGCTTGTGCAGGCGCTGCCAAACGACGACAAGGTTCGGGACTCCACGATCGCTCTACTCCAGTTTGAAAAGTGGCGAGTCTCGTTCCGCTCGCTGGCTATTTTCGAAGACCAGGAAGAAATTAACCGTAAGGTGCTCGCAAGATTCAGCGATGTTTGCGAAAAACAGTTCTCCAGTCTCTCTACCAACAAAGATCGCATAAGCCAATATATCGAGGAATTGCTTCGCGAGACGACCTAACTGAATTCATGCGCGTTGACGGGGTCCGTTGTATCGATTCTTAGTTTCCAGCGTCGAGGAAATCATCACACTGCTTCAAGGTTCGACAGGTTCGTTCTCGGAGCCTACTCACCAATAGGAATCCGGTCGACTTCCAGAGACAACCCGCAGTATCATCGCTCCGGTTGAAAACGCTAGCGGCTGTCCGGTGATCGTGAACGACGACCCTTGCCGTGTTACGCATCGCGCGCGGCGCGAAGAAGATTCACGCGAATTCCTTTCTCGCCCAGCGAGCGAGGATCCCCTGCAACTTTCTATATGACGCCGACCCAGAGCAGCGCTGCGGTGCCGGCCATAACGATCAAACCGAGCGGAACGCCGAGGCGCGCCCACTCGGTGCTCGTGATGTGCAGCGCGTGCGCCGCGATGATGTTGGGAATGTTCCCGGGGATCAGCATGCCGCCGGAGATGAGAAGCCCCAGCAGGGCGCTTTTGATCTGAGCGACACTGAGCGACGGTCCAATCTCAGCGGCTGCGAGGGTCGCGTTATCGAGGATGGCGGAGACCATGTTGACCCAGACAAGAATCTGCGATAGCAGCATGATAAGATAGGCATCGATGAACGGCGTGAAACCGGCGCCGAGGAAGATCAGCGCCAAACAGCTTCTCTCTCATGCATTCACCTCCTGTGGTAACTCAAATCAAAAGTCTATCAAATTCCCGGCTGAGGACCCCAGGCGTTAGCCTGGGGGTGAAAGCCTCCGAAGGCTGGGAGGGGTTTCTTCTGGTTTTGCATTTCAAGTGCCACGGGCGTAAGCCCGTGGGTATCTACGTTACCCACTCAGTTCCTAACAGAGGCTCTTTGGTCCAATATTAGACAGAAATCCCCTCCCTAGTCGGTATACCGTTAAATCCAAAACGAAAGAGATCGCCGAAAGGTTCTCCAAAAACTCAAGGCTGCCAGTTAAAACTGGATCTCTAATCTTTGTAAGGAGAAATTACGATGGAACTTCCCAAGGACATAAGTAGAACAGTCACCGCCGTAATTGTAGCAGGTCTGCTCCTGATCACATTCTTTGCGTATCGCGGTTACGTCAACTCGGGTAAGGCCTTACAAATTCTGGAAATCCAGGTGCCTAATATCACGCGGGTCGCCTTCGATACCCAGGTCTTTGCCCTTACCCCGGCGAATCTTGAGCCTGTCTTGACCAGCGTTGCACTGCAGTTCGGAGGGCCTGAGGGCCAGGCGGAAATGGCTAAGTTTAAAAAGGAATTTGAATCCCACTTGTGGATTGCGGTGATGACCCGGAATAAAGGACTCCAATCCGCAACGGAGGTGATGACTCAAGTTCGACTCACGACACCGATCACCGCCCTTCAGGGCTACAGTTCGACGGGCTATGCCAAGATGGAGGTCAAAGAGGGAGGAATCGGAAAGGAAATGGCATCAGTCAACTGGAATTACATAGAGCCCGCCATAACTGCGGTCGCGCTTATTGGTGTTCAGCCAAAAGACTTTGCAGGCAAGCCCCCTTACTCGAAGAAAGACATGAGCATCTGGTCCAGAGATTTCAGGTTGTACTTTGAACTGGCTGAAGTAAAATCCAAAGAAGGGGCGATAGCTTACGCTTATTGATAGACGCAGAAGTGTGTTTCATGCGTAACGTTATAAGCAGATGGGTGCTGAGATGGTCAATCGTTGGCCTCGGGTTGTTCGCAACCTTAGGAGCCGACACGTTCGTATTCGCTCAAAAGACGCCCGTGGTGTACGTGGCGCCGATCGAGGGGATCATCGACCTTGGGCTCGCGCCGTTCGTTGACCGCGTCCTTAACGAGGCCACGGATGCCGGCGCCGCCGCCGTCATTCTTGAGATTAATACCTTCGGTGGGCGGGTGGATGCGGCTGTTGTTATCCGCGACGCGCTGCTCAATGCCAGGGTTCGGACAGTGGCCTTTGTGAACAAGAGAGCTATCTCCGCGGGCGCCCTCATCAGTCTCGCTGCCGAGAAGATTGTCATGGCCGATGGCGGAACGATCGGCGCCGCAACCCCGGTGCAAATGGGACAGCCGGGCGCGCCCACCCAGCCGGTGGAAGAGAAGACTGTCTCCTACGTACGAAAAGAGTTCCGCGCCACGGCCGAGAGCCGCAAGCGGCCTCCGCTTATCGCGGAGGCGATGGTGGACGCGGACGTGGAGATCCGTGGCCTCATTCAAAAGGGAAAGCTTCTGACATTGACGACGGAGGAAGCCCTTAAGCATAAGCTTGCGGATTTCCGCGCCGACACGATCGCGGACGTCTTGAAGCAGTTCGATCTTGCGGGGGCCGAGGTACGGCGGGCGTCACCCAACTGGGCCGAGAACCTAGTTCGCTTTCTCACGCATCCCATTGTCAGTTCTCTTCTCATCACCATCGGTATGCTCGGAATCATCCTGGAGATCCGAACGCCCGGCTTTGGTGTGCCCGGAGCCCTCGGTATCGCAAGCCTGGCGCTTTTCTTCTGGGGACATTGGCTTGTCCAGTTGGCCGGCTGGGAAGAGCTGCTGCTCGTGGGGTCTGGTCTCGTGCTGCTGGTTTTAGAAATATTTGTTATTCCGGGCTTTGGTCTTGCCGGAGTACTAGGGATCGGCGCTCTACTCGCAGGCCTCAGCCTGAGCCTGATCGGGGGTGGGGCCACTTGGGAGTTCATCCTCAAAGCAGCGGGGCGCGTGGTCTTCTCTCTCCTTTTAGCGCTGGTGGCCAGTCTCGCCGTGCTGCGCTTTTTACCGCGCCTGCCTTTCGGGCGACGCTTGATCCTGGAGACGGAACTACTAGCGGGCGCAGGAGGCAGCTCGGCGCCCGAGAGCGATAGGATGTGGCTGGGAAAGAGCGGGACGGCACTCTCGCCACTTCGACCCGCAGGCATTGCAGAGATTGAAGGTGAACGCGTAGATGTGGTCTCTGACGGAGATCTCATCGAACCGGGAGTGCCAATCGTGGTGACCCACGTGGATGGCAACCGCATCGTCGTGCGGCGAGACCGCGCGTTAACGAAAAGGAGTTAAACATGCTTGGATTTGAAACCGGAATCGCGGGGGGCTTCGCGTTAATACTGCTGTTGTTGGTGGGGTTGGTTTTTATTTTGTATTTCGTTCCCCTCCCGCTCTGGATCGCCGCCTGGGCGTCGGGAGCGTACGTGGGGCTCTTCACCCTCATCGGGATGCGCCTGCGCCGAGTGCCACCCGGCACCGTGGTTACGGCGCGGATCAGCGCGGTCAAGGCCGGCCTTGACATCTCCATCAACGACCTGGAAGCCCACTACCTGGCTGGCGGAAACGTTGTGAGGGTCGTCAACGCCATGATTTCGGCTGACAAGGCCAACATCGCTTTGCCTTTCAAGCGGGCCGCCGCCATCGATCTGGCCGGACGTGATGTATTGGAGGCGGTGAAGATGTCGGTCATCCCGAAGGTGATCGAGACGCCGAAAATCGCCGCCGTCGCCAAAGACGGCATCCAGCTCATCGCGATCTCTCGTGTGACCGTTCGCACCAACATTGACCGGCTCGTGGGAGGAGCTGGTGAGGAGACCATCATCGCGCGGGTCGGGGAGGGCATGGTGAGCACCATCGGCTCCGCGGCGTCGCACAAGGCTGTGCTGGAAAATCCCGATCACATCTCGAAGAATATTCTGAGCAAGGGACTCGATGCAGGGACAGCTTACGAGATCCTTTCCATCGACATTGCAGACGTGGACGTGGGCGAGAACATCGGCGCCAAGCTGCAAATCGACCAGGCCAATGCCGACAAGCAAATCGCCCAGGCGAAGGCCGAGGAGCGGCGCGCCATGGCCGTGGCCCTGGAGCAGGAGATGCGGGCACGCGTCGTTGAGGCGGAGGCCGAGGTGCCGCGCGCGATGGCCGAAGCCTTCCGACAGGGCAACCTGGGGATCATGGACTATTATCGGATGAAGAACGTACAAGCCGATACCGCGATGCGCGATGCCATCGCGGAGACCGGCGAGGACTCTTCTCCAACACAGAGAAAGTAGGGGAAAGAGCCATGTCGTTTGAACAGATCCTTCTTCTCATCGCGTTTATTCTACTGCCGCTGCTCAATTTACTGTTTCAGCGAATCAGAAGAGGTGTCGAAGGCGAAACGGCGGCGGAGGAGCCTGTGGCGCGTGTGCCGCACCGCCCGCGAGCCACGCCGCCGCCTCCGGCGCCGTCGCGCGCGGCGGGTGACCGCGGCCGTCGGTTGGAGTCGCCGGCGCTTGCGGTTCCGGCTCGAAGGCGCCGATTTAACAAGAGGTCGCTCTTCGGAACCCCGCGCGACCTGCGACGCGGCATCATCCTTATGACTCTATTGGGGCCTTGTCGCGCGCTTGACCCGCCGGACGAGTAACCTCAGCCTCCAAAGGCGTCTGCCCGGATAGGCCGATCTCCCGAGGCAGCAAGGGCGCCGCGAGATCTTTTCCTACGATTCCCCCGGAAACGATGGATTTAAATAGTTCTTCAACGGTGAAATCCAGGGTCCACAACCTCCTCGGGAGAAGCAACAACGCCCGTCGAACTTTGGCGTCTTCAGATGGGGTTTTCGTTTTTCCTGCGGAAAACCATAAACCATAAGAGGAATGTTCAACCAAGACCTATCACCGCCTTGCTCATTATTTTATTTTGGCGCAGCAGATTTCGGCAGATTAACGCGTCCTCTTCCATCTCCGAACCGAAATGGTTAGAAAACATCCATGGCGGCATTCGCTCCGATTGAGAAGGTTGACTCCTATCTTCCCATCGAAGATCACGGCTTGATCGGCGACGGCACCACGGCTGCGCTCGTCGGCCGTGATGGCGCGATCTCGTGGATGTGTGTGCCGCGCTTCGATTCTCCTCCTCTTTTCTGCGGGATTCTCGACGTCAAACGCGGGGGCTCTTTCACTGTTGCGCCCGAAGGGCTCGGCGAGTCGCGGCAATTCTATGAGGCCGACACGGGCGTGCTGGTCACCGAAATGCGGGGCCCGTCGGGGTTGATCCGCGTCACCGATGCATTCTCACTGCGATCCGGAGCCGATCTGAGCGAAGATGTCTCTGCGGGACGCCGTGAACTGCTGCGGATGATCAGCGTGTTGACCGGACGGGTCCGCCTGCGGATCGAAATCGAGCCCAGGGGCGGAGCTCACGCAGAGGTCGACAGGGATGGCCTGCGGATCCATTGTCCTTCTTTTCCCGACATCGAGCTCCAACTGTCTTTTAGGGGTCCGCATCCGCTACGACGCCTTTACGAATCGGTGGAACTGAGCGCTGGTGATCGAGTTGAGCTGATTCTACGCTGGGGGAAAGGGCTTACCAGTCGTTCATACGCTTCTCCAGATGAGCTTTTAGGGGAAACGCTCAGAGGCTGGCGCCGTTGGATGCATCAGTTCCAGTACGAAGGTCCAGAGGAGGCGCGGGTGCGGCGTTCCGCCCTCACGCTCAAGCTCCTTGACTATACACCGAACGGGGCCATTGTGGCTGCTCCGACATCGTCGCTTTCCGAATTGATTGGCGGTTCGCGCAATTGGGACTATCGCTACGCTTGGGTCCGCGATGCGGCGTTCTCTGTTTATGCGCTGCGGCGGATCGGCTTCACTGTCGAAGCGGTGCGTTTTCTCGGCTGGGTGCTGGATGCTGTGGAGTCGGGGGGACGTCCGAGGGTGCTGTACAGTCTGGACGGCACTCAGCCACAGCCGGAAAGGAAAGATCCCGACTTGGAAGGCTATCGACGTTCAACTCCGGTGCGCTGGGGTAATGCCGCAGCAGAGCAGTGGCAGCATGATGTTTACGGAGAGATCCTGGACTGCGCTTATCAGTGGTCAGCCCATGGAGGCAAGATCGATCATGTCTTATGGGCGAGGCTGAAAGCGCTCGTGGAGGCCGCCCGTTCGGAATGGCACAAGCCCGACCACGGCATCTGGGAAGTTCGAACGCCGGGCCGGCCATTCACTTATTCTGCAGCTCTCTGCCAGGTTGCTTTGGATCGTGGCGCGCGTCTGGCAAAACGCTTCGACCTCCCGGGAGACACTGAGATTTGGAAGGCTGCGGCTGGCCGCATCAGGAATGCCATTATCGAGGAAGCGTGGGATGAAAGGATCCAATCGCTTACCGAACATCTTGGCGGCGGAGGACTCGACGCCAGCCTGCTTTCTTTGCCGATTCGACGCGTGATTCCCGCGGCTCATCCTCGAATGGTTTCGACCACGGCAGCTATTGCGGAGAGACTGGGCGCCGGCACTGGGCTGCTTTATCGTTACCTGCCCGAACAGTCGCCGGACGGCTTGCCGGGACACGAAGGAGCATTCTTGCTCTGCAGCTTCTGGATGGTCGACAACCTGGCGTACCAGGGCCGAATAGACAAAGCGTTGGAATTATACCACTCGCTGTGTGCGCGCGCGGGCGATTTAGGTCTGTTGCCGGAAGAAATCGACCCCATCAGCGGCGCTTTTCTGGGTAATTATCCACAGGCGTTCAGCCACATCGGGGTTATCTCGAGCGGTGTGAATTTGTCACGACTGATCAAGAAAGAGGCTTCGAGGTGATTCGATATTTCATCATCTTCGGAGCTTCCGGGGATCTTACCTCAAGATATCTCTTGCCTACGCTCGCGCAGCTCCATCAAACAGGCAAGCTTCCATCCGAGACGAAGATTATGGGCATTGCGCCGGAGACATGGGACAAGACCTTCTTTCAAAAGTATGTTCGCGAGCGACTGGCGCGTCACGCATCGGACGTCGTGGACGCGTCGCGAGAGGCGTTGATCCTTCGGCTAGACTACGGCAAAGCGGACGTAACCAAACCAGATGAGATTAGAAAAGCCCTCGCTTCAGTCAACGAGCCGGCTATTTTTTATCTTGCGTTGCTCCCGCGGGTGTTGTTGTCCGCCGCTCAATCGATTATCGCCGCTGGGCCTCTTCCGGGAAGTCGGATCGTAGTGGAAAAACCGTTCGGGGTGGATCTCGACTCCACCCACAGAATGAACCAATTGCTCCACAGTGCTTTCCCAGAGCAGAACATATTCCGTATGGACCATTTTCTCGGAAAGCAGACCGTGCAAAACATCCTCGGTTTACGTTTTGCCAATCGCATTTTCGAGCCACTGTGGAACTGCCAACATATCGAGCGCATCGAGATTACCTGGGACGAGACTCTCACGGTGGAAGGAAGAGTCGGTTTTTATGACGCCACGGGAGCCCTCAGGGACATGGTGCAAAACCATCTGCTACAGTTGCTCTGCCTGGTGGGAATGGAAGCTCCTCCGAGCCTCCACGAGCGCGACCTGCGGGGCTACAAAGTGGCATTTCTGCGGTCCGTGCGCCGCCTATCGCCCGAGGAGATACGGCAATGGACAATCCGCGCCCGCTACGGCGCTGGCCGCATCGGCAGCCGAGACGTGCCGGCTTATGTTACTGAACCGGGCGTAGACCCCAGGCGCGAGACCGAGACTTTCGCGCAGGTCACGTTGCGAATCGATAACTGGCGCTGGGCCGGTGTTCCATTTGTCTTGCGCTCGGGGAAGGCTCTCGATAAAGACCGAAGAGAAATCGCCATCCACTTCAAGCCGGTTCCTCATCTGGCGTTCGCGCAGGAGTCAGAGCCGAAAATCAACGTCTTGCGGCTAGAACTGAATCCGGATCGTATGGCATTGGGCGTGAACATCAATGGACCGGGCGATCCATTTGACTTGGAATACATCGAGCTGGACACAGACCTCGCTCCTCAAGAGACATCGGCTTACGGACGACTCCTGCTCGATTTACTGAGAGGAGATTTGACTCTTTCCATCCGTGATGACGAGGCGGAGGAGTCCTGGCGCATCGTCGAGCCAATTTTGGAAGCCTGGCGCGAAGGACGGGTGCCGCTGCGTGAATATCCGGCGGGCTCTGCTGGACCCACTCCGATGTAGATCAATAATTCATCAATGTGCCCATGGCGAACAGGACGCTGCGAGTTCCTTTTCCCGCTATGCCACCCGGAAAGGATGTCTCCCGTCTCCTTGGCGATATAGATCGTCTGGCCAAGCGCATGACGTGGTCGAGGCATTTTCTCGGGTAGTGACACCGCACGCAGCTGGATCTAATGGTAAGGCTCGCCAGTGAAAAAGGAGCAAGGTTGTTAGGATGCGCCGTTCGTATCTTTGGTAAAAAGCGCCAACTTCGGTCCTGGGAAATTGGCTGAAAATTTTACTTTCATGATAACGTTGCTCTGAGTGGCGACATATGGCGATTTTATCTCATCATGTATAAGACGGAGAGCCCGAAAACATAGACTGCCAGAATCGCTAGCGAATCCCAGGCAAAAGGAAACCATTTCTTGCTCGCTCTGTAGGTCAATGCGATGGCCGCGACGGCGGTCATGGCAATGGCAGCGCTGGAACTGACAAGATGATTCGCAGAGATATACGAGAGGAGGGGTCCTTTCGTGTAGAGGATGTCATCGATGGCCAGAATCACAATGTTAAACAGGTTGCTACCGAAAATGTTTCCAAAGGCCATGTCCACGGCGCCGATTTTCACCGCGACTACGGAGACGACGACCTCGGGCAGCGAGGTCGCGAGTGCTATAAAAATATTACCGACAAAAGTTTGGCCCAGGCCGGTAGCTTCGGCAAGGCTCTCTCCAATATGGGGCAGGTAGGTGGCGGCTCCTATCGTCAGAAGGGCGTTCAGCCCGTACATCCGAAAAGCCGTTACCTTAGAAATTTTCTCATATCGAAGCTCTTCCGCGACCACTCCAACCAGTTCGGCGATTCTCTTTTTCTCATAGGAGAAAACGGCCCTCATAGCGATGAGATAGACCGCAACAAAGACGAAGCTATACGCCCCAACCCATCCTACCGATGGCATGTGGGCAGCGCTAAAGATGCTGACATTGACGAGTCCGAGCAGGAGGATTCCAAACGATGCGGTCAGCACCTGCCCCTGGTGCGCCTTGGCGGAAATGGGTGCGGAGCCGTTCATAACATCGAGCAGAGCAAGAATGAGAATGTTAAACATGCAACTCCCAAGCACATCCCCTAAGGCGATATCGGGAACATCGAAGAGAGCAACCGAGCTGATGCCCGTAACCAGTTCGGGAAGCGAGGTCACGGAAGCCATCAAGACCACGCCAATCCAGGTCCTGCCCAATCCGGTCTTTTCAGCAATAACGTCGCCGTATTTTGAAAGGTAGGTGGCGGATACTAGAATGATTCCCGTGCAAAAGACAAATTGTAACCATAGAACCATGGGCGTCACTCAGTCTCCGCCAAAAGGAGTTTCTTTCTCAGCTTGACTCGCGGATGCAGCACCGCCGTGCCATTCATTTGGTATCAATTTGGCGTGGCCTGTGCCCCTTGTGCTTCAGAACGGCTTCGTCTCGCTCTTTGCCCTTTATTTATACGCGCGTTGGAGATATGAAACCAGTGTGAAAGTATCGTGAGCGGGTCGCGAAGGAGACTTTAGCTATGACAATGCAGAAAGCCAGGAGGTTGGCCCTTCACATCACCATCCTGTTTGCTTTTTGGCTCATCTTGTCCGGAAAGCTTGAACTCAAGTATCTCGTCCTCGGCGTGGCATCGGCAGCGCTCGTGACCTTCGTTACGCAAGATCTACTGGAACCAGAAGCAAGGCAGCGAAAGAAAGCACCATCGAGGGTGATCTCGCCGTTGAAAACTGCCTGGGGACTTTTTTCCTATTTCGTTTGGTTGATTTGTCAGATTGTGCAATCCAACCTTCAGGTGGCTTACCTCGTCCTCCATCCGAAATTACCGATCGAGCCGGGCTTGCTTCGATTTAGGACGCGACTGCAAAGCAGAGTTGGCCACATCCTTCTGGCTAATTCGATAACGCTGACCCCTGGCACCATCACAGTCGATCTTACAGAGGGCACTTATTTGGTGCACGCCCTTGTACCTGAAGCCGCGGGCGGTCTCTTGGAAGCGAAAATGCAGACTAAGCTCGAAGCAATTTTCGGCGAGCCGGAGGAGCCTCAGCCGGAGATTCGCTGGGTTCGGGACGACGGGAGTCTTTTGTGAGCGCATTTTTTCTCGGCTTGACTGTCTTCATAGCCTTGCTGTTTGCCGCCAGTTTGTACCGGATCATAGTGGGGCCGAGCGTGTTTGACCGAGCAATCGGGGCGGGGCTAATCGGCACAAATGCCATTCTCGTTTTGGTACTGATTGGCTTTCTTTATGATCGCATCGACATGTTCGTTGACCTCGCGTTGGCTTATGGCATGTTAAACTTCATCGGTATCGTCGCGCTGGCCAAGTACTTCGAGCGCAAGCAAGGTGAGACGTGATGGCATTTGTTGCTGCTCTACTGCTCATCGGCGGAGCGGTCTTTTTGCTTGTGAGCTGCGTGGGCTTGCTGCGCCTGCCGGATTTTTACACGCGGGCGCACGCCGTCGGCAAAGCCGAGACCTTGGGTAGCATGCTCATCCTGACCGGCTTGGCGCTTTATAACGGCGCCTCGCTCAGCAGTCTAAAATTGCTGTTGATCCTGGTAGTCATCGCCATCACCAATCCCACCGCGACCCATGCGCTGACGCGGTCCGCGCTGAGGTCCGGGCTGAAAATTTGGCGCGCGGAAGGAAAGCGAACCCAGCGTGATTTGGCAGGTTGAGTTCTGGCTTCTCATCGTCCTGGTGGCGCTCGCGCTCATCGCGCTGCACGTACGCGACCTGGTAGCCGCGGTCGTCGTCCTGAGCGCGTATAGTTTCGTCATGGCGCGATTGTTCGTCGCCATGGGCGCCGTTGATGTGGCCTTTACCGAAGCGACGCTCGGCGCGGGCGTGAGCGGCGTGTTGTTTGTGGTGGCGCTATTCTCCATGAAAAGGAGGTCCGAAGATTGAACTGGTACACCGCGATCGTTCTGGCGCTGTTTTTCGGCCTGCTTGTGTATGCGGAGCGGGATCTCCCTGATTCTTCGGACGCATCATCGCCCGCGCGCACGCATGTGGCGCCAACCTACATCGAGCAATCCTACGAGGACACCCGAACGCCCAATATCGTGACCTCCGTGCTCGCGGATTATCGAGGCTATGACACCTTGGGAGAGACGGTGGTCATTTTGACGGCGGGACTCGCGGTGATTTTAATCCTACCCAGGAGCGATCGGCGGAGATGAACCCATGCGCGAACGGCTAGAAAACTCGGTGGTCGAAGGGCTTTCGCGGTTTTTGGTTCCTTTCATCCAAATCTTTGCGCTTTACGTGATTACGCACGGACATTACGGACCCGGCGGCGGATTTCAAGGGGGCGTGATTCTGGCGGCGTCGATGATGCTATTGCGGCTTTCGCTCGGCGAAGAATACGAACACCGGAGGTTCTCCCCGACCGCCGCAAGCTTCGTAGCGGCAGTGGGAATTCTCATCTACGCTTTTGCGGGTCTGGTGCCCATGATGTTCGGCGGACGCTTCTTGGATTACGGTTATCTGCCGATTCCGGGACTTTCACCTGCGGAGTTACGATACCACGGCATTCTCATCGTCGAGAGCGGCGTCGGATTGGTCGTGTGGGGAACGCTGGTGACGCTGTTTGACCACTTGCTCGGAAGAGAAGGTTGACCGATGAGCGCGTTGGCCGGGAACTACACCTACTACATAACCGCGTTCCTGCTCGCGATCGGCCTCTATGGCATGATCGGCAAAAAAAATCTGCTTAAAAAACTCATCGGCATGAATATCTTCCAAACGGCTATTTTTCTTTTCTTCATCCACGGGGCGGTGAAACCGGGGACGACGGTGCCCGTATTGGATAGCCGAATCGGCATGGACGCCGCAGCTTACATCAATCCGCTGCCCCACGTGCTGATTCTAACGGCCATCGTGGTCAGCGTCGCCACCACCGGCGTGGCCCTCGCTTTGCTGATCACGATCTACCGCCGCTATGGCAGCCTAGAGGAAACGACCATTCTCGAACGGATGAAGCAATCGTCGTGAGCCATCTTCCTGTTCTGATTCCTATTACGCTTTTACTTTCAGCGTTTCTCATCCCGCTGGCCGGCTATGTCAAACGAGACTTCGCTTTTGCCATCGCTTCGGTCGGAGCGTTTCTTGCGTTCGCTTTTTCTCTCCGCGGCCTTCTCATGGTGCTCAGCCAAGGCGAGATCCGCTACCATCTCGGCGGCTGGGCGCCGCCGATCGGCATTGAGTACGTGCTCGATGCGCTATCGGCGTTTATGGCGGCGGTCGTCACGCTGATCGGTCTAGTGGTATTGATCTACTCACGCCGCTCGGTACTGCACGAAGTGCCGCAGCGCGTGGTTCCTTTATATGCCCTGGCCATGTTATTGCTCGCCGGCCTGGTCGGCATTATCGTCACCGGCGACCTGTTCAATCTGTTCGTGTTCTTGGAAATCTCATCGCTTTCGGCTTACGCGTTGATGGCGATCGGCGACGATCGAGCACCCGTCGCGTCCTTTCGTTATTTGATTTTAGGAAGTATCGCCGGCAGTTTTTACGTTTTAGGGGTCGGCTTTCTGTATTTTTCCACGGGTTCGTTGAACATGGCCGATGTCGCGCAACGCCTGCCCGCACTTTACCAATCGCGGGCGGTGGCCGCCGCGGCGATCTTTATCTTTATCGCGCTGGGTCTAAAAATGGCGCTCTTTCCCTTACATCTCTGGCTTCCCGATGTCTACACTTACGCTCCCTCCGCGGTTACGGCTTTGATTGCGCCGATCATGACGAAAGTGTCTGCCTACGCATTGATCCGCATGCTTCTGACGGTTTTCCAGCCCCATTACCTGCGCGATATGCTGCCCGTGACTTCCGTCATTGCATGGTTGGGTGCAGCGGGAATCCTCTATGGCTCGATCATGGCGATTGCGCAGAGCGATTTTCGACGCATGCTGGCCTACAGCAGCGTCAGCCAGATCGGCTATATCGGGCTCGGCATCGGGCTGGCTAACCCACTCGGCCTGATAGGAGCCCTGCTCCACATCCTCAATCACGCTTTCATGAAGGCTTGTCTATTTTTGGTCGCGGGCAGCATCCGTTTTCGGACAGGCCGGTGGGAGGTCTCTAGCTTCGCCGGCCTGGGAAGGAAAATGCCTTGGACCATGGCTGCATTCACCGTAGCGGCGCTCTCCATGGTCGGTATTCCGCCCGCCGCGGGCTTTTTCAGTAAATGGTACTTGCTCCTTGGCGGCATCGACCGGGGTAACTGGTTTTTCGTGGCGACAATCCTGCTCAGCAGTCTTCTCGCCGCTGTTTACTTCTTCCGTGTGTTGGAGCAGGTTTATGCGGGCCGCTCTGAGGAAAGTGCTTTCAAAAACGTGTCCGATCCACCGGCGAGTATGCTGTTTCCGACCATCATCCTCGGAGCAGGCGTGTTGGTTTTGGGGTTGCTCAATAGCATCATAGTAAGTCGTATCTTGGAGCTCGTCGTGGCGCCGCTGAATGAGCCAAGGGGTTGAGATGCCGCAGGTGGCCGAGAGCTATTTTTCCCTGGCACCGCTAGCCGCGGTGTTTGTTTCGCTCATCGCAGCCGTTCTGATTTCGCTGTCGAGTCGCAAGCCGAACCTGCGGGAGACATGGACGATCGTTGCGGCCCTGTGCAAATTCGCAGTGGTGAGCTCCATGCTCCCCGCGGTACTGTCTGGACTGCGCCCAGAGATCACTCTTTTTGATATAGCTCCGGGTGTATCGCTCGCATTGAAGGCGGACCCTCTGGGCCTCAGCTTCGCTTTGTCCGCCTCCCTGCTTTGGATTTTTACTTCGTTCTATTCCATCGGTTACATGCGGGCGCTCAAAGAACATGATCAAACGCGCTACTTCGCAAGTTTTGCGCTTTGTCTTTCAGCAACGATGGGCATCGCGTTTGCGGCGAACCTGATGACCTTTTTCATCTTTTACGAGGTACTCACCATTTCAACTTATCCCCTAGTGATTCATAAAGAGAGTCCCGCGGCCATCAGTGCCGGGCGGAAGTATTTGGCTTTTTTGCTCAGCGGCGGAGTCGCTTTGCTGCTGGCTGTGGGCTTAACTCAAAGGGTGGCTGGTACTTTGAATTTTACTCCCGGAGGATTTTTGTCTGTGTCCATGGGACAAGCGGGATTGCTTGCGCTTTTTAGTTTGTTCCTCGTGGGAGTCGGAGCGAAATCCGGATTGATGCCGCTCCATAGCTGGTTGCCTACAGCAATGATTGCTCCGACACCGGTAAGTGCGCTCTTGCATGCCGTTGCGGTCGTGAAAGCCGGAGTTTTCGGTTTTGCCCGAGTGATGGGATTTGTTTTCGGCCCCGAATTAGCCGGCGAAATTGGGGCAACGACTCTGACTGCCGTCATCGCGGGTGCAACTATTGTTATCGCTTCGCTGCTGGCCATGGCGCAAGACAACCTGAAGCGACGGCTGGCATATTCGACGGTCGGGCATCTCTCCTACATTATCTTGGGGACAGTTCTGTTGGCCCCGGCGGGCTGGTTAGGCGGACTTTTCCACATTACAACTCACGCCGCGATGAAAATCACCCTCTTCTTTTGTGCCGGCGCCATCTACGTGAAGACAGGCCGTGAGAATGTCAGCGAGCTGGACGGGATCGGAAGGCAGATGCCAATTACAATGGCTGCCTTTACCGTCGGCGCGTTGGGGCTAGCGGGCCTCCCTCCGGTGGGTGGATTCCTTAGCAAGTGGTTTCTGGCCCAGGGCACCGTCGAAACCGGACAGCCGATTTTGCTGGCGGTGTTGCTGCTAAGCGGACTCTTGAACGCCGGTTACCTTTTCCCCATTGTTATCCGCGCGTTTTTTAAATCATCGAAGGATTTCACGAAGTTTGACGAAGCCGCGCCTCTTATGGTGGTTCCTCTTTTGTTTACCGCCGCATTTTCCGTTCTCCTCGGAATCTATCCCGACGGGATTTTTCACTTTTACTCGCTCAGCGCCGAAGCCGCCCTCGGTGTCGTTGCGCGAGGAGCGCCATGAGACGGCTGCCTGTGATCTTATTTTGCGCCGTCTTCGCGCTTTCTATTTGGGCGGACGCGCGCATATTGGGAAGTGAGGGACATGCGGAGGAGTGGTGGTCCCGCATCTACGGGTTTTTTCCCCTTTACGGCTTCCTCGGTTGTCTGGCGACGATTTGGATCGCCAACGTGATGGGAGATCTGTGGCTGACGCGTCGAGAGAATTACTACGATTCCAAGGAGCGCCATGAATAGCATTCCCCCTGCGGTGGTGCTTCTCGGCGGTGCGCTGGCGCTCCCGTTGTTGCCGCGTTCTTTTCGCAGCCTCGCCTTTGTGCTGTTTCCCGCCGCGGCAATGGCGCTCCTGCTTTCTCTAGAAGACGGCACCACGACGCTTCGGTTCTTATCCTTTGATCTAGTGCCGCTGCGGGTGGACCGGTTGAGTCTCGCCTTCGGGACCATCTTCTTGCTGGCAACCTTATTGGGGGGAATCTACGCTTTTCATCTGAAGGAACTCGGGCAACAGGTAGCGGCATTGATTTACGCCGGTTCCTCGCTCGGAGTGGTTTTCTCAGGCGATCTTTTCACGTTGTTCGTCTATTGGGAGAT
>Ga0214473_10003206_pt1 | contig 19917 bp, 24 predicted proteins | sample RVTome_7_FD_203509 | JGI IMG/M metagenome (GOLD analysis project Ga0214473, IMG submission 203509) | Soil microbial communities from uranium-contaminated site in the Upper Colorado River Basin, Wyoming, United States - RVT98D197 | ecosystem: Environmental > Terrestrial > Soil > Contaminated >... | reverse complement strand
GGCTTCATTATCCTGCCCGGTCTGCTGGGCATGCCCTTCCCGCCCTACCCGCTGATGCACTGGGCCGATCTGCTGGACCTGTTCACGCCCCTGGTCTTGATCCCGCTCTACTGGCTGCTGTTCCGAGGACCGACCGGCGAGGACAAGGCTACCAAGCCGGTCCTCCCCTTTCTGCTTTTGGCCGCCCTGTGGATCGAAGGCCAGGGGATGCATCTCTCGGCCAATTCCATCTCCAACCTGCTGGGCAGCGGCTCGAGTGCGGTGCACGAACTGGTGCACTTCTATGATGAGGTGCTGTCACACTACCTGTGGCACCTGGCGATCATCGGTTTCTCGGTCCTCTTGCTCCTGCAGGTAGGTGTTCCTGGCGAGGGGGCGGCCGTCCACTGGGGACTGATTGCTCCGTCGGCAGTGCTCTACGGATTCACCTACTTCGTGGCGGTCATCGAGGGCGCAACGGTGCCGCTGGGACTGCCGGCCGCTGCGCTGCTTGTGCTGTGGGTGCTGCTCTCGAGGCGGCCCCAGGCCCGAACCCATAACCTGGCCGGGTTCTTCCTGGCCGGCTACGGCCTGGCGCTGGTGCTCTTCCTGGTCTGGTTCCTGGTTTGGGGCTACTTCCCAGAACCGAGTGCGGTGGGGATCCCCTGAGCGGGGCTCCACATCTCGCCAATGAGTAGCATGACGATCCTGGCGAATGGAATGGTGGTGGCAGGCACCAGCCTGCTGGTCTTTTCGCTGATCCTCGTCCGGCGAATGGCCAGGCAGCTGCCCGCGGGTGGGATTCGCCGGCGCTGGGGGCTTCTGACGGCCATGATCATTGTGTTCGTCCCCGGATACATCACCTATGGATCGGTGGCCAGGGACAGCTATCGTGGGCCGCTCGACCTCCTCGTTCCGGTGATCTTCTTCTTCGGCGCGGTCTTCGTCCTGCTGGTCAGCACCCTCTCCCTGGAGACTGCCCTGGACGTCCGTCGAATCTACACCCTGGAGCAGGAGAGCATCACGGATGCCCTGACCGGAACCTACAACCGCCGCTATCTGGACCGCAGACTGGATGAAGAGGTCCTGCGGGCCAGTCGATATGGATTCCCGCTGGCGGTGCTGCTGTTGGACATCGATCACTTCAAGCAGATCAACGACGAGCACGGACACCCTGCCGGCGACGGTATTCTGGCGGCCCTGAGCCAGATCGTCATGAATTCGGTACGAAAGACGGACGTCGTGGCCCGCTATGGCGGGGACGAGATCCTGGTGATCGCCACCCATACGCCGCTGCCGAATGCGGCAGAACTGGGCGAACGCCTGCGGCAGCGGGTCGAGGGGGCGGAGATGGGCCAAGCCAACGAGGCCGGCGGGGGTGTGCCTGTCCGGGTGACGATCAGTGTGGGAGTCGCCGGATACAACGATGAGTTGTCCAGCGGCCAGTCGCTGATCCAGGCTGCAGACCAGGCCCTGTATCAGGCCAAACAAGCCGGGCGGAATCGGACGACAACCGCTCAGGGGATCTCTGAACCGCACAAGCCAGCCGGCTGAGCGAAGTCCATTGGCTCGGCAAGCGCGTGGAGCGCCTGGTTGGAGGAATTGGAGACATGTCACGTATCAGCATCACGGCCGGTGAGGTTACGTTGTCGGCCGAGCTCAACGACAGTGATACCGCCAATCGTATCGCGGCTGCCCTACCCATTCAGGCGACTGTCAATCGGTGGGGGGACGAGATCTACTTCGAGATCCCGGTCTCCGCGACCGCCCAGGCGGATGCGCGGCAGGATGTGGAGGTCGGCGAGGTGGCCTATTGGCCGCCGGGAAAGGCGCTCTGCCTGTTCTTCGGTCCCACCCCGGTCAGTCAGGGCCCGCAGCCACGGGCAGCCAGCCCGGTCAATGTGGTTGGGAAGCTGCAGGGCGATCCTTCTCCCCTGCGCGGGGTGCGGGACGGCGACCCCGTGCTGATCACCGCAGGATGAGTGGCCGCAACGGCCAATTCCGGCATGGGGCGCCGCGCCGGGCAGCAGGCAGCCGGTAGGCCTCGCCCGAGGAATCAACAGTGATTCGCTACGCAGTGGGCGAGAGCATCAGCGTGGACCAGTTCATCGATGTCCTTCGGCGGTCCACACTCGCCGAGCGGAGGCCCGTGGATGATCGGGACTGCCTCGCCGGTATGCTGCGGCATGCCGACCTGCTGGTCACCGCCTGGGAGCAGGATCGGCTGGTGGGGGTCGCCCGATCGGTCACTGACTTCAACTACTGCTGCTATCTTTCCGACTTGGCCGTGGACCAGGCTTACCAGCAGACCGGCATCGGCCGCGAGCTGATCCGCCGCACTCGGGAGCAGCTTGGATCGGGCTGCATGGTCATTCTGCTCTCGGCCCCAGCGGCGACGGGCTACTATCCCCGAATCGGCTTCAGACTTCATGACAGCGCCTGGGTGCTCCGTCCGGCTGACGAGCTCCAGTAGGCATCTGGCCGGTTGCCCGCAGACTGAACCCTGCTGCAGTTAGAATAGTCACGGGAGGAGCAGGATGGCACTCCAATTCGAAGTGTCTGCCGTGATTCCGGCCTCCGCCGCGGAGCTCTACGAGGCCTGGCTTGATTCTGCCGGCCATTCCGCCATGACGGGAGGCGCGGCGGAGACGAGCGCCGAACCCGGCGGGCGCTTCACGGCCTGGGACGGGTACATCCAAGGCCGCAACCTCGAACTGGAACCGCCCCGACGGATCGTGCAGTCCTGGCGGACGGCTGAGTTCGAGCAGTCCGAGCCAGATTCCAGGCTCGAGGTCCTGTTTGAACCGGCGGAGGGTGGTACCCGATTGACCATTCGTCACACCAACTTGCCGGCTCATGGCGGCCAGTACGAACAGGGTTGGGTCGACAACTACTTCGAGCCCATGAAACGGTATTTCGAGCCGGCCCAGCGCCCAACTCCGCCCCTCGACGACTGAAAGCCCACCACCCTCCCGTCGGACCAGGATTGGCATCATGCAAGCTGCAGGTCGCATTGGACGAACTCTCTTGCTCGCAGCCGGCCTGTGGTCGATCGCAGCCGGAATCTACCTGCTGCTCACGCCCATGACGGTCCAAGAGATCACCGCCAGCGCCACAGCAGACGGGGCCCAGACTACCGAGCAGATCACCAGGCAGGTTTCCTGGTACCAGGTCCAGGGGCTGTGGGGGGTCTTCATCCTGATCGTGTTCGCAGCCCTCTACGCCTCGATTGGGCTGTTCGCTCGGCGCCACCATCTGGTCGCAGCCGCCCTGGCCAGCCTCGCAGCCACAACCCTGACTTTTCTGGCCGGGTTTTCGATTGGGCCGTTCTATCTCCCGGCGACGCTGGCCGTCCTACTCGGCTGGCTGGCTTTGGGGATCGGCAAGTTCGTTCGGCCCGAAGGGGGGTTGACTTCACCGTGATGGAGGCCGGCCCCATTCTCAAGGCAATCCGAGCCCAATACTCCCTGGCCTGGTACGGCCTGCACGGAATCGCCCACTGGGCCAGGGTGTTCGAGAACGGGCTGCTGGTGGCGAACCACACCCAGGTCAGCCGCGATCTGGTCCTGCTCTTCTCCATCTTCCACGATGCTTGCCGCCGCAACGACGGGATCGATCCGGACCACGGCCTGCGGGGCGCCGATTTGGCGGCTGCGCTGCGGGGTGAACTCTATGAGCTACCGGATGCGGAGTTCGAGCTGCTGCACCAGGCCTGCGCCCGCCACACCGATGGATTGGTCCATGGGGATGTCGTCCTGCAAACCTGCTGGGATGCCGACCGGCTCGATCTGGCCCGCGCCTCCATCATCCCGTCGCCGAAGCACATGTGCACCGCGGTCGCCAGGGATCCCGAGGTGATCTCCTGGGCCACCGAACGAAGCCGGCGAGACCATGTCCCGGACCTGCTCCGGTCTGAGTGGGGGCAGGACCTGAGCGAGGCGCCTTGATGGATCGTTTCATCCTCACCCCCTACTTCCTGGATGACCCGCTGCCCGAACTGGAAGCCCTCGCCGGCCCGGATTGGGAGGTGTACCGCGGCGGCTCGCCCAGGGCAGACCAGTGGGCCAGCCTGTCTGCACTGCACGAGGCCCTTGCCAGCCGGGTTACACGAGCCCTGCAGGCTGGTGATCGCCCGGTGAGCATCGCAGGCGACTGCTGCGCATCCATCGGCACACTGGCCGGGATGCATCGGGCCGGGATAGACCCCCTCTTGATCTGGTTCGATGCGCACGGGGACTTCAACACCTGGGAGACCACACCGAGCGGTTTTCTGGGAGGGATGCCGCTGGCGATGCTGGTCGGCCGGGGCGAGCAGACACTGCTCCAGGCGGTGGGGCTGCGGCCGCTATCGGAAGCACGCATCGTCCTGACCGACGCTCGGGACCTCGACCCGGGCGAAGCGGAGGCCGTGAGCGAGTCACAAGTCACGCATCTTCCCCAGGTGACTCATTTGCTCGATTTCCCCATCCCGGAGGGTCCCATTCTGGTGCACTTCGACACGGATGTACTCAATCCGGCCCATGCCCCGGCAATGAGCTATCCCGCTGCCGGAGGCGCCGGCCCTGAGGAGCTGGCCGCGGCCTTCCAGCACCTGTCAAGCACAGGCAGGGTCAGCGGCGTATCGGTGTCGACCTGGAATCCGAGGCTGAAAGGCACGGAAGCGACCGCCCGAGTGTGCATGCAGCTGCTGCAGGTCTTGCTGGGGGATTGACCGGCTCAAGGGCTCTCACCCACGCCGCCGGACCGACAGGACCGCCAGGACAAGTGGCAATGCTGACCGCAATCACCCGCCAGGTTTCCCCCAGCATCGCGCACTGCGTGCTGACCCATCTTCCCCGGGTGGAGATCCACTACGAAATCGCCCGGCAGCAGCACCGCAACTACGAGGACCTTCTGACCGGGCTGGGCTGCCAGCTGATCTCTCTCGAGCCGGAGGCCGATTTGCCCGACTCGGTCTTCGTGGAGGACGTCGCCGTCATCCTGGATGAAGTCGGGATTCTGGCGCGGCCCGGCCTCGACTCTCGACGTTCCGAAGTGACGCGCATCGCTCCGGTTATCGGCGAGCACCGGGTGCTGAAGAGCATCGAGCCGCCCGGCACCTTGGAAGGCGGGGACGTGCTGCGAATTGGGAAGAAGCTCTATGTGGGCATGTCGGGACGAACGAACGGCCAGGGCTTCGACCAGCTGCGCTCCCTGGCGGAGGGCTTCGGGTATTCGCTGACGCCGGTCCCGGTGAAGGACTGTCTGCACCTGAAATCCGCCGTGTCGCAGGTTGGCCCGGAGAGCGTGCTCGTCAACCCGAACTGGGTGGATGGGGCGGTCTTCAGCGGCCAGCAATTGCTGGAAATCGATCGGCGTGAACCCTACGCAGCCAATGGACTGCTTGTCGGAGCCAGCCTGATCTACCCGCAGTCCTTCCCGCACACGGCCGAGCGGCTTGTCCGGCAGGGCGTACAGCTCGAGACGGTGGACGTCTCCGAGCTGCAGAAGGCCGAGGGCGCGGTCACCTGCTGCAGCCTGGTGTTTGAGGAGGGAAGCGAGGAATGACCTCCAAGCCCGCAGCAGTGGCGGGGTACTCCGGGAAACCCCTGGTTGAGAAGCTGGGCATCCGGCCAGGCTATCGGATTTCGATTGCCAATGCGCCCGGGCACTTCCTGCGCCTGCTGGGCAGGCTGCCCGAGGGTGTCGTGCTGCTTGCTGGGCGGGCGAGCGGGCTGGATGTACTCCACCTGTTCGTGGTCGATGGGGGCCAGCTGACCAAGGCCTTTCCACGCGCCAAGCAGCGCATCAAACCGGACGGCATGCTGTGGGTCTCGTGGCCCAAGCAAACTTCGGGGTTGAAGTCCGATCTCAACGAGAACACCGTGCGGGAGATCGGCCTGGCCCATGGATTGGTGGACGTCAAGGTGGCGGCGATCGACCTGGATTGGTCGGCCCTCAAGTTCGTCTACCGGACCAAAGACCGGCCGGGGAAGGGCAGATGACCGAGCCCCTCAGCCAAAGCGCGGCCCGATTCCAGGAGGCCATCGCCGGAATGGGATTCTCCGGCCGGGTTGTCCAGCTGCAGGCCACCACCCGTACCGCACGTGATGCGGCTCAGGCGATTGGCTGCGGGGTCGAGCAGATCTGTAAGTCGCTGGTGTTTCGAGGCGAGCACTCCGGGGAGCCGGTGCTGGTCATCGCCAGCGGTGTGAACCGGGTGGACGAGAAACTGGTCGGCGAGATCGTCGCGGAACCGGTTGGCATGGCGAAGGCGGACTACGTTCGAGAGCGCAGCGGGTATGCCATTGGGGGCGTCCCGCCCTTTGGACATCCGGTGCGGCTCCGGACCATTGTCGACGCGGACCTGCTCCAGTATCCGACCGTCTGGGCGGCGGCTGGACACCCCCGGGCGGTATTCGAGCTCACCCCGACTGACCTGGTCCGAGTGAGCGAAGGGCAGGTGGCTGCCGTGTGTCCTCCCAGGGAGACCTGAGCCGGGCGAACGCCGGAGGGGTGGCATGGAATACGTGACCTACCGCAAGAGTTACATCACAGACCCGCGGCTAGGCGATCGGACCCGGATGGTTGACGCTGCTGCAGGGCGGGAAGGGAAGCCCGCGCAACACCGATCTGCTCGTCGTCAGCCCCAAGAGCGCCCCCTAGACAAGCGTTTTGAGCGGAGTCCCTGGGCTATACTTGCTGACCGAGCAGGCCGGGGGAATCCCCCTGTTCGGCGGTGAAGGCCTATGGGAACGCTGATCCACTGGCTGTCCGAGGGTGATCTGACCACCGATGGTCGGGCCAATGAGGTCGCCGAGCTCGTAGCCTCCAACTCGGAGCTCTGGCCGGATCTGACGGCGGCCCTGTCCTCGCGACAGCCGGCCGTGCGTGGGCACGCCGCCGACGCCTTGGAGAAGGTAGCTCGCAGCCATCCGGAATGGGTGCGGGCGTACCTGCCGGCACTGCGGCGGCAGGCCATCGCCGATCCGGTCGCCATGGTCCGCTGGCACCTGGCCATGGTCCTGGGGCATCTGGCCGGTTTCAACGAGACCGTGGATCCGAGCTCTCGTACGCTGGAGCAACTCATGCACGACCCGAGTGCTACAGTGCGGAGTTGGGCGCTAACCAGCCTGTGCATCATCGGGCGTCTGAGCCCGAACCGGTCGCCACGGATTACCCGTCAGATCAGCGCGCTGGCGAGGGACCCGAGCGCGGCGGTTCGGAAGCGGGCCCGGCGAGCCCTGGAGACCCTGACGGATCCCGGGCTTCCCTTCCCCAAAGGATGGGCGAAGGGCAAGATGGAATTGGGGTGAGGAAGACTGAGAGGTATCGCAGCCCATGGTCAATGCATCCGTCTCTATCCGCTCGAACGCATTGCGCGATCGGATCCTGGGGGCCGATCAGCCGGTGCCGCTGTTGGACGGGCGGATGGTCCCCTATGTGAATCTCGACAACGCAGCCAGCACGCCCTCGCTGCGGGAAGTCGTGGATGAGATCGCCCGGTTCATGCCCTTCTACTCGAGCGTCCATCGCGGGACCGGGTTCAAGTCGCGCCTGAGCACGGCGGTCTACGAGCGGGCACATGAGGTCATCGGGCGCTTCGTGGGGGCCGATCTGAGCAGCAACACCGTGATCTTCGGCAAAAACACCACCGAGGCGGTGAACAAGCTCTCCTACCGCCTCCCGCTGCCCGCGGATTCGGTGGTGCTGACCACCGTGATGGAGCATCACTCCAACGACCTGCCCTGGCGCTCTCGGGCCCAGGTGGTACACGTCGGGGCCACCCCGGAGGGGCGGCTGGACCTGGAGGACTTCGACCGAAAGCTGGCCCAGTACGCCGGCCGCCTGGCGCTGGTGACCGTCAGCGGGGCCTCCAATGTGACCGGGTTCATCCAGCCGGTTCACGATCTGGCGCGCAAGGCCCACGCTCATGGGGCCCGAATCCTGGTGGACGCAGCCCAACTGGCCCCGCACCGGCGGGTGGATATGCGGAGCGACCATGACCCGGAGCACCTCGATTTTGTGGTGCTCTCGGCCCACAAGATGTACGCGCCCTTCGGCACCGGCGCCCTGATCGGCCCGCAGGAGGTCTTCCTGCAGAGCGGGCCCGAATACAGCGGAGGGGGAACGGTGGAGGTGGTCACGCTGGACGAGGTGCACTGGTCGGGCACGCCGGATCGGGAAGAGGCCGGCAGCCCCAACGTGGTGGGCGCGCTGGCCATGGCCGTCGCGGCCGAGGCGCTCATGCAGGTGGGCATGGACTCCATCGCCGAGCACGAGGCCGAGTTGGCGGCTCTGGCCCTGATGCGCCTGGGGGCTATCGAGGGGATCAGAATCTACGGAGAGCCCAATCCTGCGCGAGCGGAGGAGCGGGTGGGGGTGATTCCCTTCAATCTGCAGGGGGTCTCGCACTTCCTGGTGGCGGCCATCCTGGGATACGAGGCCGGGATTGGTGTGCGCAGCGGCTGCTTCTGCGCCCATCCCTATGTGGTGCATTTGCTGCAGCTGGATGCCGAGGAGGCGGTCAGCTGGCGCACCCAGCTGCTGGAGGGCGACAGATCCAACATGCCCGGGATGGTGCGGATGAGTCTCGGCTGCTACAACACCGCGACCGATGTGGAGCGGTTGGCGGAGATGCTGGAGCGCATCGCCCGCTCCGACTATCTGGGAGACTACCAGCTGGACTCCAGCAGCGGGGAATACACCCCCGCCGGCTATGAAGACCCGTTGGCCGGGTCCCTTCCTTTCCTGAGAGCCTTGGAGACCTCCACGTGAAGAACCTACTGCGGATTGAAGAGCTCTTTCTGGCGCTACTCGCGGTGTTCCTGTTCGCGCGCCTGGATATCTCCTGGTGGTGGTTCGCCCTATTGGTCCTGGCCCCCGACCTGGGCGCCCTGGGGTACCTGGTCAACCCTCGGATCGGGGCGTTCACCTACAACTTGACCCATTTCAAGGCCATTGCGGTCGCGGCCTATGTGGTCGGGGCCTGGGCCGGCAGTCCATCTTTTCAGTTCGCCGGGCTGATCATCCTGGCGCACTCCAGTCTCGATCGCGTCCTGGGCTTCGGCCTGAAGTACCCGGACTCATTCCAGCACACCCACCTGGGCATGATGGGCCGCAGGGGCCCAGCCCTAGAGCGGGCGGAGGAGTGCTCATGATTGGAACGCGAGAGGCGATGGTGGATGTGGCCTGGAAAGGCACCGGTCTGCGCAGGGACGCCGTCCTGGTTTTCGGGGGCGCGGTCGCGCTGGCGCTGCTGGCCCAGATCCAGATTCCTCTTCAGCCGGTTCCGGTAACCGGTCAGACCTTCGGCGTGCTGCTGGTCGGGGCGCTGCTGGGGAGCCGGCGCGGCGCGCTGAGCATGCTCACCTACCTCTCCCTGGGGGCCGCCGGTCTGCCCGTGTTCGCCGGTCTGGGAGCCGGCGCCTCCCACTTCGCCGGCCCCACCGGGGGGTACCTGGTGGGGTTTGTCGTGGCCGCCTGGCTGGTCGGCAGGCTGGCGGAGCGCGGCTGGGACCGACGAATTCACACCACTGCGCTGGCCATGCTGCTCGGCACCCTGCTGATCTACCTGGCGGGGATCGCCTGGTTGTCCACCTTCGTCGGCTGGGGGCAGGTTCTCCAGCTGGGTCTCATCCCATTTCTGTTGGGCGATCTGCTCAAGCTGCTGCTGGCCGCAGTGGCTCTGCCCTGGGGCTGGCGGCTGCTCGGCGGTTGGTCCGCGGGCAGGCCTCACCCTGCCAGCCATACGTAGCTCCGCCCTCGCCTAATTGCCTACTTCAACTCTCCTCGGCGCTCTCAGCGGGCTAGCCTCGGCGTTGACCTGGGGTGGCGGGGATTTCGTCGGAGGGCTGGCGGCACGGCGCATCTCCCACTTCCAGGTCGTGGCGCTGGCGGCGCTCTCCGGGCTGGCGGTCTTCGTCCCCATTGGCGTCCTGCGCGGCGAAGGCCTCCCCTCGACCTCCTCGGCCCTGTGGGCCCTGGCCGCCGGGTTATCCGGGGCCGTCGGCGTGGCCGCGTTGTACGCCGGTCTGGCGCGGGGATCGGCGGCGGTGATTGCCCCAACTGCCACCGTGATAGGCGCCAGCTTGCCGGTGATCCTCAGCGGGCTGACTTCCGGCCTGCCGAGGGTCAACCAAGGCGCCGGGATGCTGCTGGGCCTGGCCGGCATCTGGCTGGTCACCCGCCCGACAGGCCCGGCCGCACCGCTGCGGCGAACCACTCTCTTGCAGGCCGTGACCGCCGGGCTCGGTTTCGGCGGCTACTTCATCCTGATTGCACAGATCGATCCCGGTCCGGTGTTCCTGCCGCTGTCGGTGGGCAAGCTGGCGGCCCTGCTGTTCTCGAGCGTGGTACTGGTGGCCGGCGGCAATGCCCTGCCTGCTCCGCGCAGCAGTCCGCTGGCGCTGCTGGCCGGCGTGTTGGACGGCTTCGGCAACCTGTTCTACCTGCTGGCGGCGCAGCAGTTGGGGATCGCGGTGGGGGCGGTGCTGTCGTCCATGGCTCCGGGGGCGACGGTACTGCTGTCGGTGCTCATCCAGCACGAGCCGCTGCGCCGTGCGCAGGCGTTGGGTGTGGTGTGCTGCGTAGCCGCGGTCGGCCTGATCTCCTTGTGAGATCGGTTGGCGGAGGCCGGGAGGAACCCATGAAGCACGTGAGTCAGTGGATCGCTCGGATGGTGTTGGCATTAGGCATGCTGCTGGGTGCCTGTTCGCCCGCCGCGACGCCAGCCCCGGCCGTGGCAGCCGGAGCCGAGCTGGATGCGGCTGTCAATCGCTTCCTGTCCGGCATGCAGGACTACAACGTCCTGCGCATGGGTGACTTGGCCGAGATGCTCACCCAGGATCCGGCGCCCTTCCTGCTCGACGTGCGCGAGCTCAGCGAAGTCGAAACGAACGGCCATATCCCCGGCGCGGTGGTCATACCGCTGCGCGAACTGGGCGATCACCTGGACCTACTGCCGGGATTTGAACAGCCGATCGTCAGCTACTGCGGGAGCGGCTGGCGCTGCAGCATCGCCATGACCGCCCTGGGCATGCTGGGGTGGGTAAAGGCCCTCAGCCTGCAGGACGACAGCTTTGGCGGATACCGGGAGGGTGGGAACGAAGTTGCCACCGGCCTGCCGGCGGCGGGGGTCCCCATGGACGCTGCGCATCCCGATCCGGCCATGGTCCTGGCGGTAGATGCCATGCTCAACGGGCTGCCTCAGGGGTGGGGGGCGATCACGGTGGAGGACCTGGCGGCCGACCTAGGCGAGCGCCCCGAACTAGTGTTGATCGACGTCCGCACCCAGGCTGAGATCGACAGGAGTGGGTCTATCGAGGCCGAGAACGCCCTGGCCATCCCCATCGAGGAACTTGCAGCCCGTCGGGCTGAATGGCCAGCAGAGAGCGAGGCTTCGATCGTCGCCTATAGCGGCTCGGGGCACCGCGGTACCATCGCGATGACCATCCTGCGAACCTATGGATACACCAACGCCCGCAGCCTGAAGGGCGGCTTGGGGGCGTGGGTGGAGGCGGGCTATCCCGTCGCCCAGGTGCCGACCCCGTAGTCCGTTGCGCCGGTAGCGGCTCCCCGACGAACTGAATCGGTTGATAATGGGCACGGTGGATTGGGATCGATGCCGGCCGTGCTGATTCGAGAGGCTGTGCCCGCTGATGCCGGTGCCGTGGCGCGCGTGCATGTGGATTCGTGGCGCACGACCTACCGCGGGATCATCGCCGACAGCATCCTGAATGACCTGTCCTACGAACTGCGCGAACGCCATTGGCACAGTGCACTTACCGAGCACCGCGACCGCAACTTCATCCACGTCGCCGAGAGCGAGGACGGCCGGCTGGTGGGGTTCATCGCGGCGGGTAAGGAGCGGGAGGGCCGGCCGGATTTCCAGGCCGAGGTGTTCGCCATCTACGTCCTGCAGGAGTTCCATGGGCGGGGCTGCGGCAGGGCCCTGATGCTGGCCTCGGCGGAGAGACTGCAGCAGGAGGGGATGCGGTCCATGCTGTTGTGGGTGCTGGTCGAGAATCCCAGCCGCGGGTTCTACGAGCGACTGGGAGGCAAGCGGCTGGAGGAAAAGCACATCACCATCGAGGGCGAGAGCCTGACCGAAGTGGCCTATGGGTGGGCCGATCTGCACAACCTGCTGGCGCTGCGTCCATCGCTCGGATGAGGTTGAAGGAGCCCTCTGAATGGTGGAACCCAAAACGAAGGCCGAGTTTCTCTCACAGGTAGCCCGATCCAGGGCACACTGGGATGAGTTGGTGGGGCAGGTGGCCCCGGAGGAGATGCAGCTCGCCGGTTTCTGCGGCGAGTGGTCGGTCAAAGAGGTGATGGCGCACATCCTCTGGCACGAGCGCGAAATGATCGCCCTGCTCGAGACTCGCAGCTTCGGGGGTTCCCCCTATTGGGAGTTGCCGACCGATGAGCGCAACGAACGCATCCATCAGGAGATGCGCGCCCTGGAGTTCACCGCCGTCAGGGCCCAGGCCAGCCAGTCGTTTGAGGCGCTGCTGGAGCTGCTCCAAGGGCTCCCCGAGGAGAGTCTGAATGACGCGGCGGCCTTCCCGGGCATGCCCGTGGAGTGGAGGCCGTGGGAGGTCTTGGCCAGCAACACTTACGAGCACTACGCCGATCACTCCCGGCAAGCGGAGGACTGGATCGCCCGGCGGCGGGAGCAGCATCGTGAGGCGTAGATCCAAGCCTCCGACCGGTGAGACCATGGGCGGCTCACCACCCGTGGTCACGATGGACTTCCACGTGACCTCCGACTGCAACCAGGAATGCCCATATTGCTGGGGGCCGCAAGGTTTCGAGCAACCGGTCGGGACGAAAGCGGCGCTGCGGATTATCGATCGGATCCAGCAGGTGGGGGCTCGGCGGATCGTCTTCACCGGGGGCGACCCGCTGAAGCGCAAGGACATCGCCCGCCTGCTGCGGCATGCCCGGCGGATCGGCCTGGAGGTGGCGCTATCCACCACCGGCGATGAGCTCAGCCTGGCCTTTCTCCGAGCCTGCGCTCCGGCGATCGACCTGATCTCGCTGCCGCTGGACGGCGCCAGTGAGGAGGTCAGTTCCCGGACCAAGAAACCCGGTCACTTCACCGCCATTCTGAAGGCCCTGGAGTGGCTGCGGGAATTTCCGGCCATCGACGTGAAGCTGTGCACCCCGGTCACCCGCCACAACCTGGAGGACGTGCCCAACATCGCTCGCCTGGCGGAGGAGTATGCCGAGACCACCCGGGCGCGGGTCTTCTACAACATCTTCCAGACCTTCCGGCGATCCATGGACCCGCCGGAGTGGGAGAGCCTGCTGGTCACGGATGAGGAGTTCGCCGCTCTCGAGCGGCGGCTGGCTCCCCATGCCCGGATCCGGATGAACTTCCTCAGCCGCCGCACGCTGGACCGTCTCTATGCCATGGTTTTCCCCGATGGGCAGCTGGTGCTGCCCAAGGGTCCGGATTACTTGAGCTACGGGCCATTCCTGGAGGTGGAGGACCTGGAAGCCGTGATTCGCTCCAGTCCCTTCGATACTGCCAAGCACCTGCGCCACTCGCGCGGCTGGGAGAAGGCGGAGGCAACCGCCTCGGCTGGGACGGCCTGCCTCCGCAAGGAAGGCCCATGACTTACGCCAACGAATGGGAGGCCTTCTTCGATGGCCACGCCCCGTACTACCGGGAGGAGCCCTTCACCCGGAATACCGCGGCGGAGATCGAATTCCTGGTCGCAGAACTCAAGTTGGCCGACGACGCATCGATTCTGGATGTCGGCTGCGGGATCGGTCGGCACGCCGTTCCGCTGGCGCAGCGGGGCTACCGGATTACCGGGGTGGATATCTCACAGGGTATGCTCGCCCAGGCCCGCCAGGCGGCCCAGCAGGCCGGGGTCCAGGTCGAGTGGGTGCACGCCGACGCCGCGGCCTATCGCTCCGAGAGGCGGTTCGATGCGGCCATCTGCCTGTGTGAGGGAGCCTTCGGTCTGCTCGGCTCGGCCGACGATCCGCTGCAGCACGAGACTGGCATCCTGCAGGGGATTAGCGAGTCGTTGAAGCCCGGAGGCCGATTTGTTCTCACCGCCCTCAACGGGATGGCCAAGATCCGCAGCGCCACCCCGCAAACGGTGGAGGCCGGGGTCTTCGATCCCCTGACCTTGCTGGAACTCATGGCCATCGCCCGCAAACCGGGTTAGGGTTCGGCCAAGGGGGCTGGGGCCACTGGCTGCCGTCGCCAGAGTTCGGTCAAGACGGCCTCTCCTCGCCGGACCTTGTAGATCGAATCGAACCCCTCTGGCCCCAGATCAATCGTCGACTGCCAATAGCAGGACAGGACGTAGTCGGCGCTGCGGAACGGCTCGCGATCATCGACCAGGCGAAGGTCGAGGCGGACGTAGGGCACCACGGCGCTGATCTGCCCCATGACCATCACGGTGGCCCCCGGGGCTGCCATTCGATTCACCTCTTCAATGGCCTCCCGCAGCGATATGCACTGCCGGTCCAACTCATACTCCCCATAGGCGCCGCTCACACCACCCACCAAGCTGTTCATGTAGATGTACTCGTAGGGATGCAGCCAGATCAGGGCCCAGACACCCGGGAGTGCGACCACAGCCAGCAGAAACCACTCCGCCCATCGCCGGTGCAGGCGTTGCAGGATGGTTTCCAGGCCGATCCCGGCCAGGATGAGCAGCGCGGGGAGGGTGAACAGCAGGTGGCGGATGTTTCCATAAGCCGTCATGTCGAAGAAAACCAGTCCGGCAAAAGGGACGCCCACCCACAGGGCCAGTAAGCCGTACAGGAACCAGTGGTCCCGATTGCGACGAAGCCGCCACAAAGCAGCCGCGGCACCGAGCAGCAGCAAGCCCACGGCCGGTTCGGTCAGCTCGACGGCGGCCAGCTTGGGGAAGTAGTACCAGGGGGCAATCCTGGACGACATCCATCGGCCCTCGAAGAAGGTGTGGTGAGGAGGGAACTGAGCGGCGAAAAAGAGGCTCTCCATGAACCGGCGGATCGGATTGGGCCACAGGTAGGGCCAGGTGGCGTAGGTCACTGCGGCCCCCGCGGCCCAGTACAGGACGAGCGGGAAGGCGGCCTTGAGCCGGGTTCGATACAGAAAATACAGGCTGACCAGCCCGCCCACGAAGACGCCAAGCTGGCGGACGCACACCGTGGCTCCCAACAGGAAGGCCGACGTCCAAAGCATGGGCTCTGCGACGATCGTACGGCTGAACCCCCAGATCTGGCCCAGACCAGGCAGGAATCGGCTGGCGACGACCAATCCCACCAAGGGCAGCAGGAAAAGCAGGGGAAGCCGGACCTCGGTGTAGAAGGCCTCGAATTTCGCCACGTAGGCTTCCAGCGGGGTCTTGTAGGCATCCGTGGCGACCGAGTCGAACAATCGCTCCAGCGGCGGGGGAGCTGTTCCATGATAGACAGACGCCACCACTGACTCGCCTAACCCCCGCAGGTTTCCGATCCAAACCAGGTCGAGAATCAGCAAGCCAAGTAGGAGCAGGATGCCGGCCAGGACGCCCTTTCTGCGCCCGCTCAGTCCGGTCCACCCGGCTCGGATGCCGGCCGCGGCGTCCCGCAGATCGGCGAGCAATGCAGGCAGGAATGCGCCCGGGGAGGGCTGCGTCCGGCCATGCAGGCGATCGGCGGCCGCCAGCCCGGAGACCAGGGAGGCTATGAAGAGCGCCATGAAAGGCGTGTCTTTCTGGTTGATGAAGCCATTGCCAAACAGCAGCGGCTGGGTGGCGAACAGAATCGTCGCCATCCAGGCCGGTCGCTGTCCCATGAAGCGCAGGCTGAGCCGGTAGAAGCAGTACACCGTAAGCAAGAACATGAGGGAGTGGGTGAAGTGGTGTCCGTCGGCCTCGGGCCAGCTCGGGGCCAGGCCGTGGATGGCTTTGGCGGTAAGGTTGAACAACATGAAGTAGATCGGGCCGTGATCGGGCAGAGCGTCCAGGTCGAAGTAGTCCTTCGACCCCGCATAGGCCCGCAGTGCGGCGGCCCCCTTGTTGGCATTCCTGCCCTCGTCGAAGGTTGCTCCGTAGTCGTTGCCAAGCCAGACGGCGATGATCAGCCCGATCAGCAGGATCACCCTGATCGGAGACCTCGCCCACTGGAGGATGCGCTGCCAGATTCCTGCCACGCTGCGCTCACCCATGATGGCCGGGATTCTACCCAATTCGCGCTGCTGGGGAGATTCGACGGGATGGGCGCACAGGAACAAGGCAACGACGCCATGATGGAACCCGAACTATAGTAGGATTTCGAGCGGAGTCCGGAAGGCACCCCCATGCAACCTGAGCAATCGGAGGAGGGCCGCGCAGGAGGCGGCCTGAGAGCGGCCCTGAGCGATCACCGGCGCACGATTTGGCCCGTGGTCCTGTCGGTGGCCATTCTGGGGCAGACGGCCTTCTTGCTGCGGGATTACGTTCTTCCTTGGGGGTGGCGGGCCAAGCAGGTCCTCGATCAGCCCAGGCTGGTCCGCAGCGCCGACATGAGCCTGGGCGTGCAGGCCACCCGAGCCATTCAGTTCATCGACCAGGTGGTCCCGCAGGAGGCGGTGATCCTGCTGCCGCCGGAGGGCGCGCCCGGCCGCTTCGCGCTGGAACGCTCCATGCAGTACTTCTTCTTTCCGCGACGATTGATCGAGTGCGGCTCGGCCGAGAGCGAACGCTGTTCCCAGGCGCTGGCATCGCCGGAAGTCTACATCCTGGCGACGGAGGACTTCCCCGCGCAGTCGGCTGCGCAGGGCAGGGAGTTCCTGCCTGAGCCCGGCACCGGTCTGGATTGGTTCACCGGGATCTACGGCCCCGCATTCGACCAGCCCTCGGCTACCCAGCCGGTGCGCCAGCCGGCTGTGCCGGTCGCAGCTCTCGAGGATCTTGGCCTGGTAGTGGCCCTTTCGGTGCTCGGCGCGGCCGTGCTGTTGAGCCTCCGCCGGCCCTGGCCTGCCCCGGAAGCGCTGGGTTTGGCTCTTCCCCTGGGCGCCGGGATTCTGACCTGGACGGTCTTCCTCCTGTCCTGGGCCGGGATCACCATCTCGCTGCTATCCGTCGGGGCGGCGTATCTGCTCTTGCTGGCCGGCTTCGCCACCCTTGCGCGGCGCACGCGCCCGCTGGGGCGGGCGATCGATTGGTCGATGTCGGAATTGCGCGGATCCGCCCCGCGGCTGCTGCTCGCCGGCGCGGCTATCGGCGTGCTCTGCCTGGCGCTGGGGCTGGCGCTGGGGATCTCTTATCGGCTGTATGACCCGGTGCAGATCTGGAGCGTGAAGGGTTACGGCATCAGCCTGGAAGGCACGATTCGGGCGGCCGGAACTTGGGGAGTGCACGGGCTCTCCTACCCGCTCAATCTGCCGCTCCAGGTGGCCCTCTTCCATCTGCTCGACGGAGACCTCCTGCCGGGTTCCAAGTTGTTGTATCCGATCTATGGGCTCTCCTTGTGCCTGGTCCTCTTTACCTTCCTGAGACGCCAGCGGGTGGACTGGCTGGCGGCGGCCCTGGGCTCCTTGTTGCTCGGCACCGTCCCCATCGTGTTCTTCCATTCCGTAGAGGGTTTCGCCAATCTGCACTTCACCTTCTACCTGAGCGCCGGGATTCTCTGGGGCGTGCAGGGGGTCCACTCGAGATCGGCTAGCGAACAATGGCTGGCCGGCCTGCTCTTGGGCCTGGCGGCCTGGACCCGGCCGGAGGGGATCGTCTACAGCCTGGGCGCGTTGGCGGTGTTCGTCCTCGCGGCCCGGATCACCAAACAGGGGCGGGTCTCGATCGCTGCTTTGGGATTCCCGGTGGTGCTGCTGGCCGGGGCCTGGTTCGTTTTCAGCCTCAGCGGCGGTCACATGCGCGGAAGCAACCTGGACCAGGCAGTCAGCGTCGCCGCTTCGGAGGTCGGTGCCGGAGACATCGACCTGGGAGGGCTTTGGACCATCCTCAGGGTGTTTGGGCGGTCGGCGTTCATTCCCTATCGGGCTATGTTCCCCGCCACCAGTGCCACAACGTGGGGGGCGCTCTTCCCGGTGCTGCTGCTCCTGCTGTTGCCGAGGCTGGGGCGCTTCCGGCCGAGCCTCGACCCGCAGCGCTTCACCCTGCTGTTGCAGTTTTTGTTCGTGGCCGGGACGAATGTCGCGGTATTCTATGTCCGCTCCTACAGCAAGCCCAACTTCACCGCCTTCATCGAGCGCGCCTTCCCACGGGCCTTCCTACCGACGGCCGTGTTGATGACGGTGCTGGCCTTCTGGTTGCTGAACAGCAGGGATTCCGGCGAGTCCACCAGCAGCTAGCCCCGGCGCGGCCCAAGGCGACACGAGGCGGGAGGCCGGCCACACCTGGTCGACAGACAGGCGTCCGCAAATCCGACCTATGTGGTCCGGTTATAATGCCGCGAGCCGGTCGGCGGAGCGGACGCTCCCCGGCACCCGCGGGCGACCTGCCCGGCCGACCAAACACTGAGGGTTGAGAATGGCCACCGACTTCAAAGGCTACCTGCTGGAAGAGTTCCTGGAGGATTACCAAGAGGGCTTGATCACCCGGCGGGAGGCGGCCAAATTGATCGGCGGGATCGTGGGCAGCCTGGCGCTGGCAGACGTCCTGCTGGCGGCTTGCAGCCCGGCGGCCGGCAATGGGTCGTCGCCGACCGTGGTACCGGCGACGAGCATGGGGACCGGACCAGACCCCTCCGCCAGCGCTACCGGGCCTGTTTCGGAGGCTTCCGCGGCCAGCCCAGAGGATTCTGCCACCGACGCGTCCTCGGCAGCCGCTACGCCGGCTGAATCGGGGGACCTCTCCTTCCCCGGCGAGGATGCCACCCTGCTGAGCTACCTGGCCCGGCCCGCCGGCGACGGCCCCTTTCCGGCGGTGCTGGTCTGTCACGAAAACCGCGGGCTCACCGATCACATTCGGGATGTCACCCGCAGGCTGGCTGCCGCCGGGTATGTTGGTTTTGCGGTCGATCTGCTCTCCCGCCTGGGGGGCAGCGCCGCCAACGACGAATCCCAGATCCCCGGGCTGCTTGGAAACATGCCCGCCGACCAGTTTGTCCAGGACTTCACTGCAGGCTGGCGCTGGCTGCAGGCACAGCCCTACGTGCGACCCGAGCGGGTTGGAATGGTCGGGTTCTGCTTCGGCGGCGGGGTAACCTGGCGGGTGGCGATCGGGCTCACCGACGTGAGCGCGGCCGTGCCATTCTACGGTCCCCATCCCGACCCCGCCGAACTACAGTCGGTGCAGGCAGCCGTGCTGGCGATCTATGCCGGCCGGGACACCCGCATCAACCAGAGCATCCCGGCCGTCGAGGCCGCCATGCAGCAATACGGCAAGGTCTATGAGAAGGTGGTCTACCCCGACACCGATCACGCCTTTCACAACGACACCGGCTCCCGCTATGACTCGCAAGCGGCGACCGATGCCTGGGCCCGCACACTGGCCTGGTTCGGCCAGTACGTGGCGGCAACTTGAACCATCAGGCATGGGACGGTGCCTGCACCGCCCGACATCAGCCTTCGGGATGAGGGTCTGAAGAGCATGTCCCCGGAAACGGTGTTCCGGCTGCTGCAGGCACTGATTCTGGTCGGTTTCGTCGCCAACCGGGCCTACTACAACCGGAAGTTGCCGGCCCCCGAGCAGGACACGCTGGAGAAACAGGAGCAGGGGGGAATGGGGCGGCTGGCCGAATTGCTGGCCCTGCCCGCGTTGCTGGCGACTGCCGCCTATGTGGCCAACCCGGCCTGGATGTCAGGTCGCGAATCGCCTTCGAGGAAGACCGTATGCTGGCCCGCTTTGGGGACGAGTATCGTTCCTACACGGCCCGCACCGGCGCCCTGCTTCCCAAGCTCTGACCCCCAGGCTAGCCCGATTCGACCCGGTGGGCTCTGAGCTGCCGTACCCGGCTGCCGACCAGCCCGGGCAGGCCCACGAACCCGGCCGATAAGGCAATCGCGGCCTGGATACCAACCAGCGG
>Ga0214473_10003205_pt1 | contig 19920 bp, 14 predicted proteins | sample RVTome_7_FD_203509 | JGI IMG/M metagenome (GOLD analysis project Ga0214473, IMG submission 203509) | Soil microbial communities from uranium-contaminated site in the Upper Colorado River Basin, Wyoming, United States - RVT98D197 | ecosystem: Environmental > Terrestrial > Soil > Contaminated >... | reverse complement strand
GATGGTCAGCTTCAAGAAGGGGGAATCCTGGTAAAGCTTGAGCTTGATGTTCTTCTGGATTCCTTTCAGCCCCTTCAGGTAATCGATGCTTTTCTGTATCTGCGCCCCGAGGCACTCTGGGGTAATGTCGGAGGAAAGGATGCCTTTTGCCCTGGTCGTCGCTCCTTTGCTGTGAGGGTATAGGAGCATGATTTTTGCTTCGCGGCAATTTTGCACCACGTCATATAACTCCCCATTTGGGTCTACAAAGGTCCGGTAGCCGGTCGAACCTATGAACATGATGTCCCTTGCAAATCCCTGCTTCGTCTTCAGTTTTCTGATCCTTCTCCGGGCAAAGAACCCCTTGTTCGGAGTGACGAAGACCAGCCCCGCAGATTTAGCCATGCCGGAGAGTCTTCTATCTTTCCAGATTCTGGCAATGAAATTGAAAAAAAGAATCAGTAACACAGCCAGTCCGATTTCGATTGAAATAAGAAATACCTTCTGGGTCTCTATGAGGAGCCAGTAAACCTGAAGATTCTGTGTAACGAAGGCAGCCGTGTATGGCAGAGACAGTGCGATGGCAGCACTCAGGGACACCACGATGACGTGATAAAGAATGTGGGCCGATCCTTTTATCAGTTCTTCCAAAAATTTCTTCATGGCAAAAAGTCACCTCACGGTCTCAGAAGTCTGACGGACCTCACGTGATTCGCATCGGAACTTTTCCGGAGAAACCCGGTCCATATGCATTCCTTCGGGGACTGGGCTTCTTCCGAAAGGCTCCGGCACATCCCTGAACCATTGTTCAACATGCAAAGGACGTGCCAAATTCTGTTTATTGAGTTAACTTATTGAATTTTTGGAAGATTCTGTCTTTAAGGCAGGGTTGCGAGTACTCTTCAGTGGAGGGTTTCACCGACAGAGAGGACTTGGAAAATCTCCTGAATATGCTAATTGTTGGATCTTTCTACCCTTTTATGTGAAGGGATTATCATACATTCTTACTAATATATGCTCTAACCGTGCAAAGAAACACAATATCAAGAACCGGGCCAGCTTTTTCATCAGGGGGTCTGACACCCGATTGAAACTATCCTTCAGATGTGACATTGTGAGAGTATTCAGGTTTCGATTCCTTTACGGCGATGATTATCTTCACACACCATACGGGCGAACCCCATGGCATATTAGGGGCACAGGTGGCTGCGACCTTCTTTCAACGAAAGCTCTCTATCCCCTCCATCGTTGTGGGGATCGAGAGGGAGTTCTCGAAAGAACGACTGTTTCGTTTCATCGACGAATACTATGCAGGGGCGGAAAAGGTTATCGCTTTCTCGCATCTCTGTGGCAGAAAGGATCTCATCGGACTGACACACGAGTTAAAACAGGAAGGTTTCATTACGATTCTCGCAGGGCCGCAGACCATCCAGGATTACGATGGAGAGCCGGACATTGACTCCCACCCGCACCGGTTCAAGGGCCTGAAACCGATGATTGATATTGCCTTCCAGGGCCCGGTGGATGGCTTTAAATCGGAACATCTGGGGATGAGGGACGTTGTTCTCAACCATCCTTGGACCCAGAACATATTCCTTGAGGTTGACTGGTCAAGCATCTATACATTCTCTGACACCCTCAAGAAGCTCGATGTCCAACTGGGACAGGTCTTAAATGCGGTTGGATGCCCGTACGCCAGCAAGGCCCAGGCAGTGACTCTACCCCCTCCGATTAGCCTCAGGGAAAGGGGTATCCAGAATATCGAAGTCCAAAGTGCGGGATGTATCTTCTGCGACGTCTCACGGGATAAGGGATTTCACGGCTCTGTAGATCGCGATATCGTCATTGCTCAGATTGCGGGGCTGCCTGAAGTGAATGGAAGAAAGATTCCCTTTGAGCTTATAGACGAATACCCCATCCGCTCCGTCGGTAAGCTGCTCGATGAGACTGAAAGGCACGGGATCAAACTCTCACAGATCAATCTGGTCTGCCGGGTCGATGACATCAATGCTCATGCGGCTGATCTCGCCGAAATCCTGTTGCTTGCACGAAAGCAAGATGTAAAAATCATGTTCGCATCGATCGGCTTTGAATCCTTCTGCGATCGGCTGCTCCAGTATTTCTGTAAAGGGATCACTTTGGCGGATATTGTAACGTGTGTCGAAACACTACGCCGTTTGAAAGATCGTTTTGGAAGTCATTTCCTCTACCGGAGAGATGAGGGGGCGAATCATGGTTTTATCCGGCCTACGCCCTGGGATGATAGTGAGACAATAATGGAAATGGACCGGAATATATTTCTCTACCGGTTTTTTGAAGACATCCTTCCTGAGCGCAGTACACCGCTCATCATACACCACGCATCATACCTTGGAGACTGGATCCGACAGATCGAATCGAAAACAGGCATCACGTTCGGCAGGGACGGAACCTGGATTGAATGGTGGAACCCATCTTAACCTTAGCATTAACATTGCTTTGAAAAGGGAGTCGAGTGTGCCTCCAGACCTTTAGAATGCGGGTTCTTGGCATGTTTTATGGGTAACATGGGATGTCCCGAAGGTGAAGTTTGTCATTTGCTGGGCGGCAGAGCAGCCAACCGCTTAAAGGTGCCGCTCTAAAGCTCTTCCAGCACACCCGACTCCCTTTTCGATAGTTTTTATGCACCTGTGAGGTTAATAAGGCAACAGGGAGAATCACGGAATTCCAAAGTGGAGCCTTGGGCGGATTCGACTCCTCAAAAGGCTCCAGAAAGGGATGAGACGATGTCCGAAGAGATATTCACCAATTGTACAGTGGGCGGTCCAATACTGGTCCATGTAAAGAATGGCAAAATCATCCGTGTCCGGCCCCTTGTGCTGGATGAAACGGATGCTCCTTCATGGACCATTAAAGCCAGGGGTAAGCGGTTTACTCCACCGCGTAAAACAACCATTGCTCCGTTTACGGTTGCTGAGAGGATGCGTGTTTACTCTGAAAACAGGATCAAGTATCCCATGAAGCGGATCGGCTTTGACCCCCGGGGAGAGAGACATCCTGAAACTCGGGGCTGCGCCGGGTACGAGCGGATCTCCTGGGAGCAGGCCTTAGATCTCGTTGCCGGCGAGATTCAAAGGATCCAACAGACGTACGGCAAAGAATCGATTACAGGAACACGGTCATCCCATCACAACTGGGGCAATATTGGCTATCATTTCAGCGTCTACTTCAGATTCATGCATCTGCTGGGCTTCACCCTCATCGAAAACAACCCTGATAGCTGGGAGGGATGGTATTGGGGTGCCGCCCATGCCTATGGTTTCTACTGGAGGCTGGGCATGCCCGAACAGTATGACCTCCTCGAAGATGCCTTGAAAAATACAGAGTTGATCATCCACTGGAGTTCAGACCCTGATACGACTCGTGGCTTATACGCCGGGCAGGAATCGGCGATCTGGCGTCTCTGGCTCAAAGAACTGGGGATCAAGCAGATCTTCATCGATCCCCATAACAACTCCACCAGCTGCATCTTTGCTGATAAATGGATCGCCCCGAGGCCAGGCACGGATGCGGCGATGGCTGAGGCGATCGCCTACGTCTGGCTGACCGAAGAGACCTACGATAAGGATTACATTGCTGGCCGTACCCTTGGCTTTGAGGAGTGGAAACACCATATCCTCGGTGAAAGGGACGGAACACCCAGAACGCCCGAATGGGCAGAAAATATTTGTGGTGTTCCGGGAAGAATCATCACGGCCCTGGCAAAAGAATGGGCTTCCAAGAGGACCATGCTGGATACCTTCTGCCTTGGCGGAGGCGCCTCCCGGCAGGCCTATGCCACGGAGTGGGCAAGGCTGATGGTCTACCTGCAAACCCTGCAGGGGTTAGGTAAGCCGGGTGTGAACATCTGGACGACCGCCAATGGCGCACCGTTTAATGCCGGATTTAACTTCCCGGGATACTCCTATTTCGGTATCGATAAATATGCCAAGAGGAGTATCATGAAGCAGACGATAAGGAATCCCGTTTCCCAGCGCCTTTACAGGCCCCTCTTTGCTGATGCGGTCCTGAATCCTCCCATTCGATGGTCTTTCGAAGTGAAACGCGGGACCTCATTGGACCAGTTTCACCCCTACACCTATCCTGAAGAGGGGAAATCCGAATGCCATATGCTCTACCGGCATGGGGGTTCATTCATTGGCACCATGGTGGAAACCAACAAATGGGTCAAGGCCCTTCAGAGCCCCAAGCTGGAGTGCATCGTCGCCCAAGACTGCTGGTGGAGCAGTGAAACCAGGTTTGCTGATGTGGTCCTGCCCGCCTGTACGAACCTTGAGAGAAGCGATATCAGCATGTTTGACGAGGTCGGCGGCTATGTCCATGATAACAGCACAGGCACCAACCATCGCATCGTGGTGTACCAGAAGAAATGCATCGAACCCTTATGGGAATCAAGATCCGATTATGATATCTATGCTGACCTTGCGGGCCGATTAGGCTTCAGGGAAGAATACACTGAAGGCAAAACGCTTGAGGATTGGATTAAGGACGCTTATGAAGACTCTTCTCTGCCTGAATACATCTCGTGGGAAAACTTCAAAAAGAAGGGCTACTTCGTCGTCCCCCTCCCTGAGGATTACAAGCCTACACCGGCACTCAGGTGGTTCTATGAAGGCAGGGAATGTGATACCCCTGATAGCAATCCGAAAAAGAGTACGGACAAGGCAAAAGAGCTTGGCACCTACAGTGGCAAGATAGAATTTGTCTCCGAAAGCTTGAAGGCAAATCTGCCGGATGACCCGGAAAGGCCTCCGATGGGTCGCTATATACCGAGTTGGGAAGGTTATCAATCCCAACTTGCCGCCAAGTATCCCCTCCAAATGATTTCCACCCATCCAAGATATTCTTTCCACACCCATCACGATCATCATGTGGCTTGGCTGAATGACATTCCCGGTCATCGTATCATGAAAGATGGCTACAACTGGCAGACTGTCCGTGTCCATCCAAGAGATGCCGAGGCCCGCGGAATCCAGAACGGAGATATCATCAAGCTATACAACGATCGAGGGTCGGTGCTGGGTCTTGCCAAAGTCACTGAGAGAATACGGCCCGGAGTGGTCCATTCGCACTGCAGTGCATCCAAATATGACCCGCTGGAGCCAGGAAAACCTTATAGCACGGATCGAGGGGGATGCGTTAACCTGCTCACGTCTTCGAGGCTGACGTCCAAAAACGCGGCGGGCATGGCGCCAAATTCCTGCCTTATCGAAATTACCAAGTGGGAAATATAGACCATAGCGGGTCCTTTATTATTTGTTGAAAAGAGATTATATTTAAATCATGAAGATTATCGAGCGAGGAGGGTTGGCATGTCCCAAAAGAAACAAGCGGTGTTAGTCTGCTTTCTTTTCCTTCTCGCGGGAGGGTGCGCTTCTGTGAAGACAAAGGTTCCTGTTGAGCTTGGAACGATCGAACCCGGTGGTACTGTGGCGCGCGGGGAGGCCCGATTCAAACTCCTAGGCAGCCCGGTCTCTGTTGGAAAGCCTTTGCCCTCTGTGATGCTGGTCGATGCGATGGCCATGAAGGAGGTTGATCTATCCCAGGAGAGGGGGAAGGTCCTCTTCTTGAGCATTGTTCCATCCATTGACACGCCTGTCTGCGAAGAGCAGACCCACTATCTGGGAGAAGAGGGGAATAAACTCCCGGATGGCGTGAGGAGAATTACGATCAGCCGGGACACCCCATTTGCCCAGAAGAGATTTTCAAAGGAAGCCAAGCTGTCCCACCTCCAGTACTTGTCCGATTACAAGCAGGGCGAATTCGGTCGTTCAACCGGATTATTAGTCGATGGGTCCCTGCTCCTTTCCCGGTCAATCATTATTGTCGATAAGAAAGGTATTGTTCGGTACATCCAGGTGGTTCCCGATATCAGCCATCTCCCTGACATGGAGAAGGCTTTTCAGAAGGCAGTGGAGTTGGCCAAGGAGTGAAAATCCAACATCTCTAACAGTCTGGCTCTGAGGGTGTGCTGAAGGACATCGGGCCGGAATTCCGTTCCCTTGAGATTGATTTCTTGAACGTAACTTGGGCTCTCTCCTTACTCATCATTTCCTCCCCCCTTGACTCCCCCTGAACCGGTGATTGACAAGATCCGCCTGATGGTGTAAATTCCTTTGTGAAACAAGAAATCAATGTTCGTTATCAATGAACAAGAAGATTATTCTCTCCAGACCTTAAACCAACATGAAAGGAGAAAGAATATGGAACTCCATGAAGCGATTGAAAAGAGGAGAACGATTCGCATTTTTAAAAAGAAAGTTTCGGAAAAACAGCTGAAGGAACTTATTGTGGCGGGCACTCAGGCACCCTCGGCCGGAAATTCCCAGCCTTGGGAGTTCATTGTTATTGATGATCAAAAGACGATCGATCAAATTGCAGAACAGAAGTACCAACTTAGTTTAACGATGCCTTCCCGTGCTGGAGAAGGACCAGACGAAGTTCATGAAAGGGCGCTCGGCCAGAAGAAATCATTCGAGAATGCGAGTGCTATTGCTGTTTGCCATCAGAAAGGGGCGGCGGCAAGTGCGTGGCTTTGCATCGAAAATATGTCTTTGGTTGCGGTCGCCAATGGTTTGGGAAGTGGGATCGTTGTCTTTTGGGGGGAGCAAGAAAAGGAGGTTAAGAAAATCCTTGGTATTCCGCAAGATCATGAGTTAGCTGCCATTTTGAAGATCGGGGAACCGGGGGAAACACCTTCTCCCCCCCCCAAGCGACCTGAATTCAGTTGGTTACATAAAAACAGGTTTTAAGAAATAAGAGGTTTTTGTACACAAAAATCTACCACCGAATATCCGAGATTCCGGCAATGGAGGGCGCTTCGTTTTCCTGGGTTGTTCTATTTTAAGGCGGAAACAAGAGTCGGTCAACGCGTCAGATTCATATGGCAAGGATGTCAAAAGAAGTGATGCCTTTTTTCAGGGCATGACATGACATGGGAAGAAGAGGACTGGGTTGGCGAAGAGGCGCTCTCCCATCCTTCCTCCCTGTATCAAATTGTTCACAAATTCTTATGAAAAGGTGTATGATAAGTGACAAGATATGAGCGAGGGGGTTATGCTAAAAAAAGTAATCATTGCGATTTTGATGGTTGTCGTGATAGGCGGTGGGGCGTGGTATTACTTCAGCCGGGGCCATCATGCCCGGATCGAAAACATCCTCAGTAATCCGAAGGCATACGAAGGGAAAGTGGTTACTATTGAAGGAGAAGTTACAGACCGGACATCATTTTTTGTTATTCTTAAATTCTTTAAGGTTAAAGACAAAACAGGAGAAATAACCGTAGTTACAAAAAAATCTTTGCCCGGAATTAAATCAAACGTCCTTGTAAAAGGCAGAATAGACGAGGCCTTTCCAATCGGCGATCAGAGGTTGTTGGTTTTCGTGGAGGAAACTATTGAAGAAACGGGCAGGAATAAGTGACGCAATAGACAGCAGATAACCCTGGTGTAGTGATCAAAACTTCGAACTTTAGAAAACGGTAATCCTGCACGCATCTCTTACGGCCTGGGCGGCATCGTATAGATCCTGCGAGTTGGAAAGCTCAGCGTATCTTGCCAATAATTTCACAATTAGGCGCTTTTTGACAGTCTCGCTTCGGAGCGTCTCATAAACCAGTAATAAATTCAAGCTATTTGTACTGGTACGGATAATGCAAGAATCGCGATGAAATGTTAAACTTTCTAAATATGCCTCCAATGTTGGACCCCGGCCCCGAAATCCGTTGTCCTTTCTGCGGTAAACAAATGGAAAGAGAAGGCTACGAAACAGGTCCCGATAGAATCATCCAATGCACAGGCTGCAGAACAAGACTCCAATTCAATTCAGGTAATCGAAACGACACCCCGATGCGACCATTGTCCCAACCCTCATGGGAAATAAGATAAGTTCATTTCTTTCCACTGTTCACTCAGGCCCGATTTCTCGGCTAAAGAACGAAATGTCTTATCATCGAAGGAAACAAAATGGGCCAGGTCCCTTTGCTTGAACTGGATTCAACTCATAGCAGCCGATGGATAAGAAAGTCAAGGAGTATCATCTTCCATCCGACCATGTCAGAGCTGATGATGTCCCCACCGATGCTTGTTTCTTCTTGACAGGTAAATGCGTTTCTCTTACAATTCACGACACCTCACCAACAGGAAGTGAGCAATCGTAACGGCCGGAGGGAAATGAATTTACCGGGACTGACCTGGAAGAGATTCTCATAGACAAAGGCATCAAGACACTGTTACGGGAACCGCGACCCGGGAGGCCGCCCTCAGCACTGCTCGTGAGGGCGTGTGGTCTTTCTCATGTGAGTGGGGAGCGACGGATGCATTCGCCGGAGCAGGAGGCCACATGTTTCGGGTAAAGAACCCTCAGGATCTTGGGGCGGCTCTGGTCTTTGTGCTGATTGGTCTGGCCGGACTCTATTTCGGCAAGGACCTTACCTTCGGCACAGCTTCACGCATGGGCCCCGGTTTCTTTCCGACCTGGCTCAACTTCCTGATCCTCGTCCTCGGCGTCGGCGTTGGATTGAAAGCATTGGCGATCGAAGGGCCGCGGGTCGAACCGATTCAGCTGCGCCCGATCCTGTTCATCGTCGCTGCGATCCTGGTTTTCGGCTTCCTGATCAATGCAGTCGGCCTGGCGCTGACAGCGGCGTTTCTCACGATCCTCTCCTCTTTTGCACGGCGTGGCGCCAACTTGACCGAAACACTCTTGCTCGCTATTGCCCTCGCCGTTTTCGGCGTGGTCGTGTTCGTCTACCTGCTCGGACAGGCGTTGCCAGCCTGGTGGGGTCGTTAAGATGGAGTTTAATCTTCTCCAAAATTTGGCAATCGGCTTCGGCGCGGCAGCCTCGTTTAAGAATGTCGGTTTCGCCCTTATCGGCTGTCTCTTGGGCACGCTCATCGGCGTGCTGCCTGGCATCGGGCCGATCCCGACCATCGCAATGCTGTTGCCGATCACCTTCGGGCTCGACCCGCTGGCGTCGCTCATCATGCTGGCAGGCATCTATTACGGCGCGCAATACGGCGGCTCAACCACGTCGATCCTGGTGAACATGCCTGGCGAGGCTTCATCGATCGTGACCTGTATCGACGGGCATCAGATGGCCCGGCAGGGACGTGCGGGTGCAGCGCTTGCAGTGGCCGCGCTGGGTTCCTTTTTCGCCGGTTGTGTCGGCACGGTTTTCGTCGCCGCCTTCGGACCGCCATTGGCGGCCATTGCCCAGCAATTCAACTCGCCCGACTATTTTTCACTGATGGTCCTGGGTCTCGTCACGGCGGTGGTCCTGGCCCACGGATCGGTAATCAAGGCTGTGGGGATGGTTCTTGTTGGCTTGCTACTGGGCCTTGTCGGAACCGACGTCAATAGCGGGGTCACGCGCTATACGTTTGGCGTTTCGGAGCTGTGGGACGGCATTGACTTTCTTCCCCTGGTCATCGGGATGTTTGGCATCGTTGAGATCATTAATAACCTGGAGCAGCCGACGCTGCCTCGCGCCCCGGTGGGCGCCAAATTCAGGGAGCTTTGGCCGAGCAAGAAAGACTTCCAGGAATCCTGGCGGGCAGTGCTTCGCGGCACCGGTCTGGGTTCGATCCTCGGCATTCTGCCGGGCGGCGGTGCCGTGCTGGCCTCGTTCGCGAGCTATACCCTTGAAAAGAAAGTCGCCAAAGATCCGACCCGATTCGGCAGAGGTGCCATCGAAGGCGTGGCGGGACCGGAAGCCGCCAACAACGCCGCTGCACAAACCTCTTTCATTCCCTTGCTCACCCTCGGCTTGCCGTCCAATGCGGTCATGGCTCTAATGATGGGAGCGATGATCATCCAGGGTATCCAGCCGGGTGCGGCGGTGATGCACAAGCGTCCGGATCTGTTTTGGGGAATGGTGGCCAGCATGTGGATCGGCAATGGAATGTTGCTGGTGATCAATCTCCCATTGATCGGCATATGGGTTCGGTTGCTCACCATGCCCTACCGTCTCCTCTACCCGGCAATTCTGCTATTCTGCGTCATCGGTGTGTATGCAACTAACGCAAATGTGGCCCAACTGGTGCTCACCGCCCTCTTCGCCGTGTTCGGTTACATTCTCATGAGATTCGGCTGTGAACCCGCACCGATGATTTTGGGGTTCATTCTCGGCCCGCTCATGGAGGAAAATCTTCGACGCGCTCTCATCATCTCGCGTGGCGATCCGATGGTCTTCATTGAGCGGCCCATCTCGGCGATCCTGCTCGCCATAACGGTCGGCATCATCGCCTTGATCATACTGCCGCAGTTTCGAAAGACCCGTGAGAAGGCGTTTCAGGAATAAGCGAGCATGAAAAACTACTTTACGCTCTCATTGAAAGGAGGAAGCACATGAAACTCAAATCGAAATCGTTGTTACATCCCGTTGGTCTGGCGATGGCGCTGGCTGCGGCGCTGGTGGCAATGCCGTATGCCGCCTGTGCTCAAGAGTATCCGAGCCAGGATATCCGTGTCGTCTGCGCCTTTCCCCCCGGCAGCGGGGCCGATGTGCTCGTTCGGTATTTTGGCGAGAAGCTGCGCCCGGTCGTAAACCGGACGGTCATCGTTGAAAACAAGGCAGGGGCCTTGGGGAATATCGCGACCGAATTCGTCGCAAGGTCGAAACCCGATGGTTACACCATCTACGTCCACGCGGCCAGTGCGGTGGCGGCGAACATGCATCTGTTCAAGAAACCGCCCGTCGACGTAAGCAAGACGATCCTGATCGCAGCCACGATCAACCGGCAACCCTTCATGCTCGTCGTTAGTGCGAAGAGCCCCTACAAGACGGTCGCCGAGTTGACAGCTGCCATGAAACCGAAAGGGGCAAAAGCCAGCTACGCAACAACGGCGCCCAACGGCACTGTCATGGGCGAGATCTATAATGCCACTGCCGGACTCCAGGCCGTCGAGATAAATTACAAGACTGGCATGGATTCCCTGAACGAATTGCTCAGCGGCAAAACCGACTACGGCATGATGGACCCGGTCTTTGCGCTGGCCCAACACCGGGAGGGACGGCTGCGAATCCTTGCCGTCAGTAGCGGGAAGCGGCTGGAGGCAAACCCGGACCTTCCGACGATGACGGAATCGGGAATTCCCATGGACCTCACCGGTTGGTGGGCGGCGATGCTGCCGACCGGCACACCGAAACCGATCGTCACCAAGGTGAACCAGTGGTTTACTCAGATCGTGAGGACGGATGAGACGAAGAAGTTCCTGAACAGCTTCGGTGGCGATCCCTTCATCAATTCACCCGAAGCAGGCCAGGCGCTTTTCGAGAAAGCCATCAAAGACTGGGGCGAGTTTGTCCGGGTGGCCAAAATCGAGCCGAAAGGCTGAACGATATAGGGCGCGATGCCGGTCCGCGTCATCGCGCCCCAATCCTGCGGCAATCCAAATCGGCGGCATCATGGGAAGCTGCGCGCTGCTCTGCGATCTCTGCGGACTCTGTGAGAGCCCCCCGTAACCGAGGGGTTACGTCCTTTCTTTCTTTTTGAGTGAATACCGAATTCGTTACTTCGGAAATACATCGATCCGGCGTGAGTGCCCTTCTTGCTGCATCAAGGCGAAACCTCAGCCTTGTTGACTGCGTCAGTTTTGAGATCATGCGCACCTTAGAGATCAAGACGTGCTTTGTCTTTGATCCTCATTTTAAAGATCAGGGTTTCAATATCTTATCTTGAGTCCTCTCAATTGTCGGCCCTGCCTTGACGGCAGTTGCCCGCCGGAGGTCGGCCCAAGTTAACTGTCCCCTCCGAAAGTCCTCCTGCCGACTTCCATCTTCGATCAGGGCCTCTTCACATATGGAACGTCAAGTTGTTTCCTTATCCCTAGATTGCTAAATTAAGGGTTTCCTGTTAGATTTATTGAAAATCTGTAGAGAGCTTCCATACCATCCCGGTCCGGGATGGTTACGGATTTTTTCTTTCCCGGATTGGACCCCCGGAATGATTATTCAGTTGGCAAAGCGAGAGGAATTTTAAGATGAAATATTGGCGTGTTCCACTTGACCTGGAGACCATTCAGGTCACAAAGGGTCGGGTAACTGTAATCAGAGAGCGGTGCAAGGGCTGCGAACTCTGTGTTAAATACTGTCCTCGCAATGTGCTCCGGATGTCCCAGACCTTCAATCTGAAAGGCTATTATTACCCGGAGACTGAAGGAGAGGACAACTGTGTAAACTGCCATTTCTGCGAAGTCCTTTGCCCGGATTTCGCGATCTTTTCCCTCGAGGCGTTGCCTAAGACCTAATCGCGATTGCCCCCGGATTCTTTCTCCAGAAAAAGAATCCGTACCGTAACCATTTTATCTCTCAGGAAGGAGCAGCGAGAGAGGAGCGGGGATTTTTGAGTTTCGGAATCGGAGGTATTCCTTGGTCCAGAAAGCCGTTTTAACTGGAAGCTATTTTATGAATGGCGACGATGCCTGTTGCGAAGGAGCGATTGCCGCGGGCTGTCGTTTTTTTGCAGGCTACCCGATCACGCCGGCCACGGAAGTGGCAGAGCGGATGTCGGAGCGATTGCCCGAGATCGGTGGAATTTTCATTCAGATGGAGGACGAACTGGCCTCCATGGCTGCGATCCTGGGTGCGAGTTGGGGCGGCATGAAGGCCATGACCAGCACCTCCGGCCCCGGCTTTTCGTTGATGATGGAAAACATCAGCCTGGGTCTCTGTACCGAAACGCCATGCGTCGTGTGCAACGTGCAACGGGCGGGCCCAAGCACCGGCTTGCCCACTCTGGTTGCTCAGGGAGATATGATGCAAGCCCGGTGGGGCGCCCACGGCCACTACGAAGTCATAGCCATCTCGCCTTCCTCTCCCCAAGAGATGTTCGATTTCACGATCTGGGCTTTTAACCTCTCCGAGCAGTACCGGCTACCGGTCATCATTTTGGCGGATGAGGTGGTGGGTCATATGAACGAGCGGGTGGTGATCCCGCCCGCGGATAAGATTCAAGTGATCAACCGAAAGAAACCCTCGGTCCCGCCCTCAAAGTATCTGCCCTACCGTCCCGATTCTGATGGAGTGGCGCCCATGGCAACCCTTGGGGAAGGCTATCACATGCACGTGACCGGATTGACCCATGACCAACGCGGCTACCCAGTGATGGATGACGTCGCCCAGGAGGAGATGGTCAACCGGCTGGTTCAAAAGGTGCGAAAGAACGCGGATCGGATCATCCGCTACGAGACTTTCTTCTTGGATGATGCGGAAGTGGCCGTCGTGGCGTATGGCATCAGTGTCCGGTCGGCCAAACGGGCCGTCGCTGAGGCTCGCGAGCGAGGAATCAAAGCGGGGGTCGTCAAATTGAATACGATCTGGCCTTTCCCCGAAAAGATGATCCGCGATTTGGCCGGAAAGGTCCGGGCCCTGATCATGCCTGAGATTAATTACGGACAGATGGTATTGGAACTGGAACGCTGCGCCGGCGGCCTCTGCCTGGTCCGGCTGGTGCCCCATGCGGGCGGGGCGATCATTCGGCCGGAGAGAATCCTGACCGCCCTGGATGCGGCATTGAAGGAGACGGCATGAGTACGAAAAAACGGAAGGCCACCCTGCCCCACCCTCATGACTCTTTGCTGCGGACCGACCGGATTCCGCACATCTGGTGCCCTGGTTGCGGCATCGGCACGGTCTTCGGCTGTGTGCTTACAGCCATTCAGAAGTCCGGCTTTCCCCTGGACGATGTGGCGATGGTCTCGGGAATCGGCTGCACCGGCCGCATGGCCGGCTACCTGAATCTGGACTCATTCCACACGACTCACGGCCGGGCCATTCCTTTTGCCACGGGCTTGAAGTTGGCCAGACCCCAAAGTCACGTGATTGTGACCTCAGGCGATGGCGATCTCTTTGCCATTGGCGGCAATCACTTCATCCATGCGGCTCGGCGGAACATGGACCTGACGATCGTCTGTGTGAACAACTTCAACTACGGCATGACCGGCGGCCAGGTGGCCCCTTCCACCCCGTTCGGTGCCAAGACCACTACCAGTCCCTTCGGCAACTTCGAAGAACCGTTTAACTTCTGCTCCCTGGCAGCTGCGTGCGGAGCCGTCTATGTGGCCCGTTGGACCGCCCTTCATATCCGGTGGATCACGGACTCTCTCTCTGAGGCCATGCAGAAAAGGGGGTTCTCTTTTTTGGAGATTCTGGCTCCCTGCCCCACTTCATTTGGCAGGCGCAACAAAATGCGAGGGGCGGTCGATTTACTGAAATTCTTCCATGAGCGCTCGGTCGTCCGAAACCAGATTGATCCCAAAGACGCGGTGTTGGATTTCAATAAGCATCTGGTGGTCGGAAAATTTGTGGACATCGAGAGGCCGACCTTCCTGGACAACTACCAATTGATCAACCGCCGCGAACTGGGAGATTGGCCCGCGCTCGAACGCCAGGTTCCAAGGCCGGAGAAACAGGCGGGAGGATGATTCCCATGGACACCAGGGGTGAAAAAGAGATTTTGATTGCCGGGTTTGGTGGACAAGGCATTGTGTTGATCGGAAACATCCTGGGCAAGGCCGCGACCATTCACGATTTGAAGCATGCCACGATGATTCAGGCCTTTGGGCCGGAGGCCCGAGGAGGCTCTTGTTCATCTCAGGTGATCATCAGCGAGGAAGAAATCCTGTTCCCCTATGTACAGCGGCCGCAGGTCTTAATGTGCATGAGCCAGGAAGGTTTTGAGAAAAATATCGCCTCCCTTTCACCTGGAGGGCTCCTCATTTGGGAGACCGACCTGGTCCAAACCCGGGATCTGGACCCCAGTTGGACCGCGTATCACATCCCCGCCACCCGGTTTGCAGAGAAACTCGGCAACAAGATGATGGCCAACATCGTCATGCTCGGTTTTTTTTCCTCTGTAAGCGGACTCGTGCAGCTTGACTCTCTGCGCCGGGCCATGCTCAGTTCGGTGCCGGCTAAAAGCCGGGAGACCAACGCCAAGGCCTTTGAACGGGGTCGGGAGTACGGAGAGGCCATTCAGAAGAGCCGGGCCAAATTGGATCAGAACCCGGAGACCCAATGACATCTTTCTCAAAAACGAAAGTACCTGATAAGGCCGTTTTGCTCCTTGGATCGGGCTACGGGGCCCTGAAGGTGGCGGAGGATATGGCCGAAGCCGGGATCCCGGTGATCTGGGTCACTCGGGCACAGCATTTTCTGGAATTGCCGAAAGGGGTGGAGCAACTCTCTGAATGGCCCGAGGATTTGAACTTCCAGTTCCGACCGCTCTACCTTCGAGTGACCCGCCACCCCTTGGTGACTCCGCTGACACGGGCCAAGGTCCAATCCCTGGAAAGAACCCCTGAGGGTTGCCGCGTCGCGGTGGAGCAAGATCCGATCTACGTGGATTATGATCTGTGTACGGGTTGCAGCCGCTGCATGGAGGTCTGCCCTCTGGAGCAGCAAGGTCGTTTGCCACTTTCCCGAACGCCTGCCTATTGTCCCTCCCGTGCTCTGGAGCTGGACAAGAGAAAGATCAGTGCCTGCCGCCTGGAATGCCCTCTCGGAGTCAACGTCCAGGCTTACATGGCGCTTACGGCGGCAGGCCGGTTTGATGAAGCCCTGAGTATCATCAAAGAAGACAATCCCTTGCCCGGGATATGTGGCCGTGTCTGCCATCACCCTTGCGAGACCTCATGCCGGCGGGCCGAGTTGGACCAGGCTGTGGCGATCTGCGATGTCAAGCGCTTTCTTTCGGACTATCAAGTTGGTCATGGGAACACCTCCGTTGAGAAAGCGTCACCGGTTTCCCCCGTCAAGCCGTGCCGCAAAGAACGGGTGGCGATTGTCGGCTCCGGACCGGCAGGGCTCACTGCCGCACACTACCTTGCCAAAGTTGGCTTCCATACCACCATTTTTGAGGCCTTGCCCGAAGCGGGGGGGATGCTTCGCTGGGGCATTCCGCCTTACCGGTTGCCTCGCAATATTCTGGATGGGGAGATTCAGGATATCCTCGCCGCTGGCGTGGAATTGAAGTGCAACACCCGCATCGGTCACGAGATCTGCCTTGAGGACCTGGAGAGAGAGTTTGATGCAATCTTTTTGGCAGTGGGTGCCCAGCAGAGCACGCCCCCCAATATTTCCGCTGACATTTCCAATAAAGATACGGCCGGATGTTTTGGCGCCGTCGAATTGCTGCGAGCCTGCCATTCAGGCCAGCAGGTAGAGGTTGGGAAAAAGGTAGCCGTCATCGGCGGTGGCAATTCGGCGCTTGACGCAGCCCGAACCGCGCTTCGGTTGGGAGCAGACGTGACGATTCTCTACCGCCGTGAGCGCCAGGATATGCCAGCTCAGGAAACGGAAATTGCCTCGGCCGAAGCCGAGGGTGTCCGGATCGAATACCGGGTCGGACCGACCCGGCTGTTGACCCGGGACGGAAAGGTTTCGGGGCTGGAGCTCATTCGCATGGAGTTGGGTGAAGAGGACGATTCGGGCCGGAGAAGGCCGAGGCCAATTGCCGGATCCGAATTCCAAGCGGACGCGGACACCATCATCTCCGCCACCGGCCAAAGGCCGGACCTCGACTTCCTGACCGAGGGCAGTGGCGTGGAGGTCTATCGCGAGGCGATCCGGGTGGATCATGACCTCAAGACCCGGAACCCAAAAATATGGGCCGGGGGGGATGTGGTCAGTGGACCGTCTACCGTGCTTGCCTCCATGGCCCACGGACGGATCGCGGCCGGGAAGATCATCGAATCTCTGACAGGGCTTCCCTCTCTCCTTGCTGAACTGCCTCTCCGCGTTCGCGGCGTGGGCGAGTATCCAGCGATCTCGGAGGACCTTCCTCAGCAGCCGCGTCAGGAGATGGCCCTGCGCCAGCCCAGGGTGCGACGCCGGGACTTCGAGGAGGTCGGTTTGGGATTAACCCCGGATCAGGCAATGGCTGAGGCCCGACGCTGCCTCCAGTGCAGTGCCTGCTGCGAGTGCCGGAGCTGCGAGACTGTTTGCTCCGACATCGGAGCGATTGATCATTTCCGGACTTCAAGGCGTTTGGAATTTATGAGCCCGGGAGTCATCGTGGCGGATGATCAGGAGATGCCGCCGGGAGATTACAGTGAATTTCAAGGCGTGTTTCGAGTCGGGGAGTTCAGGGCAGACCTGATTACGATGATGGTTGCAGGGAGTGCCACTGCAGGTCAGGCCATCGCTTTGGCCAAGCCGCTCCGCTCCAAAGCGGTGCCAGAGCCGACTCGGGCTTCAGATGGGTCAGATGGGATCCGTCTGGGTGTATTTCTCTGCACGTGCAATGGCACCATGGCGTCCTTGTCCGCATTGACTCGAATTCTGGAACTGGCAAAAAAAGGGCCGGAAGTGGCCCATGGCGAGATGGTCTTTTCCGCCTGTCACCCGCGTGGTTCCGACCGGATCGCGGCCGCCGTGGAAGAACACCGGCTCAACCGCGTGATCCTTGCCTCGTGTGCCTGCTGTCCCCTTGAGTTTCAGTGCATCTCCTGCAATGACCAGAGAAACCGCACCCGGATTCATCTCTTTGACGAACACGGTTTGGACCGGTCCAGTTTCGAAATGATCAACCTCCGTGATTACCTTTCGGTGGAGGATCTTTCCGAGGAAGAGGTCATCCATCGAGCGCAGGACCTCTTCCGGGCCGCTCTGATCAGGACCCGTTTTCTAGGTCCGCTCCGGCAGGGAATCACTGAGATTGGAAAGGACATCCTCATCCTGGGCGGTTCGGAGATCGGGATCAGCTCGGCTTTGAATTTGGACCTCCAGGGCTTTCGTGTGCGTCTGGTTCATCGATGCCGCCTCCCAAATGAATCAGCCCCGCCCATCACGAGCTCCGTTTCAACGGGGTCAATGATCCCGGGTCGAGATATCCTCCATGTAGAACAGGCCACGATCGAAGAGATCTCCGGCCACATCGGCGATTTCAGGGTCAAAGCCCGGATAGACGGCAAGCGGGTGCGCTGGCGGACAGACATTATCTGCTTGACCGATGAGAATGTTCTTTCCTTATCGATCCCTGAGGACCTGGCCGGTCTCAAAAGATTTTACCGCTATAATTTCGCCTTCTTCCATACTCCCCAGCCCGGCCTCTATCGGGTTTTGCCGCGGACATTGAACCGGGTCAATGCGTTTGAGGCGGGTGCAGCGCTGGCAGCTCAGGTGGCCAAGGGATCAGCCGAGGCCTTTCTGAAAGATCACGAACTCAGTCCCCGGGTAGACTCTGAACGATGCCGGGGGTGCGGCCGATGCGTCGATATTTGCCCTTTTGATGCGATCCATCTTCGTCCGAACGACCAGGGGGCCTACACGGCCAAGGTTCTCCGTTACAACTGCGTGGGATGCGGAGGTTGCGTTGGCCTTTGTCCGGTAACAGCCCTGGATATGCCCTATTTCTCCAACCGGCTCTTGGAGGAGATTGTTTCGGGTGTCCTGGAAGGAGCGAGTTGATTCATGGCGGCAACCCGTCTTCTTGGGATTTTCTGTAATTGGAGTCCTTTTGCCTGCTTCAACGCCGCGGGGATGGCCCATTTGAAAATGCCCTCGAATTGCGGCTTCATCCGGGTGATGTGTATCGGCAGGATCAACCAGGCCCTGATCCTGCGGGCCTTCGAATATGGGGCAGATGGGGTGATTCTTCTGGAGTGTAAAGACGAAGACTGCCGCTACGGTCCAGGCCCGGAAGTGGGCCATTCCAATGTGGAGAAGGTGCGCAAGCTTCTTCACCTTCTCGGCATCGGTCAATCGCGGTTGGTGGAGCGGAGCTTTGGGGCACACGAAAAGAGCGAATTGGTCGAGGCTTTGTGGGATTTTTCCGAACAGATCCAGGCCATGGGTCCGAACCCCGCCAAGCCTCGCCAGGAACGGGAGTCAGCATGAGGCTTGATGATCCCCGGATTAAAGGATTCATCCGGGACAAATCCTTATTCATGTGCCTGGAATGCGGCAAGTGTTCGGCCTCGTGTCCCCGCATGCTCAGCGGCAAAGAGTACTCTCCCCGGCTTTTGGCTCACAAGCTGATTGCAGAACCGGACAGTGAATCGTTCATTGAAAATTCGGTCTGGGAATGCCTGACCTGCGGACTTTGCGAGGAGCGCTGTCCTTCCGGGGTCCAGGTGAGCGGGTTCATCATGGAAATGCGGACCCTTCTGGCCGGGACGAAGGGCCTGAAGGGTTACCGATCCCATGATGGGGCCTTGCACTCCTGGATGAGGCTCATGACCTCACCGGACCTGGAACAGAACCGGCTCGGCTGGCTGGGAGACGGGCTGCAGGTGGCCCAGTCCGGTCCGCTGGCCTTTTTCACCGGATGCGCACCCTATTTCGATGTCTTCTTCTCCGGAATCGAGGTAGACACCTTATCGATCGTGCGGGACAGCATTCGAATCCTCAATTTTCTGGACATCGTCCCTGTGGTACTTGAAAAGGAACGCTGCTGTGGACATGATCTCCTCTGGACCGGCGACCGTGAAAATTTCGAGGCCCTTTGCCGGCTGAATTACAAGGAATTTCAGGCAGCCGGGGTCGAAGAGGCCATTGTTTCCTGCCCGGAATGCTACCAGATTTTAGGCCAATATATGCCTGAAGTGATCCCGGGTATGAAGCTGAAGGTGACGTTACTTTCAGACCTTTTACGCCGGGAAATCAGCAAAGGAGGCATCACATTCAAGCCTTTGAAACGCCGGGCCACGTACCAGGACCCCTGCCGGCTGGGGCGGATGGCGGAATCCTGCGAGACCCCACGGGCCTTGATTCAGATGATCCCGGAGCTGGGTTTCAAAGAGATGAAGAATTCCGGCAGGGGTGCGGTTTGCTGCGGGAACAACGGGTTCATCAATTGCGATGCTTACTCGAAGCGCATCCAGGTGGAACGCCTGCAAGAGGCCAAAGCGACACGGTCGGATCTCCTGATCACGGCCTGCCCCAAGTGCATGATCCATCTC
>Ga0214473_10003204_pt1 | contig 19924 bp, 14 predicted proteins | sample RVTome_7_FD_203509 | JGI IMG/M metagenome (GOLD analysis project Ga0214473, IMG submission 203509) | Soil microbial communities from uranium-contaminated site in the Upper Colorado River Basin, Wyoming, United States - RVT98D197 | ecosystem: Environmental > Terrestrial > Soil > Contaminated >... | reverse complement strand
GATCGGCACGGTCACGGCGGTGCTCTCGCGCACCAGGGAGCGCCTGCCCAAGAGCTGGCCGCCCGTGCTCATCTGGGGAGGGCTACGTGGCAGCCTGTCCATGGTGCTCGCGCTCAGCCTGCCAACCGCCTTCGCCCAGCGGGGGCTGCTGCTGGATCTGACTTTCGGCGTCGTGCTCATCTCGATCCTCGTCCAGGGCCTGACCATGAGCCCCCTACTGCGTTGGACGGGTGTCGTCTCGCGGGACGAAGGGCACGCCGAGTACATGCGGGCGCGGGGCGCGCTGCGGGCCGTCCGGGCGGCGCTTCACAGCTTGGACAGCATGCTGGCCCGGGGCGAAATCCACCAGACCACGTTCGAGTCCCTGCGCGAATCCTTCGGCGGCCGCCTAGCGGCGCTGGAAGAACAGATGGCCCAGCTCGAACCACGCCTGAGCAGCATCTACGGGGAGGAGATGCGCACCACCCAGCTCCGGCTCCTCGACGTCGAGCGGGAGGCGATTCGCCGTGCCGAGACGACCGGCGTGATCAACGACGAGGTGGCGAGGGCGCTTCTCAAGGACATCAACGATCGCATCGCGAACGAAGACGTGCACGGTGCCCACGAGCGGGCATCCGTCGTCGCGCCGCAGGCGTCACCGTCCAAGGAGGACTGACCAGCGCGTCAGAGGGCGTCGCGCACCATGTCCACGCTCGAGCGCACCGCCCCGATGGCGCCCATGGCCTTCTTGGAGAGGCTCGAATGGTTGAGCGCCCGCGCGGCGTCGATGAGCGTGTGTAGCATCCTGTGGCTGTAGGGCTGCCAGAACGGGCTCCACTTGGGTGTGGGCAGCACCTCTTCGTTGACGTGGTAGGGGACGCACAGATCGCGCAGGCCGTCGTCCGAGTGCACGTGCCCCACCCCGCTCTGCTTGACACCACCCCAGGGCGTCTCGGGGCAGGCGTGCGTGATGAGCGTCTCGTTCACCATGACGGTGCCAGCCTCGAGGCGCTCTGCGACCCGGCGACACTCTGCCGCGTCGCGCCCGTACACGTATGCATCGAGCCCGAAGGGCGAGTTGTTCGCCCGCTCGATGGCCTCCTCCACCTCCCGGTACTTCACGATGGGCAAGGTGGGCCCGAAGGTCTCGTCCCGCCAGCACGCCATGTCCTCGCGCACGTCGACCAGCACGGTCGGCGCGAAGAACTGGCCCGGCCGGTCGACGCGGCCGCCGCCCGTGAGGGCGCGGGCGCCCTGCGCGAGGGCCTCACTGACCTGTCGCTCGACGACCGCGAGCTGGGTCCGGTCCGTCATGGGTCCCATGTCGGTGCCGTCTTCGAGCGGATTGCCGACACGGAGCTTCTGGGTCTTGGCGACGACGCGATCGACGAGCTGGTCATAGAGGGTCTCTGGCACGAAGGCGCGCTCGATGGAGGCGCACACCTGCCCGGCGTTGGCGAAGGCTCCCCAGACGAGCGATCCGGTGACGACGTCCAGATCCGCGTCGGGTAGCACGATGGCCGCGTCCTTGCCGCCGAGCTCCATCGAGCACGGGATGAGGCGCTTGCCGCAGGTCTCGGAGACGCGCACGCCCACCTCGGTCGAGCCCGTGAAGTTCACGTAGTCGACGCCCATCTCGATCATCTCGGAGGCGATGCGACCGGGGCAAGGCAGGACCTGGAAGATATCGGGGTCGAGCCCGGCCTCGTCGAAGAGCTTGCGGGCCTCGAGCGCGATGAGGGGCGTGAGGCTCGCGGGCTTGAGCACCACGGCGTTGCCCGCGAGCAGGGCCATGATCACCTCGCCCATCGGGATGGCGAAGGGGAAGTTCCAAGGAGAGATGATGAGGACGACGCCGCGGGGCTTGTAGTGGATGTAGCTCCGCCTGTGCTTGAGCAGGTGGAGCTCGATGCGGCGCGGCGCCAGGATGTCGTCCGCCCGTGACGTGAAATAGCCGATGAGGTCCACGATGGGGAAGACCTCCATCTGGAACGCCTCCTGGAGGACCTTGCCGTTCTCGCGGCTGATGAGGTTGCACACCTCTTCGGACCGATCGAGCAGCACGTCTCGGAACCGGCGCATGACGCGCGATCGCTCCTTGATGGGGCGCGCACGCCAGTGCCTTTGCGCCTTGCGAGCGCGATCGATGGCCTCCCGGGCCTCGGCCGACGTGAACGATCGGACCTCGTCGATCTTCTCTCCCGTCGCTGGATTGGTCACTTCGATCATCCGACTGCGGCTCTGGTCGTTCATGGCGGGTCGCTCCTTCGCGGTGACCGACCAATCAGCACCTGGGCTTTCCTGTCAATACGTCCGGAAACGGCGACGGCACGGGACCTCTCCGGCGGCCCGGCCAGCCACCGGCGATGGAAGCGGCCCCTGGCGGAGCCCCCATCCCGCGCCCGCGTCCCGAATTGCGCCGTGATCACGGGCAGGAGAAGTCCATCCAGCCCGGGCATGGGCCGTGCACCGGAGGCCGCCATGACCCGACGATCGCCATGGTTCGTGCTGGTCCTCCTGTGGGGCTGCGGTGCCCAGCCCGTGCCCTCGGCCGCCACCGGCGGCGGCGGAACCATCGGCGGCAAGGCGGACGGGGCGGGTCGGGCCGGTGATGTCCTCTCCACGGACCTGTCCATCGACCTCGCGACCCACGAGGCTCGTGCCGTGGTGACCGTCGCCGGAGAAGCCCGCCTCGAGGCGCAAGGGCTCGAGGTCCGGTCCGTGAACGGACCCGAAGGGCCCCTCCCCTTCGAGGTCAGTGAGGGGATCCTCAGCGTCGCATCCACGTCGGAAGGCGATCCCGTAGCGCTGACCATCGAGTACTCGTTCGCCGATCGCTCCTCGGGATTCGAGGGATGGCTCCCGGGAACGGGCGTCACATTCCTGTGGCCCTACTTCTGCGGCAACCTGTTCCCGTGTAACTCCGAGCCGGCGGATGGGCTGAGATTCACGCTCGCGGTCACCGGCGTGCCCGAGGGCTCGACCGCGGTCTACCCCGAGCACATTTCCGCCGACGCACCGCCCTACATGCTCGCTCTGGCGGTGGGCCGCTACCGCTACCGGGAGCTCGGTCGGACCGCGGCCGGGACCCGCGTCGGCGTGTACTACTTCTGGGGCGAGACCGAGGCCGCCACGCGGGGGACTCAGGACCTCGTGGGTGTCTTCGACTTCCTCGAGTCCACGTACGGCGCGTACGCCTACGGCGACGACGTGGCGAGCGTGTCGGCCCGCTGGGGCGAGGGCGCCGTCGGGGGGATGGAGCACCATCCGTACTGGCACGTCGCATCGGCAGCCATGGACGACGCCGAGACCCACGCGCACGAGGCCGCCCACGGTTGGTACGGCAACGGAGTGCGGATCCGGTGCTGGGAGGACTTCGTCCTGTCCGAGGGCGTGACCAGCTACCTCGCGGCCCGAGCGCTGTCCCACGTGGGCGGCGAGACCGCGCGGCAGGCGGTGTGGCGAGACTACCGTGCACGGCTGAGGAGCGCCGTGTCGGAAGGGGATACGCCGGCGTGGCCCGAGGACGCATGCAACTCCATCGAGCTGCTCCATCACCCCGTCTGGTCCGATATCCCCTACATGAAGGGCGCCTTCTTCATGCGCGCGGTGGAACAGCAGGTGGGCATCGAGGCCCTCGACGCCGTCCTGGCCCGCTTCTACGGTGAGCACGTGGGCGGTGAGGCAGCGGGAATGCAGGACCTCATCGACGCCATCGCCGAGGACACGGGGTTTGACGCCGCGGCGCTGGCGGAAGCCTGGCTCAGGCAGACCGGCATCCCGGACGGCGGCTGAGCCGCGGATGGACACCGAAGGCCGCGAACGTGCGGCGGCCGGGAGCCCCCGGAAACCGAGGGTGGCGAAGAATCGAATGATCGTTATCTTCTCACCGTCCGAGTGCTCGGACGCACGTTCAGAGATGACCGTTGGCGCGGTCCATCTACTGGACCCTCGCAAGGAAGGAGGTTCTGGGGATGAACACGCTGGGGAGGCACCTCATCGTCGAATACCACGGCTGTGATCCCGTGGTGCTCGACGACATGGAACGGATCGAACGTTCGATGAGGCAGGCCGCCAGGGCCGCCGGCGCGGCGATCGTGGCATCCGTCTTTCACCCCTTCTCGCCCCAGGGCGTGACTGGCGTCGTCGTGGTCGAGGAGTCGCATCTCTCGATCCATACCTGGCCCGAGCTCGGCTACGCCGCTGTCGACTTCTACACGTGTGGCGATTGCACTCCGAAACGCGCCCACGATATCCTCGTACGCGCGCTCGAGCCCAGGCGGTCCGAGCGGCTGGAGCTGGCGCGTGGTCTCGGCCATGAGGGCGGATCCATCAGGGTGCTCGAACATCGCCACTGGGACGGGAGCCAGAGCGGCGACGATGAGGATCTCGCCGCCTGCGATGCGGACCCCTTCAGACCCTGGATCAGCGCGGCGCCCGCTGGGGTGAGCGTCTGGGCCTAGAGCCCGGCCCGTCTCGCGACCGACCGCACCCTTCTTGGACCCCGCCTCGGGCGGGGCCTCGGGCGGCGGCAGATGAGTCCACTGGTGGCTCCGTCCCAGGTTCCATATAGAATCGGGACCGTGAAGGTCTGCCCGAAGTGCAAACGCCGGTACGTCAACGATGGCGCTGACGTGTGCCCGCTCGACGGGGGCCGGCTCGATGACGTGGGTCACCCTTGGATCGGCAGCTCGATCGGACAAGGCTACGTGATCGATCAGCTCGTGAGCGAGAGCGGGCTCACATCGCTGTTCCTCGCGCGAGGCGCTGGGCAGCCGGTGATGGTGGAAGCCCTGCGCACTCATCTCGCGAAGAACTCCAGGATGCGAACGCGGTTCCTGCGCGGGGTGAGCAAGGCGGCCCAGCTGAGGCATCCGAGCATCGTGGTCACGCTCGCGACCGGAGAGGATCCGGAGGGCGTCCCCTACGTCGTCACGGAGATGGTGGAGGGAATCCCGCTCTCGCGGCTCATCGAGACAGGGCCGCTCGGCACGGACAAGACCCTGACCATCGGCCTCGCCATGGCGCAGACGCTCGAGTACGCGCACGGTCGCGGGGTCATTCACCGCAATCTCAAGCCGGCGAACGTCTTCGTGAGCGATGGGCCACGAGGCCCCACCACCAAGCTCACGGGATTCGGGATCGCGAGCGCCATCGGGGACGAGCGGATGACGGGCTCTGGCGAGGTGTTCGGTACGCCCGGCTACTTGGCTCCGGAGCAGGCTGCTTCTTCGGAGGTCTCGCCGCGCACGGACCTCTATGCCCTCGGAGTGATCCTCTTCGAGATGATCACGGGGCGTCCGCCCTTCGAAGGGGGCTCGCAATCCCTCATGATCAAGCATCTGATGGACCCGCCGCCGAGCGCGCGCAAGATCGTGCGCACGTGCCCGCCTGCCCTCGAGGCGCTGATTCTCCACATGATGGAGAAGCGGCCGGCGGACCGGCCCGGGGACGCGGGCATAGTGCGGCAGGTCCTCGAGACCATCCGCTGAGCGGCGCGTGACTCGTCCAACCCAATACTCCTATTGCCCGTTGTGCGAGGCCTGCTGCGGACTCGAAGTGGAGATCGCGGACGGCAAGGTGGGGGGCGTGCGCGGAGACGCGCGCGATCCACTGAGCCGGGGTCACATATGTCCCAAGGCGGCGGCCATCGGGGACGTGATCGGGGACGCGGACCGGATCCGGCATCCTCTGCGGCGGGTCGGTGAACGATTCGAGCCCGTGTCCTGGGAGATCGCCCTCGCCGAGATCGGAGCCCGCCTCGCGGCGATCGGGCGCGAGCACGGTCGGGACGCGGTTGCCTTCTACTACGGCAACCCCACTGCCCACAGCTACTCGGCAGTGCTCACGGGTGTCTTGCTCAGGAGGGCCCTCGGGAGCCGCAACGTCTACTCCGCGAACTCGGTCGACGCGCTGCCGCGTCTGCTGGTGTCCTCGTTGCTTTACGGCAACCAGGCCCTCATCCCGATTCCCGACATCGATCGCACGGACTACCTATTGCTGCTAGGCGCCAATCCGTTGGTGTCCAACGGGAGCATCATGACCGCGCCAGGGATGGCGCGGCGCCTGCGGGCGCTGCGCGAGCGGGGCGGAAAGCTGGTCGTGATCGATCCCCGCCGCACCGCGACCGCGAAGGTCGCAGACGAGCACTTCTTCATCCGGCCCGGCACGGACGCTCTGCTTCTCGCCGCCATGGCACGGACCATCCTCGAGCAAGGCTTGGCGCGACCGGGCAGGCTCGCGCCTGTTCTGGATGGCATGGGCGAGCTCGAGCGGCTCCTCGCGCCATTCGGACCGGAGACGGTCGCTCCGGCGGTCGGCCTCAGGGCCTCTGAGATCGTCCGCATCGCCACGGAGCTCGCACGGGCGCCATCGGCCGTGTGCTACGGCCGTCTCGGAACGAGCGCCCAGGCGTTCGGCACGCTCGCCACTTGGCTCGTCGATGTCCTCAACATTGTGACGGGCAACCTGGATCGGCCGGGGGGAGCCATGTTCACCACGGCCGCCGTCGATCTGGTGCGGCTCACGCGCCTCCTCGGCGAGCCAGGCCACTTCGATCGGTGGAGAAGCAGGGTCGGGGGGCTGCCCGAGCTCAGCGGAGAGCTGCCGGTGGCGGCGCTGGCGGGCGAAATGGAGACGCCAGGCCGAGGACAGGTGCGGGCGTTGATCACCTACGCGGGCAACCCCGTCCTCTCGGTGCCGAACGGCCGACGCCTCGACCGCGCCCTGTCCGGGCTCGACTTGATGGTGTCGGTGGACATCTACTTGAACGAGACGACGCGGCATGCTCACTTCGTGCTGCCCTCGAGCTTCGGGTTCGAGCACGACGCCTACCCCATCCTCTTTCACTCCCTTGCCGTGCGGAACACGGCGCACTACGTTCCGGCGCTGGTCGAGCGACCCGTCGACACGCGACACGACTGGGAGATCCTGGTCGGGCTCGTGGAATCGCTGGGCCGCGCGCGAGGATGGGTCCGGCGCCTCGACGGTTTGGTCCAGGCTGCGCTGATGCGCCGGATGGGTCCCGCCCGTCTGCTCGACATGCTGTTGCGACTCGGCCCTCGTCGGCTCAGCCTCGCGCAGTTGCGTGCCGCACCCCATGGCATCGACCTCGGACCACTCGAGCCGCGGTTCCCCAAGCGCCTCCAGACCCACGACCGCCGCGTGCACCTCGTGCACGACGTCCTGCGCGCCGACCTGGGACGGCTCGTGCGGAGCGCATCGGGAGCCACGCAGGAGGGGCTGCTGCTCATCGGACGACGGGAGCTCAGGAGCAACAACTCCTGGATGCACAACTGCGAGCGCCTCACTCGGGGTCCGCGTCGCTGTGTCCTCACAATGCACCCCGATGACGCGACCGCGCGCGCGCTTCGCGATGGCCAGGAAGTCGTGCTGCGCTCGGAGACGGGTGAGATCACCGTGCCGCTGTCGATATCGGACGAGGTCATGCGCGGGGTCGTGTCGCTACCCCACGGCTGGGGTCATGACCGGGAGGGGGTCCGGCTCGGGACCGCGGCCGCTTCTCCCGGGGCGAGCATGAACGACGTGGTGGATGACGGCGTGGTCGACGCGATCAGCGGGGTGTCGGTGATCACCGGCGTGCCCGTCGAGGTCGTGGCTCGCTGACCAGTCTCAGTCGTCGCCGTCCGAGCCCTTGCCGGCCCCACCGTCCAAGTCGGGGGGAACCGGAGGCGGCGGGGGAAGCGTCCCGGACTTCTTCACTGCCGGCGGAGGTGTGGACGGAGACTTCATGTTGGAATAGGGCGGCGTCGGAGGCATGGGGCGGGAAGGGAAGCCGCCGGACCCGGCGGGGGCCGAGCTCGGCCCACCGGACCGGAAGGGCGGACCGGCCACGAAGGGTGGCGACGGAGGCGGCGCCGAGCCCACAGAAGGTGTCACCGGCGTGAAGCCCGCAGAGGAGCTTGCCTCGGGTACGAGCTCGATCGTCTCTGCCTCGCCGACGCCCGGCCCGGCCGCGCCCGAGGGCAGCGCCAGCCCATCGACCTTCTCCCCCGCGAGCGTGGCCGTGCTCCCGTCGATCACGCCGCCGTCGTCCACCTTGAGCGACCCGTAGTGGGCGTCGCCCTTGATGATCCCTCCGGGCATCATGTAGAGGCGGCTCTGGGCCACGACCGTGCCTTCGATTCGTCCTCCCACGGTGACCGAGTCGGCCTTTACGTCACCGACGATGATTCCCTGAGGGCCCACGGACACGGCGGACATGGAAATGACCGAACCCTCGATCTTGCCCTCCACGTGGATATCTCCGGCGCTCTGAATCGAGCCGAAGAACACCGCGCCAACGCCCACCGACGTGAGGTTTGCGTCCCGCTTTTTGCCAAACATTCGCCCTCCTCTTCACTCGATGGGGTACGGCCCGCGGCGCCGGCATGGTAGCGCGTCCTGGCCGTCGAGGGGGGAGTAGTTGCGGGCACAGATGAACTTCCGCGGCCCGCGCGATACTCTAGCCACGATGGGCGCGCGGTTGCGGACTGGCATCGGAGGTATCCTCGCGGTGCTTGCCTTCGTCGGTTGCGGCGGGGGCAGTGCCGACGCGACGGCGACGACGGTCCCCGACACGGCGGCACGCCAGGGCGCCGGGACCGGGCCCGCAGCGGAGAATCCAGAGGAAGGGACGACCCTGCCCGACTCCGAGGCGGACGACCCACTCGCGGCCCTCGTGCCGACCCCCGCGGACGGCGATCCGCGCAGGAACGGCAGCACGCCGAAGCTCGCCATCCAGCGCTGCGGCGCGGGCGAGAGCTACGCCTTCGTCGCCGCGGAGTTCCAGTGTCCGGGCGGCGGCAACCCGCTGGGCGGCGATCCGAGGGCCGGGGCGGACGCCCGCGTCGGGAACGTCGGCGCCGGTCCGGATGGACACGTCCTCGATCTGTACGATGTCCCCTGCCCTAACGCGGCAGTGCGGCTCTATGTGGACCTGTACCACTGCCCGCCCGGCAGGGTCCCGTACTGACACGCTGATGGTGCTTCAGCGTTTTGCGTAATCGACTGTCGCGCCGGTGCGATACCCTCGGAGCGCATGACCAAGCCGACGGTACCCGACAGGCCCCGCGTCCCCCTCACGGATGACCAACTCCAAGAGCTGATCGCCTTCGGATGCGTCCTCGCCGATCGGGCCGGACAGGTCATCCGGCCCCACTTCCGCCGGCCGATCGCGGTGGATGACAAGGCGGCCGGGGCAGCGTTCGATCCCGTGACTGTCGCCGATCGAGACGCGGAGACCGCGATCCGATCGCTCGTGCACGAGAGCTATCCCGACCACGGCATGCTGGGCGAGGAGCACGGTTTCGAGAAGGGCACGAGCGGCTTGACGTGGATCATCGACCCCATCGACGGTACACGCGCGTTCATCGTGGGCTTCCCGATCTGGACGACGCTGATCGCGCTCCACGACGGGGAGGGCCCCGTGCTGGGCATCGTCGACCAGCCCCACATCGGCGAGCGGTTCGTGGGGAGCCGCCTCGGCGCGGAGCTTCGGTCGAGGAGCGAAACGACTCCGATGCGCACGCGGGCCTGTGGCGCCATCGAGGCCGCCATCATGGCCGCCACCGACCCGCTCATGTTTGCTCCGGGCGCGGAGAGGGAGGCGTTCGACCGGATCACCGCGCGGACCCGTCTCACGCGCTACGGGGGCGACGGCTACGCCTACGCCATGGTGGCAGCTGGGATGTTGGATCTCGTGGTCGAGGCGTCCCTCGGACCATGGGACATCCAGGCCCACATGCCGATCCTGAAGGCGGCCGGTGGGATCGCGACGGCCTGGGACGGAGGCCCCGCGCAGCACGGCGGACGCGTGGTGGTTGCCGGTGACGCGCGGATCCACGCGCAGGCGCTGGCGATCCTCGCCGGGGCGTGACGCTCCGCGGGCACGTCACGTCGGCGCCCAGCGCACGCGGGCGACGTCGCCCCCGAGGATCAGCATGGTCTCCTGTTCCAAGGAGAGAAGGCGCACACGCCGGCTCCCGTGCCAGGTTCCGTTCGTGCTCGACGTGTCCAGCACGTGGAGCGCGCCGTCGATGGCCACGATGAGCAAGTGCACGCGGGAGATTTGCCCGTGGGTCAGCACGCCGTGGCCCTCGCAGCGATGGTATTGGCCCAACAGCAACCCGCGCTCTGCGGCCGAGCGACCCAGGAGTGTCGTGTGCGCGCGCGGACCCGACGTGAGGGTGAGTCGGCCGAGCGGGATCTCCCCGTCCCGAAGCTGGCAGTCCTCCACGGGCAGGGCCGACGGTATCTGGGTGATGATGCTCCGCCGGCTGCCGCCTGGCCGGCCCGCCAGGGCGCGAAACTGGGGCGCGGTCTTCCAAGGGCTCGGCTCCTGCTCGGCGAGGAACACGCGCTCTGGGATCATCTCCCACGCGGTCTGCCCATCGGGTGGCCAGTCGGTGGGATCGCCCGTGATCAGGCAGAACAGCGCGTAGCGCCCGCATCGCAGGAAAACCGGCCCCTCGACCATGACCGCCTCGAGCCGGCGACCGGTCTCGTCCTGAAATCCGAGGCCCGTGCGAAGATCGATCACCCGAAAGCGAACGGTGTCGTTGTCCCATCCGCGCAGGGGATGCACCACGAGCGCGAGATGCCGCAGGGACAGGCTCGGGTCGCCGGAGAGGCACAGGTCCGACAGGTCATGTCTTCCCAGCACAGCCGCGTTGGCCCGACCGGCGCGAGCTGCGACCCACAGAGCCGTCGTCTCGCGGGTGAAGATATCCATGGCGAAGATGGCGATGCCGAGGTCGGTGACGCCCGCACATGCCGTTCGGATGGTCTCGTACCCCGAGAGGAACAGTTTCTCGAAGGCGAACGACGGCACGTCGATGGAGCCCGGAAGGCGCGTCGCACGATTGCCGCTGTCCTTCGGCCGTGAACCGCCAGGGAAGACGCGGCGCAGGTCGCGCTTCGACACCCGTCGATGGTACTCCGCGCGCGGGAGGCGGGGCCAGCGTCCTGCCCAACCGGAGGCTGAGGCGTCAGCCCGCGATCACGAGGTTGTTCAGGATGGCGACAATGACGCCGATGATGCTGACGCCGGCGATGAGCCCGGCGGCCATGGGCACGAGGTAGCTCTCCGAGTTTTCCTTCCAACGCTTGGCCCAGACCCAGGCGATGACCGCCCCGGCGAACATGGACAGCGGGTACTGGAAGGGGAGGATGAGGCCGAGGCCGATGCCCGTCGCCGACGGAAGCCACTGGCGGTACTTGGGCGCCACCTGCTCGAGCACGACCATGACGGCACCGAGCCCGAGGCCCCAGAAGATCGCGACCTTGTGCGTCGGGTGCATGGCTGCGAGCCCGCCGCCAGCCATGACCTCGGCCACGGCCTTCCAGGCCTGGGCCGCAGGTGCGGGGAACTCGGGGTTGATGTGGCGACCGTCCGCCAGATCCATCCCCGTCAGCGTCACGGCGTCGGGGACGAGCAGGTAGAAGCCCACGACCGTGGCCGCCGTGCCGGCGAAGATGCCCATGAACTGCGCCAAGAACTGCCGGCGCGGGTTGGCTCCGAGCAGGTAGCCGCTCTTGAGGTCGTTCAGCAGATCGGCGGAGCTACCGGCCACGTTGGCCGTGATGGAGGCCGACATGAGGTTCGCCGTCGTGGACTGGGGGATGAGCACACCGAAGGTGAGCTGCATGATCTTGCCCATCGCCCCCACCGGCGTGATGTCGCTCTCGCCGGTGGCGCGGCACGCGACGAGGGCGAGGAAGAACGTCAGGGCGACCGCGATGAGCCCGTAGTGCCAGGGGATGTTGAAGAAGGTGTGGGCCGCCCAGAGCACGCCGGCGGCGGACAGCACGGTCCCCCAGCCGAACCAGGAGAAGGGCACCTCGGTGCGCTGGACGACCTTCTCGTGTTCGGTGTCGCCCCCTGCCTTCGCCCCGCCGCCCAGGCCCTTGACCGCTCGCAGGATCGTCTTCCACTGCAGGCCGAAATTCAGCAGGCCCGAGGAGAGCATGATGGGCACGCCCAGCCAGAGGCCGATCTCCTTCCAGGCCTTCCACGGCTTGGTCACCGACCCGACGACGTCGCCCGCGTGATTCGTCCACATGTCGTCGATGGCAAACCAACCGAGACCAAAGACGAGCACGAGGCCGCCGATCAGCATGTAGACGGCCACGCGCATGCCGACGAGGGCGCCCGCGGCGATCATGACCGGGTTGACGTCCCACACCATCGTCCAGTCCGATGGCAAGTAGGCCGTGCGCTCTCCGTCGACGACGTGCGTGCCCGGCGCGGGAAGAAACCAGTCGAAGAGCTTGATGTCCGCCGGGAGGAGGCCCTTGCGAATCACCTCGCCCGAGCCCGGATCCTTCTCGCTCAGGACCTGGAGCTCGATGAGCAGCGGGAAGATGGCCCCCACGACGGCGGATGCGAGCAGTGCCCTCGCCTTCTTGAGCGCCTGGGCGCCGTGGGAGTAGAGCGACTGCAACGTCACCGCGGCGGCCGTGCCCGACGGGAACTTCAACCGCTCCTGGTTGATCATGTTCCGCTTCATCGGAATGGCCATGACCGTGCCCAGGGCGGCGAGGAAGATGGTCCAGGAGACCAGAGCGGTCCACGGCAGGTGCTGGCCCCGCGGGTGATCGGCGGACACCGAGAGGATGAGCAGCGCCGCGACGGCGGAGACCATCGTGCCGCCCGTCGAGTACCCAGCGGCCGAGGCCGTGGACTGCATGCAGTTGGTCTCGAGGATGGTCAGCGGGGTCTTTTGCAGGCGCAGCTTCACGAGCGCGTTCGACACGGCGTAGGCGAGGATGCAGGCCGTGATCGCGACCCCGAGCCCCCAGCCGGTCTTGAGGCCAATGTAGAGATTCGTGAAGGCCAGGAAGAACCCGAGGAGAGACCCCATCACGACGGCCCGGATGGTGAGCTGGGGCACGGCGTCGCCGCGGTAGATCTTCGCGTACCACTCGGCCTCGTCCATCTCGAGGACCTTCTCGGGCGCGATGTCGAGGGGCTTACACCCTTCGAGCTCCTCGGCAGAGCGCGGCGCGCGCTGGAAAAGTCCCTGGCGGGGGACGATGGCCGCGGTCTTCGCGGGCGGCGGACGCTCAGGCTCGGTCATGGAGGCGGCAGCATAGGACGGCGACGCAATTCTGGGGACAGGTAAATTGCTGAACCGAGCTTCGGAACGGGGGCGGGGAGCTCACACGTCCCGTCGTGATGCTTCCCTGAGACGTGCTTTTCTCCCTGTTCCGGCGGCGCCGCACGCTACCCTCACGGCCGTGCTCCGACCGTTGGCATACACTTCCTTCGCGCTACTCGCATGTCTCGGCTGTGGAGGAGCGCCCGCGGGAGCCGCAGGGGAGGGACTTCCCGAGGGCTGCGAGGTGCGGGTCGCTGGCCAGTGCTACGCGACGCAGGCCGAGGCCTGCGCCGCCGCGGACTGTCCCGCCGAGCGCTGCCTTCTTCTCGACAGTTATCCCGCGCAAGTGCAGTGCGAGCCCCCCCAGGTCGGCGCGGCTGACGTGACCACGCCTGAGCCGAGCCTGGTCGGAGCCTGGGTCGGTGACAGTTCGTGCGTTGCGGACATGCAGGGCATGGAGGGTGCCGACGAGGCCACGATCGAGAGTGTTGCGGCTCAGGTCGCCATGAACACGTTCGTCTTCACCGATGCGACCCTCGAGCACAGCATCGGCCAGACGGCAGGCTCCGCCGAGCCCTACACCGTCATCAGCCACGATGGCGCGACGTGGACGATCGAAATGGCCGGGTCCACCGGCGCTCCGCAGCGCACGGACATCGTCATCGATTCGGATCAGATGAGGATGTCGCGCGACCAGGCGCTGGTGATCTGCTTGCGGCGAGAGCCGTGACGACGGCCGTGTTCGTCGCCCACGCCCGCGGGCCGAGGACCACCCGAACGGCGGCTGCATGGCGAGTCACGAGTGGGCCGGGGCGGGTTCCCCTCAGAAGCAGGCGCCGCCTTCGATCGTGCGCCCGCTGGCGAGCTCGACGAAGTGCGTGCCCTCGGGACAGGCCGCGGCGCTCAGCGTCCGGGCGCCGCAGCGCTTGACGCCCTCCGGGTCGGCAACGCAGACGTTGCCCGAAGGATCGCCGCAGTCCGTCGCGACCTCACACTCTTCGCCCGCGGCTTGCGGACGCGCGTACGAGTGCAACTGCGAGTTCCCGTCGATGCCCATGACGCCGTAGAAGACATCGTGGTAGCTGTTGAGCCAGTTCTCGTTGAGGTCGGCGATGATGCGATAGAAGTCCGCGGGCTGGTGGTTGCCGTCGTCGTCGAACCGGATCAGGTTCTCGAGCAGCTCCATCGTGCCCTCGCCGTAGGAGTAGTTGACGGTCGTGATGACGTCGAGGTTGCCTTCGTTCTTGGCCGGGTTGGCGTAGAGCATGTCCGCGTAGTTGGAGTACGTTTGACAGCCCTGCGCGATCACGAGCTGCTGACGATCGGCCGCGAACGGCGCGTCCCGAAACTCCCAGTAGTTCACCGTCGCCGCCCTGGCCTCGTCCAGGTAGAAGCCGAAGTAGGGGCCCGCGTGACCGTTGTAGAAGAACACGTCGCGCGCCACGATCTCCGACAGGGCCAGATCGTGCTGCTCGCGGCGCGCGTCTTCGAACATGTCGCTGTGGAAGATGCGAACCTCCACCGTGATCTCCGTGCCGTTGGCGAACGCGGTGCGAACGAAGGGCCCGCTGTCGCGAACGAGGTCCTCGAACTGCTCGACCGGCGCCCGGAAACCGAGCTGCTGCAGCGACGAGAAGGCGCTCCGGGCCTCGCTCAGGTCGCTTCGCGACACGTTGTAGTCGTGCCCGAAGAACAGGGTGATGTCGTAGAGGCCGTCGGTCACGAACCCGGCATAGGCGGGGAAGGCATTCCCGACCTGCGGCTGGGCCTTGGCGAACAGGGTGCGCGTCTCGAGCTCGCCTGCGTAGTTGCGCGGGTCGAATCGCCGGAAGGTCGTCCGCGGGACGTTTGCCGGGTCGACGCTCTCCCCCGCGGGCATCTGAAGCTGGAAGGCGAGCTCGCCTTCGGGAGCCTCGATGCCCTCGGCGCGCGGGATTCGCTGCATCAGATCGGGAGGGCCGGCCATGTCGAGGGTAAAGCGAGCCACGTACGTGGCAGCCCCGTCCGCGGAGCTCTCGATCACGTCTCCCGGCTCCACCGTGTAGCTGCGGACCATGGCCTGAAACCCGCCCCAGCCCTCGTTGTGGAAGAAGACCTCGTCCTCGGTGATCTCGCCGTCGCCGTTTTCGTCGATTCCGCGGAACTTCTCGGTGACGTAGCCGGTGAGGTAGAGCCCCACGGCCGTGAGGCGGCGCGTGACCTTGTCCGCCCGGATCGCCTCATCGGCAAACTCCTCGGCGGTCATCTGGACGGGGATGTCGCCCCGGACCTCGAACTCGGCGGCGACCGATGAGTAGTAATTGTCTGCCTTGCCGGGCGGCACCATGTGCAGCCCGTCTTCGCTCCCGGCACCGGAGCCCGGAACACAGCCGAGGAGGATGGTCAGTAGGGGGAGCGTGAAGGCGGATCGGCGCATGGTTTCCTCCGCGCCCGGGGAGAGCAAGTGCCGTGCCCCGCACGTGGCCCGAGAAAAGACCGTGATTTCGGGCCCTCCAGCGCGAGGACTGGAAGGTCGACCCGCCACCGATGGGGACCGGGCTTCGCACGGGACCTGGCTCCTGCACCGCGCCGGAACGCGGCCTTGTGCGGCGCGCGGATGCCCCCCTATGCTCGGCCGGCGATGCTCACCATCCCGTCGCGGATCGAAGCGGTGACCGTGTACCGAACCGGCGCGCTCGTGCGCCGGATCGCGGCGCTCGAGCCGGCTGGCGCCGATGCGTCGCCCACGATTCGACTCGCGGGCCTGCCGCTCACCCTCGACGACTCCTCCGTGCGCGTCCGCATCGAAGGCAACGCATCAGCCGAGCTGCCGACGGCTCTCGATTTTCGGGTGGCGCTCGACGTGGGGGAACCGGATCCGGCCCAGCCGCCGGCCGTCGACGAAGATCTGCGCGCGGCGGCGCGGGAAGCCGAGCGCCTCAGCGCCGCCATCGATCGCGTCGTTCGCGAGATGGGTCACCTCGGCGGACTCGAGCTGCTCCCACGACCCGCCCCGGAGGAGGGCAAGCCCCCCGCACCCTCGCCTACCGCGGGTCGCCTCGCGCTGCTCCGATTCGCCTCGGACGAGACGACTCGGCTCGCCCAGGAGCTCGACCGACTACGCCAGAAACACCACGAAGCGACCGAGCGCCACGCCGAGTTGCTCGAGCGTGACCGTTTGGCCACGACGGCGCGCCGGTCGCAGGAGGACGAGCTGCGCAAGGCCTTGGTCGTCACCCTCGACCGGACGCCAACATCTCCCGTCCAACTCGTCGCTGAGTACATCGTGTCGGGCGCGAGCTGGACGCCGAGCTACGTGCTGCGGCTCGGCAACGGATCGAGGTCCGCGTCGCTGCTCGCACGCGGGAGCGTCCGGCAGCGGACCGGAGAGGATTGGACCCACGCGCAGCTGACCCTCTCTACCGCCGCGGCCCAGACCTGGACCGAGCTGCCCGAGCTGACCTCCGTGCGCATCGGTCGCGCGCAGCCCACGCCTGGGCGCCGCGGCTTCCGCGCGCCGCCCACCGGCGCCGAGGCCCTCTATGGTGACTACGATCGCGCTTTCCCGCCGCCCGCCGTCGGGGCGAGGGCCGAAGCCGAGCCGGAGTTCGACGACCGCACTCCGGTCGACCACATCACCTACTCGGGCGCCTTCCAGCCGCAGGCCGCGCTCGACGTCTTGGAGGAACAATCCGCCCCGCCGTCCCTCAGATCGATCTCCCGGCACGGGGCTCCCGCGCCCGCCGCCGAGGCGCAGCTCTTCGCCAGCGGCGCCGTGGATGGCCTCATCGCTTCGGGGGCCTTACAGCGCGCCAGCCCCAAGAGACGCGCCAGCCCCACGGCCCCGCGCGCCGGCGGCGCGCCGCCGCCGGCTCAGGCCCCCGCGACGGTCGCGGTCGCTTCCGCGGCCGCCAACCGGGCCGACGCGACTGCGAAGGTGCTGCACGAAAGCGTCACGGCCCCCGCGACGGTTCCCACGGACCGCGAGCTGCTGCGCTACGGCGACCTGAGGATGGCCGATCCGGAGTCCCCCAACCGCGGTCGCCTCGTGCTCACGAGCCGGCTGAAGGCCTACGTGGAGCTCCTCGTCCAGCACCGGGTCGAGATCTCCTTCGACGTGGCCGCTGTGCTCAGCGGCGCGGAGCGGCGCGCCCGGGCGGCGGCGGAGGGCGAGCTGCCCGCGGGCCACCGTCCTCCCCGTTCCCACCAGGGCTTCGACTTCGCCTACGTGGCAGACGAACGGGTCGACATTCCGTCGGACGGCGACTTCCACACGGTGGTGATCACCGAGCGCGAGGGGCCGGCCCGGCCCCGCTACGTGGTCGTGCCGCGGGAGACACAAGACTGCTTCCGCCTTCTCGCGCTCGACAACCCGCTCGATGCCCCCGTGTTGGAGGGCCCGGTCGACGTATACGTGGACGACGAGTACCTGCTCACGTCGGAGATCGACCATACGCCGGCACGCGGGGCGATCGAGCTCGGTCTGGGCGTGGAACAGGCGATCAAGGTCTCGAGGAACACGAGCTTCGATGAGCGCGCGGCGGGCTTGATGCGGGGGTCCCTCGACCTGCGACACGAGATACGCATCGAGCTGGTGAGCCATCTCGAACAGGCAGCCCATGTGGAAGTCCGCGAGCGGGTGCCTGTGCCGCGTGAGCGCGACGAAGACGTCAAGGTCGAGATCCTCGAGGTGACGCCAGCGTGGCAGCCCCTCGAGCAGAAGGAGCACCCGATCGAGGGCGGCCACGTCTGGAATGTCGATCTTCCGGCGAAGGGTCGTCAGGAGCTGTTGGTCACGTACTCCGTGAGGATCCCCGCCAAGCACGAGCTCGCTGGCGGCAACCGGAGGGAGATCTGAGTGGCCGATCCGCGCAACCTGAACGCGCCCGTAGCCGAGGTGACGCTGACCGAGGATCGGGCACACGTCCGGCGCAGGGGTCGCATCGATCTGTCGGCGGGTCGCCACACGCTGTGCCTCGGCGACGTCGCTCCCGTGCTCGTGGACAAGACGCTCCTCGTCACCGTGGAGCAAGGCGACGCACACGTGTCGGATGCACGCGTCCGACGGGAGCGCATTGTCACCTCAGAAGGGAGACCGGAGGCTGTTCGCGAGCTCGACGAACGTCTCCGCGAGCTCGGGCGTGAACAGCACCGGCTCGCCGCGGAGCGGGACGCGCTCGGGCGTGAGGAGAGCGGCGTCCAGGCTGTGGGTGTCCTGTGCCTCGCCGAGATCGCCGAGGACGCGCTGTGGGGGCGGGTCGAGCCTGAATCGTGGAGCCGAGAGCTCGCCGAGCTGCGCCAGAAGCGAGAGCTGCTGCGCGATCGCGGCACCGAGCTGTCCCAGCGCCTCGCTCGTGTCAGGGAGGAGGTCGAGCGTATCGAGGCACGTCGGAGCGCGGGCGTGAGCCCCGCCACGGCGACGGCCACCAGCATCCACATCGATGTGACACTCGCGAGGGATGCCGAGATCTCGCTGCGGATCGATTACCTCGTGCCGGGCGCTGCGTGGCGTCCTTATCACACCGCCCACCTGGTCGACCCTGACACCGCGCCTCGGGTTCGCTGGGAGTGCCAGGGCTGCGTATGGCAGCGAACCGGCGAGACGTGGGAGGACGTCGTGCTCTTCCTCTCGACGGAGCGGCCGTCGCTCGGGGCTGCTCCTCCGCTGCTCGAGAGCGATGTGGTGGTCGCGTCGAGGAAGGGATCCGCCGTCGTGGTCGAGACGCGCGAGAAAGAGATCCACACTGCGGGTCTCGGCGCCGGCGCAATCGGGGCCGACCGCGCCGTGCCCGGTATCGACGACGGCGGCGAGGCCCTTCACCTCCAGGCCCGCGCCAAAGCCACGATTCCTTCGGATGGTCGCCCCTACCGCGTGCCGATCTTCGAGCTCGAGAGCCCCGCGGAGGCGCAGCTCGTGCTGGCCGCTGAGCTCGCGCCCGCGGTCTTGCTGCGAACGCGCCAGGAGAACACCTCGTCGCGCCCCATCCTGGCGGGGCCCGTGGACCTCATCCGCAGCGCCGGGCTCGCGGGACGCACGTCGACCCTGTTCGTGGCGCCGGGCGAGCGCTTCGAGCTCGGCTGGGGGCCCGACGCGGCCCTGCGCGTGCACCGGCAGGCGCGCACGCTCGAGCTCGAGAGCAAGATGCTCAGCTCCTGGTCGAGCGTGCCCCACCGGGTGAAGGTGCACATCAGCAATCTCGGGCCGGATTCAAAAGCGATCGAGGTGACCGAGCGCGTGCCCGTGTCCGAGGTGGAGAAGGTCAAGCTCGTCGTCGACAAACGCAAGACCACCGACGGCGCGCAGCCCGATGACGACGGGTTCGTTCGCTGGGACGTGACCGTGGGTCCCTTCGGGCGCGAGACGGTTCGCCTCGGCTACACGATCGAGAAGCACCAGGACGTCGTCGGCCTCTAGGCCGGGGACACGCTCCCCCCTGCCAACCCGCTGAAATCACATACGGTTTGGGCAGTACCGTAACCGGACTACCGGGATCGCGCCCTCAGCGCCCGGCGGCGGGCCGACCCCGCGCGGGCCGCTCGCGTTGCAGATCCGGCCCGGTCGGCGCGCTCGCGCAGGGCCGGGCAACGCTCGCTCGAGGGCTCTTGCCCGGCGGAAGGCTCCTCTCAGGACCGCCAGGCACTCGCCACGCCCGCTCCGGGGTCGGCCCGCCACCGGGCTCAGTGTCCACTGGTGTTGAGCCCGCTTCACGGCGATCAAGCAGCGAAGCCGCCGCGCCATTCGAGAGACCATCCGCACGCTCGACGTGTCCTTCGTGAGCCGAGTCTCCCGCCCCGGTCATGTCGTCGAGTCTGGCGGCCGGCGGGCGGGGACGGGGGCGAGGCGGGCGCTGGAGGACTACGGGCGG